>Ga0181534_10000072_pt1 | contig 72877 bp, 62 predicted proteins | sample PEATcosm2014_Bin_37_FD_119758 | JGI IMG/M metagenome (GOLD analysis project Ga0181534, IMG submission 119758) | Peatland microbial communities from MTU Mesocosm Facility, Houghton, MI, USA - PEATcosm2014_Bin17_10_metaG | ecosystem: Environmental > Terrestrial > Soil > Wetlands > Peat | place... | reverse complement strand
TCGATGGCGTCGTGCCCTCCAATGAGGGTCGCGGCTATGTCCTGCGGCGCATCACCCGGCGCGCGATCCGGCACGGTTACAAACTCGGGCAGACCGGCCTGTTTTTCCACCAGCTGGTCCCCGCACTGGTGCGCGAAATGGGCGCGTACTATCCGGAATTGACGGCGGGCGAAGCCCGCGCGATGGAAATTCTCGCCCAGGAGGAAACGCGGTTTGCCGAAACCCTGGCGACCGGCATGGCACTGCTCGATGCCGAGGCCGCGAAGCTCAAGTCCGCCGTGATCCCGGGCGAAACGGTGTTCCGGCTCTACGACACCTACGGATTTCCCCTGGATCTCACCGCGGATGTGGCGCGCGAGCGCGGGCTCACCATCGATCAGGCCGGCTTCGATGCGGCAATGGCCGCGCAGCGCGGCCGCGCTCGGGCGGCGAGCAAATTTGGTGGTGAATTGCGCGACTCCGTCAAGCTTCCGGGCAAGACGGGCTTTTCGGGTTACGAAAAAACCCGCGGCGAGGGTCGGGTAACGGCATTGATCGTCGATGGCGCCGTCACCGACGTGCTGCAGTCCGGTCAGGACGGACAGGTGGTGCTCGATCACACGCCCTTTTACGCCGAGAGTGGCGGCCAGGTGGGTGATGCCGGTGAGTTGATCGGCGGCGCGGCACGCTTCACCGTCAAGGATACGCAGAAGATCGGCGCCTCGTTCGCGCACATCGGCACGCTCGGGGCCGGGACATTGAAGGTCGGCGATACGCTCGAGGCGCACGTCGATGCCGCACGCCGGCAGGCCATCGCCCTCAACCATTCCGCGACGCACCTATTGCATGCGGCGCTGCGAGAAGTGCTCGGCACCCACGTCCAGCAAAAAGGCTCGTTGGTCGCGCCGGATCGACTGCGGTTCGATTTCTCCCATCATCAGGCGGTCTCCGCCGACGATCTGCAGCGCATCGAGGAGCGTGTGAATGCCGTGATCCGCGGCAACGCACCCGCACAGACCCGGGTGATGGCATTGGATGAGGCGGTTGCGGCCGGCGCCATGTCGCTGTTCGGCGAAAAATACGAGAGCGACGTGCGCGTGCTGTCCATCGGGGATTTTTCCATGGAACTTTGCGGTGGCACACACGTCGAAAGAGCCGGAGATATCGGTTTGTTCAAAATCACCGGTGAATCCGGTGTCGCTGCCGGGGTGCGCAGAATCGAAGCGGTGACGGGCCAAGCGGCGTATCAGTGGGTGGTCCGGACGGATCACATGTTGCGCGACATCGCCGGCATGCTGCGCGGGAACCGCGACGATGCGGAAGAAAAGGTCCGCGAACTCGTGGAGCGCTCGAAGCGGCTCGAGAAGGAGTTGCAGCAGCTCAAATCCAAGCTGGCGAGCGGACAGGGAGGAGGCGACCTTTCGAGTCAGGCAAAAGCCGTTGGGGGCGTTAAGGTTTTGGCTGCACAAATCGACGGCGCGGACGCTAAGGTGTTGCGCGACGCGGTCGACCAACTCAAGCACAAGCTGGGTTCGTCGGTGATCGTGCTGGCGAGCGTCCAGGATGACAAGGTGGTGCTGGTTGCCGGAGTTTCAGCTGATTTGATCGCGCGGTTGAAGGCCGGCGATGTGGCCGGTGCGGTCGCCGCGCAGGTGGGTGGAAAAGGCGGCGGGCGCGCGGATTTTGCGCAAGCGGGCGGGACTCAGCCGGAGAATCTCGCCGCGGCGCTCGCGGGTGTCGAAACGTTGGTACGTAACCGCCTGTCTAATTGAACGGTTTGTTTTTAATTCTGTCGCAAGAACAACAATTGCATTCCGTATTCTTGTATTCTTGCGTGAGTCATCGATAAATACTCGTGGCGATTCGGTCTCGAACATTCGCATGAACGGATGTTCGTCGAAGCGGTCCTAAGCAGCATTCAATTGCGCCGCGGAAATTGCCAGCGACGATAGGAGCACACGAATATGCTGATTTTGACAAGACGCGTTGGCGAGACCGTGATGATCGGCAACGAGGTCACCGTGACGGTTCTGGGTGTGAAGGGCAATCAAGTGCGTATCGGGGTCAATGCCCCGAAGGACGTGGCTGTCCACCGGGAAGAGATCTACGAGCGCATCAAGCGCGAAGAGGACCATGACGGACACCCGTCGGGCTCGATCTCCCACATCACCCATGATGCGTAAAAGCGCCTAAATAGCGCCTTTCGCCCCCGATCGCTTTACCTGGACTGCCCCCGACGGGTATCATCCCGCGCTCCTTGATGCGGGCTGATTGCCTGTTTCCGGAGAGGTGGCCGAGTGGTCGAAGGCGCGCCCCTGCTAAGGGCGTATGGGTCAAAAGCCCATCGAGGGTTCGAATCCCTCCCTCTCCGCCAAGGTTGCTTGTCGATTTGCCGATGCGCGCCCGTAGCTCAGTTGGATAGAGCGCCTGGCTACGAACCAGGAGGCCGGGAGTTCGAATCTCTCCGGGCGCACCACAGCTTTCCGTGCCTGAGAACCCTTCGACGGTTCCTGCCGTTCGACGTTTCAATTCGAACTCCCGGGGCCGAAGGCCCAAGGGAGTTCGACAACTTCGCCGCAGGCGAAGTTGGACGCCGCCGTGCAGCGGCGGCGGTCCGAGCGCAGCGGAGGACGAGCGGCGTCCCGCCGCGAGCAATCTCTCCGGGCGCACCCCATGTCAACGACTTAGGGCCGCGATCGCAAGGATTCCACCACCGGAAGAACTGCACGGGTTAATCGCCCACCCGCAAATAGTACGGCACGTATTCGCGACGGGTCTTGTAGATCGCCACCATGGAATCGAAGAATCGAATCTCCCGGATCATGGTCGTGATTCTCGGCACCTGGAGCGGCGTGGCCGGCTGATCCGAGGGCTTGTTGATCATGAAAGCCCCCGGTGAAGCCCGTTGATAGTGTCCGTGCATGTGCTCGAGCAATTCCTTGCACAGATCCAGGAAACTTCTCTTCGAGTCGCGCCACGGATGCCAATAGTTCGCGTGAAGATCCTCCACGAAGTAGATTCCCGTGTCCTTCAGTCCGTCCCCATACAGGCAATTGAAGCTTGCGATCATGTGGGAGCTGTGGTGGCTGCCGTCGTCGATGATGAGATCGAAGGGCCCGAATTCCTCCACGATGCTCTTGAGGAACCCGGCATCCGCCTGACTGCCGATCTTCACTCTGATGCCTTCGGCGGGTGAGTCGAACTTGATGCATTCGGGAGAAATGTCGATGCCGACGATCATGGTCTTCGGATTTCTGAAATAGCGCTTCCACAGACGCAACGAAGATCCGCTAAGGACTCCGATTTCCAGTATGCGCATCGGGTCGTCACGACGGGGACCGAACACCTCTTGGTAAGCGGCAAAGTAATGGGTCCACTTGTGGCCGTTGGGAATGGTCTTCCACAGCTGGTAGAAGGAATCGGCGACGATTTCTTTGGAGGGCACGTCCTTTCGATAGGTCGGCCACTGGACCAAGGTTTCATAGGCGGGATCCAGCGCGGCCTCATTGCTCAAGGCATCGATGCTTTCTCGCGTCGCCATCGAGGCCGGAGCCACCACGGGCTTCTCGTTTCGACGAAAAACCCTCCGCGTGTGATACATGAAGAACCGGCCCAGGGCCGGGAAAACCTGCTTGAGAAGGTCCACGATCATGATTGCATTCCTTCAGAAGCGGCGGACGGGAATGGGAGCACGCGCGCGCAAGGCTTGTGCGAAAAGCATTACAGACCGCAGTATCGCACCGTACCGCAGTATCGCACCGTCATGCCGCTTTTGCGCGCCAAGTGCGGCATCAAGCTGTGATGCAATTCCATTGCACGCCTGCGCCCTTTAGAGCTATGGTGCGGTGACCGGCCAGGGTTTGCTGCACGGTGTTCCCGCCTTACTCGCTGATCGAGGTTTTGACGCCATGTTTGGAAGTTTTTTTGCCACGGCCGAAGTGGATCAATATGCCGATTGGATCGTCGGCGAATTGAAGCGATCCCTCCCGCCCGGCTTTGACCCATCACTGAAGAATGTCGCCGAGCGTGTCGACAAGCTCAACGAGCGGATCGCCAAACGAACCGAAGAGCTGTCGAAAACGACGCGCCTCAATATTTACAAGAAGGCACGCATGGCCGCCCGGGTGCGCGAGGGGATGGGGACTTATGGCTATCCAGAGCCATTCATCAAATCATTCTCCTTCGACCTGCTATCCCGCATTCAAGCGGCGTCGAGCGGCAAGGGCCGCTGACGCGTGCCATTGGGTCTCGACGTAAGACGCGTCCAAGGGACTCTCCGATGAGCCGCAAGTCACCGCACCGGACGGGCCAAGCGGCCGAGCACCCGCTGATTGCACAGGCGGTGGGGCTGCATCAGGCCGGCCAGTTGGCCGAGGCCGCGCGAATGTACGAGCGCATCCTTGCGCAACAGCCGCGTCACTTTGACGCCATGCACTTGCTGGGTGTCGTCGAACTGCAGGAAGGTCGATTCGAACAGGCGCAGCGCTTGATATCCGCCGCCTTGAAAATCATGCCGCAGCATGGCGCGGCACTGGGCAATCTCGGGACGGTGTACCTGCGCAGCGGCCAACTCGAGGCTGCACGGAGTCATTTCGAACGCGCGCTCAAGGTGGAACCGGACTCGCCGGATGCGCTCAAAAACCTCGGCACCGTGCTGCGACAGTTGGGCCGCTCGCGCGAGGCGCTCGACCACCTGCGCCGCGCCTACTCCGCACAGCCCGGATCGGCGGCTGTCTGCAATCTGTGTGGTGCGTGCCTGCTCGATCTCGGCGAAATCGAAGAGTCCGTGACATTTTTCGAGACGGCGACGAAGGTGGCACCCGAGGATGCCGATGGCTGGTCGAATCTGGCGGTGGCGCTCAATACCGAGGGTGATCGTGATCGCGCACTCGAATGTGCCGAGCGGGCGGTTGCGCTGCGTCCCGATTCATCTTCCGCTGTGGCGGCGCTGGCGACGGTGCAATTCGAGCAGGGCCGGATCGAAACCGCGGTCGCGACCTATCGAAAAGCCGCCGCATTGCCGGAGCCATCGGCCAAGACCCTGGGCGCGTTTGCCAATGCGCTGCTGACCTGCGGACTTTGCACGGAAGCCATCGACCAGCTGCGGCGGGCGATTGCCATCGATCCCGACAACGCCGTGGCGCGTTGGAAGCTCTCGATGGCGCATTGTCAGCCGATATATGACGGTATCCCCGAGATCGAAGCCTCGCGCGCGGCCTTCTCGCGGTCGCTTGATGATTTGCAGTCCTGGTATGAAACCGGCAAGCACCCGCAAGCCTATGCCGCGGTGGGTTCGAACCAACCGTTCTTCCTCGCCTATCAGCCCTTCAATAACCGGGAACTCCTCAGCCGATACGGACAGCTGTGCGTCGAATGGATGACCACCCTTCCGCCCCAGCCCGAGCCCGCGTCGGCGCGGGAAGCCGGCGCGCCACGGTCAGATGCCGCGGAGCGCAAGCTGCGCATCGGTATCGCGTCGGCTCATGTACGCAACCATTCCGTTTGGAATGCCATCACCAAAGGATGGATCGACCACCTGGACCCGGCGCGGTTCGAAATCCATCTATTCCAGCTGGGACCATCGAGCGATGTGGAAACGGGCCGCGCCCGACGCAAGGTCGCGCATTTCGAGGATCGTCCGGCCAATTTACCCGCGTGGGTTCGAGTCATTGGGGAGGCTCACCTCGATGTGCTGATCTATCCGGAAATCGGCATGGACCCATTGACGGCGCAGCTGGCAGCGCTCCGACTCGCTCCGGTGCAGGCGGTTGCCTGGGGGCATCCGGAAACGTCCGGCCTGCCGACCATGGATTTGTATATATCCGCTGAAGGTTACGAACCGCTGCAAGCCCAGGAGAATTACAGCGAACGGCTCATCTGCCTGCCCAATCTGGGGGTTTTCGTCGAGCCGCTGACGCCTGCCGTCGCCAAGCCCGATTTGAAGGCATTGGGTTTGCCCAAGAACGAGCCTCTCCTCCTATGTCCGGGCACGCCATTCAAATACTCGCCGGTGCACGACCAGGTTTGGGCCAGGATTGCCAGAGGTTTGGAAGTGAATGGCGAGGGGCGGCTGGTGTTTTTTCGCAGTCATCGCGAGTCGATGAACGAGATGCTCGAACACAGATTGCGTCGTGTGTTTGCCCAAGAGCGCGTCGATTTCGATGCGCGGGTTTGTCTGATTCCCAACCTGGATCGGCCGCGATTTTTCGGGCTCTTGGAGAAGTCGGCCCTCATGTTGGACACCCTGGGTTTTTCCGGCTTCAATACCGCTTTGCAGGCGATTGAGTGCGGGTTGCCGATGCTCGCGCGCGAGGGGGAATTCATGCGCGGTCGGCTGGCCAGCGGGATCATGCGCCGCATGGGGTTGCCCGAACTGGTCGCGCAGACGGACGAGAGCTTCATCGCCACGGCCGTCGAACTGGCGGCCGACGGTTCGCGACGCAAGCGCTTGCAGCGCGAGATCGTGGATCGGCGCAAAGTCTTGTTTCACGACCTTGAACCCGTGCACGCGCTCGAGCGGTGTCTGGTGGAGGCGGTCGCGCGGGCCAAAGGCTGAGCTTGGCCGTTACGGTGGCAACGTCGCCGTGTACGCCGCGATGGATACCATGTCCGCGAGCGTCAATTGCGCGACCGGAGCCTGCATGAGTAAGGCACCCGCGCCGGCCCGCGCGCCGTGCTGAATATTGTAAAGCTGTCGCACCACGTAGCTCGGTGAGCGCCCCGCGATCGACGGGATGTTGCCGACACCTTTGAGATCGGCTCCGTGACAGCTGCTGCAGGGAACGGTTTTGCCTACATCGCCGCCGCGCACCAGGGCTTCGCCCTTCTTGATGCTGCCCACCGGCACATAGGCGACGAATCCGGACGAATCATCGCGCAGCTCGGTACGCTCGAGATTCGCCGGCGTCTCGACGATGCGCTCACCGAGGGCTTCGACGGAGTCGCTGTCCGTTGGCACGAGCATCCAACCCGCCACGTGAGTCTGCGGCACCGTGGCGGTTTCCACGACGCGGATCCAGAGATGCGGCGTCAGTCCGGCAAAATAGCGCGCGGCGACCGCGGCGTCGGTTTCGCTCACTTGGGACACGGTGATCATGTAGGCGGTCGGCAGGTGTTCGGGTTGAGCGCTTTTGCGCCGGCCGCCCCTGAAGTCCGCGAGTTGCCGCAGGATATAATCGGCCGGGAGTCCGGCGAGTCGGGAATTCTCGGGACGGCCCTCGCCGTTGGGCAGATGGCAGTAGGCGCAGGCGTAGATTTGAGGCTTCCGGCCGAGCGCGACGATCTCGGGCATGGCCGGGTGTGCCTCGGGATGCCAGTCGGGAGCAAAGAAAAAGTCCCGCACTTGCGCATCGGTGAAAGCGGCGGTGCTGCCCGGCACGTGCCGCAGCCCGTGATCGAGAGGCCCCGCCGGTGCGGTGCGGCCGCCGGTAGATCCCGGCGGCGGATTGATGGCGAAGGCCCAGGCGGGCGGAACTTCGCCCGCCGCAGGGGCAGGCCCCGACCATCCTGCGCTGCGCGCCGTGCTCGCCGCCAGTCCGGCTCCCATGACCAAAACGGCCGCGGCGGAGCGGGCAATCACTGTGCGAGACAGCGGCGGCTTGGTCATTGGGGAGTTCGAGGCGTCTTGGGACGTTCTTGGCGGTGGGCTTAGTATAGGCGTATGTCGCCCAACTTCGTGCTGCACCTCAAGCACACTTGGCCGCTGGCGGTGGGTCTTGCGCTTGGGTGTTGTGCTCGTGGCCTCGGTGGGCGTGCTGCTGGGCTCGTACATTCTCATCCCGCCCTAAAGGGCCGGCGCGCCACTCGTTGCGCCCGTCCGCCCCCCAATGGTAGGGTCTCGGCCGCCCCTGCGGGCGCGCCGCCCGCGAACCAAAGAAGAGCACCCATGCCGAACGGAATCACCCGCCGCGACTTCATGAATGGCGTTGCCATGACCCTCATCGGCAGCGGTCTGGAGCGCACCCAGGCCGCAGCCGCAGCCGATGCGACCGGCTCCCCGGCGACGGGTCCAGGCGCCCCAGGCGCAGGCGCTGGCGCCCCCGGCGCGCCCGGTGCCGCTCCGGCCTATCCGCCTGCGCTCCAAGGCCTGCGCGGCAGTCACGTCGGATCATTCGAGGCAGCCCATCGGCTGCGCGACGGCCATCCATTCGACCTGTCGGGCGCACGGGTCGAGGAGAACTACGATCTCGTGGTGGTGGGCGCCGGCATCAGCGGTCTGGCGAGCGCCTACTATTACCGCCAGCGCCGGCCGAACGCACGAGTCCTCCTACTCGACACGAACGACGATTTCGGCGGCCACGCCAAGCGCAACGAGTTCACCATCGACGGGAAGCTCGTGATCGGCTACGGCGGCACCCAGTCGATCGATTCGCCGAAAACCCGCTGGGACAAGGTCGCCCGCGATCTGATCAAGGAACTCGGCATCGATCTGAATCGATTCAACACCGCCTTCGATCAGGCGTTCTATACGCGCTGGAATTTGCAGCATGCGACGTTTTTCAAAAAAGAAACCTTCGGCACCGATCGGCTGGTGCGCCGGCCTTTCGGCAGCTGGCAGGAGTACGACGAGAACCCGAAGGACGAGGCTGCGCTGCGCGCCTACCTCGAGCAAATGCCGCTGTCGGAGCGCGCCCGCGCGCAGCTGTTCGACATGTTGTGGTCCAATCGGGACGTGCTCGCCGGCCACAGCGCCAAGGAAAAACGCGAGATTCTCGAGCACACCAGCTACAGCGATTTCATCAAGCGCTATTGGAACGCGGATGATGATGTCGTCAAGTTCCTGCAGACCCGAACCCATGAGTTGTGGGCAATCGGCATTGACGCGGTGCCGGCGAGCGAAACGCTGAGCTATCCCGGTCTCAAGGCGCAGCGGGCCATCTTCGGCGCCGAAGCAGAAGAGCCCTACATCTATCACTTTCCGGATGGCAACGCCTCGATCGCGCGCATGCTGGTGCGTCAGATGATTCCCGCGAGCGCCCCGGGTCATACCATGGACGACATCGTGCTGGCGCGCTTCGACTATTCCCAGCTCGACCGGGAGGGTCAGCCGGTGCGCATCCGCTTGGGTTCGACGGCGGTCGAGGCCCGCAACGTCGGCAAGGGCGTCGAAGTCGCGTACGTGAAGGACGGCAAGGTGTCAAAAATCGCCGCGCATGACTGCGTCCTGGCGTGCTATCACGCCATGGTGCCGTACATCGCCCCGCAGACCAGCGAGGCGCAGCGCGCGGCGCTGCACCAGAACGTGCGGGCCCCGCTGGTCTATGTGAACGTGATCGTGCGCAACTGGGAGCCGTGGCGCAAACTCGGGGTCGCCTACATCGAAAATCCCGGCGGCACCTTTGCCGCGTACCTGGATTTTCCGGTGAGCATGGGCGGCTATCAATTTTCGGCCGATCCGTCGCAGCCGGTCTGCATCCACATGATCCACACACCCACCGTGCCGAACCAGGGGCTCAACATGCGCGAGCAATTCCGCGCCGGCCGCGCCAAGTTGTATGCCACCAGCTTCGCCGATTTCGAACGGGAGATTCGCGACGAACTCGGGCGCATGCTCGGTCCCGCGGGGTTCGATTTCGATCGCGACGTCACCGCCATCACGGTCAATCGCTGGCCGCACGGCTATGCGTATACGCCGACCACGCTCTACGATGACCCGGTGCATCAGGCCGAAATCACCAGGACCGCGCGACAGAAAATCGGCCGCATCGCCATCGCAAACTCCGATGCCGGATGGGACGCCTACACCCACGTCGCCATCGACCAGGCGCATCGGGCGGTGCACGAACTGACCTCGTAAAGGCGGCGCCGGGCCGTAAGACCGCGCCGGCCGCCGCGTGGCCCTCAGGTCGCGGTCAGCAGCGCGGTGATCTGCAAACTCGCCGGGTCGATCACGGCGAGCAGCGGATGGCCGCGGCCCGAGAGCGGTATGGCGTTCTTCGCGTCGGTCGCGAGACCCAGGGCGCGCATGCGCTCCTTCAACCGCTTCTTCTCGGGCCCCGAAAAGAAACCGACGTCGTCCACGGTTTTCAATTTGGCCCGCAGCGCCGGCAGACCCTCTTCCCAGGACTTGTAGTAGCGCGGCATCCCAATCACGTCGAAACCGCCCTGCATCGCCGAGGCCACGATGTTCTGGCTCGTCTGCGCATCGGTGGGCAGCGGCGCCCAGATCCAGCGCGGCAGGCTGTACCAGTGCGGCACCCAGGGCGCGTGCTGACGCCGCGCAAGCGCCAGTTCGCCCGGTTCGAGGTCGTACGCCTGCACCACCTGCAGACAGTTCTCGGAGAAAGCGTAGTACAGCGGTCGCCCATTCCAGAGCTCCACGGTTCCGTAACCGAGCGCGAGCAACTGGATCGCGGCAATCACCGCAATGTCGCGGCCGAGGACCCGGCGCGGCTTGGCCGGGCTCGCGATGATGAGCGTGAGCACCGGGCCCAGCACCAAATCGACGCCGGCCAACACCAGCACGACGGGCCGTGCGTCCGCCAGGTACCAACCGGGCCAGTAATACCAGCCGAGATACAGGGCGCCGAGAGTGAGCGTGAGGGCGGTGGCGCTCGCGAGCAGATGCCATCCGAAGGCCTTGAATCGAAATTTCATCGGGGAGGTCCGTCCGTCATTTAACAACCCGTGATCCCGGGGCGCCGCCCGCCAACCCGCGCAGGCCGGCGACCACATAGGGTCCGAGCCGTGCTTTGAGGGCGGCCACGTCGTTCGAGCGGCAGCGCCCGTCCGATAGCGCGTCCAAGCGCCCGGTTTCGGCGAGCGAGAGGGTGAGAGCGCCGGTGAGGAAGTTGTAACCCCAGAAAATGTCCTCGGGCGCGGCCTGCGGCAGGGAGGCCATGACGGCCTGGATGAACTCGCGCACCACCGCGTCGAAGGTCTTGCCCATGAGCTTGCGGCCCCATTCCGGCGAGTTGTTCACGAAGGCCAGCAGGGAGAAATACCGGTGCCACCCGGGGCCGGCGTGGGCCAGGCGATCGAGGATCGGATCGAGGAAGGCATCGACCACCGCTTCGGTGCTCGGGGCACCCGGTGCCGCGGCGAGGCGCACCTGTGCCAGGCGCCGCAGGCGCTCCTCGTTCAAAGCGGCGCCGCGCCGCTCGAGCACGGCCGCGAGCAGCCGCTCCTTGCTGCCGAAGTGGTAGTTGACCAGGGCGAGATCGACGCCGGCGGCCGAGGTGATGTTGCGCAGCGATGCGCCATGATAGCCCTTGCGCGCGAACAGGGTTTCAGCCGCGTCCATGAGCTTGTCCTTGGTCGTGCGCTTGAGTCGGGTCATCGGGTCCAAAGGAGAAAGGGCCTCATTCTAGCCGGGGCGTGCCGCAATTGCGCGCGGCGCGTATCGGGGCGGAACCTCGGTGGAGCCCCCCTGCGGGTCAATGGACCCGTCCGGCCCCCCGGATGGCCCGCGGCTGGCCGGGACTTGATATTCAACACACGTTGAAATAAAGTTCAACGACCGTTCAAACGATGGCATCGCGCGACGGCCAAAGAAATACTAGATAGACCCGGGGGAATCGCCATGAATCGCAGCTTCTGCACCGCATTGACGTTGTACGCCTTGCTGGCCGCCGGCGCGGCCCTTGCCGCCGATGCCGGCGCGCCGGCCGGCGCGGCCGACAACGGCACCATCCAGGAGGTCGTGGTCACCGCGCGGCGCTTCGCGGAGGACCTGCAAAGCTCGCCGCTCGCGGTGACCGCGATCAGCGCCGCCACCATCCAGGTGCAGGACGTGACCAACCTGCAGGACCTCAACAGCTTCGTGCCGAACATGAAGATCGCCGCCGACCGCGCGACCAGCAGCACCATCAACGTCTTCATTCGCGGCGTGGGGCAGAGCGATCCTTTGTGGGGGTTCGAGCCCGGTGTCGGCGTGTACATCGACGATGTGTACCTCGCGCGTCCGCAGACCGCGCTGCTCGACGTCATCGACGTGCAGGACCTTGAAGTTCTGCGCGGACCGCAGGGCACGCTCTACGGCAAGAACACCATCGCCGGTGCGATCAAGTACGTGACGCGCGAGATCGACGGCCCGGCAACGCTCACCGCCTCCTGGACCGCCGGAAATTACGGCGAACTCGACGAAAGACTGAGTTTCTCGACCCCCCTCATCGACGATCACGTGTACTTCGGTCTCGCGCTCGCGGAACTGCAGCGCAACGGCTACGGCGAAGTGGTGGCGCAGCCCGGCACGACGCCGAGCCCGTACAACACCATCGGGGAGGATGTCTCGAACAAGGACGTGTTCTCGGCCCGCGCCAACCTCACCATCAAGTGGGGCGAGAGCTCCAAGCTCAAAATCATCGCCGATGACACGCTCGACAATTCCAACGCCTCGGGCGGGCAGCGCCTGAACAACTACCTCGCGCCGCAGCTGAGCGATCCGTACGACACCCGCACCGACATGCCCGTGAACAAGGATTACACGCACCGCAACGGCGAATCGGCCACTTATACCCAGAGCCTCACCGACCAGCTGAGCCTGAAGGTGGTGGGCGCCTACATCGAAGGGCGCAGCCAGCAATTCATCGACTTCGAGGAACTCAACGAGAACCTGTTCCAGGTGCCCGGCGCCTACCACGACCAACAGTCCTCGGGCGAGGCGCAGTTGACCTTCCTCAACGATCTGGTCAAAGCGGTCGGTGGTGTCTTTTACATGGACAGCACCGCGTGCGGCTCCTACAACGCCTCGCTCGGCGTGCTCGCGGCCCCGCCCCCCTACGGCTACGGGCTGTATCTCACCTCGGTCGTGGAGGGCTGCGTGCTCACCAAGAGCACGGCCGTGTATGCCGATTCGACCTGGAAGCTCACCGACCGGTTGAACCTCGATGCCGGTGTGCGCTGGAACGATGACGACAAAACCGCGCACGTCTACCAGGCGCAGTTCGCGAGCGTCGCGCCCAACCAGCTGGCGCCGAACCAGCAATTCTTCAATCCGTCGGCGCCGCCGCCCGGGTTCTTTCTGTTTCCGACCCCGGCGGCCGGCATCCTCACCAACTACACCAACAGCCGCGCCTTCGTGAACGTGAGCCCGCGTCTCGGCTTCGACTTTCACTGGACGCCGCAGGTGATGACCTACGTGTCGTACAGCAAGGGCTTCAAGAGCGGCGGCTTCGACATGCGCGGCAACGCGACGGTCTATCCGCAGACCGAGAACGGCTACAACTCCGAGACCGCCGACAACTACGAGGCGGGCATCAAGTCGACGTTGTTCGACGACACCCTGCTGCTGAACTTCACGGTGTTCTACGATCCGTACACCAACGCACAGATCGGCGTGCAGCAATTCGTGGTCACGGACGGTGTGCCGCAGAACGTCACCGCGGTCCTGAACGCGGGCAAGCAGATCAACAAAGGCGTCGAACTCGAGTCCGTGTGGCGGCCGATCAAGGCCACGACCTTCGATCTGAATGTCGGCTACCTCGATTCGTACTACGAGGATTATTTGATCGGCTGCACCGCGTTCACCCCGGGCTGCACGCCGAATTCGCCGCCGGTGAATGTCGCCGATCAGAACCGTCCGATCAACGCGCCGACCTGGACCGTGTCGGGCAATGCCACCTACACCTGGGATCTGCCGGAAGGTTCGCTGCTGGCGCGGGTGGGATACGACTGGCGCAGTTTCACCAAGGTGGCCAACACCACGCCGAGCGTGACCGATCAGCCCGCGTACGGGCTGCTCAACGGCGGATTTGCCTACACGAGCGCGGGCAAGGCGTGGCGCTTCTCGATCGACGGGAAGAACCTCACCAACAAGTACTACCGGGTGGCGGGCTATGATTTCGGCAATCCGCCGATCTCGGCCGCCAATGCCCTCGGCGGCGTGAGCCAGATCGGCTTCTATGGACCGCCCCGCACCTACGCCGCCACGGTGGCCTACCACTTCTAACGCAACACGCCAGCGCCGAGCAGAACCATGACCTGGTTCCAAGCACCCGCGCCGCTCCTGCCGGACCTCATCGTCCACAACGGGCGCTGGCTGGGCGATCAACCGGCCCTCATCGAGGGCGCGAGATCGCTCGGCTGGCGTGAACTCGAGTCTGCGACGGCGCGCGTCGCCCGGGGACTGACGGCCCTCGGCGTGCGTCCGCGCGAGCGGGTGGCGGTGTTGATGGACAACCGGCTCGAGACCGTGCTGGTGCTGTTCGGCATCCTCCGGTCGGGCGCCGTGGCGGTGCCGCTCAACGTTTCGGTCACCGATGCCGCGATCGCTGCCATGTGCGCCGACGCCGGCTGCGTCGCGGTGTTTGCCTCCGGTGCGCACTGCACACGCATCGACGCGTTGCGTGCGGCCGGTGAACTCAAGGTCCGCCACTGCATCGGCTGCGAGGCGCCGGCGGCGCCGTGGCTCGATTTCGCGCAGTTCCTGGCCGCCCATGCCGCCGACGCGCCGGCCGTGGCGATCCGGCCGGACGATGAGTGCAATCTCATCTACAGTTCCGGCACGACCGCCCTGCCGAAAGGCATCGTCCACACCCACCAGTGCCGCATGCATTGGGCCTACGATTGTGCACTTGCGCTGCGCTACCGCCGCGGCTGCCGAACGTTGTTCACGCTCGGCCTGTTCTCGAACATCAGCTGGGTCAGCATGCTCGCGACGCTGCTGGTCGGCGGCACGCTGGTGCTGCTGCGTGCGTTTAATCCACGCGCCGTGCTCGCCGCGATCGAGGCCGAGCGCGTCACGCACGCGGCCGTGGTGCCGGTGCAAATCGAGCGGCTGCTTGCCTGTCCGGAGCGCGGCGAGTTTCGCACGTCGAGTCTCGAGGCCGTGATGTGCTGCGGATCGCCCTTGCGCCCAGAGGCGAAACTTGGGTTTGCGCAGGCGTACGATTGCGATCTGATCGAGCTGTACGGGCTCACCGAAGGGCTCGTCACCATCCTCGAGCCCGAAGAACTCGAGCGCAAGGTCCTCTCGGTGGGCAAGCCGGTGCTCGGCGCCGAGATTCGCATTCTCGGCGTGGATGACCGCGAGGTGGCGGCGGGGCAGACCGGCGAGATCGTTGGGCGCGGGCGCTTGGTGATGGCGGGCTACCATGCGCGTGAGGATGCGAATCGGGAGAGCAGCTGGGTCGATGCCGACGGCGCCCGGTGGCTGCGCACCGGTGATCTCGGACGCCTCGATGCGGAAGGGTTTCTCTACATCGTTGATCGCAAAAAGGACATGATCATTTCCGGTGGCCAGAACATCTATCCGATCGACATCGAAAGCGTCATGCGCGGGCATCCGGCCATCGACGACGTGGCCGTGATCGGCGTCCCGAGTGTGCGCTGGGGTGAGACGCCGCTCGCGGTGGTCGTGCCGCGGCCGGGGGCTGGGGCCGATACCGAGGAGCTCCTCGGCTGGACCAACGCGCGGGTCGGCAAGCAGCAGCGCCTCTGCGCGGTGGTGTGCCGCACGAGCCTGCCGCGCAACCCGAACGGCAAGGTGCTCAAGCGCGAATTGCGGCACGAGTATTCATCCACGATCAACAATCCGGAATCACCCGCGTGAATCAACCGACCGCTGCCGATCACTTCTTCTCGAGCGCCGACGGGCTCAAGCTGTATTGCCGCATCCATCGCGCGCCAGCGCCCGCGGCCCCTTCCGCTCCCGCCGCCGCGCCCGCCCTCCCCGTGCTGTGTCTGCCCGGGCTCACGCGCAACAGCCGCGATTTCACCGATCTCGCCGCGCACCTCGCTGCCGAGCGTCAGGTGCTGTGTGCGGATCTGCGCGGCCGGGGGCGTTCGGCCTGGGATAAGGATCCCGCGCACTATCAATTGCCGTTCTATGTGCAGGACGCGTGGACGTTGCTCGATGAACTCGCCATTCGTCGAGTGGTCGTGGTGGGCACTTCGCTCGGCGCCCTCATGGGAATGGTCATGGCGGCCCAAAAGCCCGAGCGCATCGCCGGGGTGGTGCTGAACGATGCCGGTCCCGAGATCGATCCGACGGGCCTGCGCCGCATCGCGGGTTACGCCGGCAAACTGCCGCCGGTGGCCACCTGGGATGAGGCGGCGGCGCAGGCGAAGAGCGTTTACGGACTCGCGCTCCCGGACTTGAGCGATGCCGACTGGCTCGACTATGCGCGGCGCGGCTATCGGGAAAATGCGTCCGGGATTCCGGTGCCCGATGTCGATCCGAAGATCAGCCAGGCGTTCACCAATCCGGCCAGCGCGCCCGCCGACCTTTGGCCGCTGCATGCACAGATCAAATCCGTGCCGTTGTTGGTGATTCGCGGCGCGCTCTCCGATCTGCTCGCCGCGACGACCGTGGCGCGCATGGCGCGCGAGAAGCCGGATCTTCAGACGTTGACGGTCGCGAACCGCGGCCATACGCCGCTGCTCAATGAACCGCCCTGCGTGGCGGCGATCGATGCCTTCCTCGAGCGCTGCGATCATGGGGCTTGATGCCAAGGTGGTCGTCGTCACCGGGGCGGCCAGCGGCATCGGGCGGCACATCGCCCGCGCCTTCGCGGCCGCCGGCGCCAAGCTCGCGATTGCCGATCTCGACGGACCGGGCGCGCTCGAGGTCGCCGGGCAGATTCAACGGGCGGGTGGTGAGGCCCTGGCCATCCCCATGGACGTCACCCGCGAAGCGCAGGTCGAGGCCGGCATGGGCGCGGTGCTCGCGGCGTTTGGACGCATCGACGTGCTGGTGAGCAACGCCGGCATCCAGATCGTCGCGCCGCTCGAGGCATTTGCCTACGCCGACTGGCAGCGCCTGCTCGCGATTCATTTGGACGGCGCGTTTCTCTGCACCCGCGCGGTGCTCAAGGCCATGTATGCCCAGGGCGGCGGCAGCATCATCTACATGGGCTCGGTGCATTCGAAGGAAGCCTCGGTGCTCAAGGCGCCGTACGTCACCGCCAAGCACGGCCTGATGGGTCTCGCCAAGGTCGTCGCCAAGGAAGGCGCGAAGCATGGCGTGCGCGCCAACGTCATCTGCCCCGGCTTCGTGCGCACGCCGCTGGTCGAGAAGCAGATCCCCGAGCAATCGGCTGCGTTGGGCTTGTCGCCCGAGGCGGTGGTGCGCGACATCATGCTCAAGGAGACGGTCGACGGGGAGTTCACCACGCTCGACGATGTCGCCGCGGCGACGCTGTTCTTCGCCGCTTTCGGCTCGAATGCACTCACCGGTCAATCGCTCAACGTGAGCCATGGCTGGTGCATGCAGTGATCAGCCGCTGCGCACCCGCCGCAGCGCCTGGCGCCAACCTTGAATGTCGCGCTCGCGCGCCGTGCCGGCCGCCGGCTCATAGCGCGCGTCCGGCTGCGCCAGGGCGGCGATATCCGCGAGCGAGGCGTACAGGCCGCAGCCCAAACCCGCGAGGCAGGCCGCGCCGAAGGCCGTCGACTCGGTGATTTTCGGCCGCAGAATCGGCAGGCCGACCAGGTCGGCCAGGCGCTGCATGAACAGCGCGTTGTGGGCCATGCCGCCATCGACCTTGAGCAGCGCCGGGCGGATTCCGTCCGCCGCCATGGCCTCGAGCAGATCGTGGGTCTGGTACGCCACGCTGTCGAGTGCGGCGCGCGCAATCTCGCCGCGCCCCGAGGCGCGCGTGAGACCGATCAGGGCGCCGCGCGCCTCCGGATCCCAGTGCGGTGCGCCGAGGCCGGTGAAGGCCGGCACCAGATACACCCCGCCGCTGTCGGCCACCGAAGCGGCCAGCATTTCGACGTCGGCCGCCCGGGCGATCAACCCGAGACCATCCCGCAGCCACTGGATCGCGCTGCCCGCCGAGAGAATGGAGCCCTCGAGCGCGTAGGTCACGGCGCCCTTCAATTGATAGGCGATGGTGCCGAGCAGACGGTTTTGGCTGCTGATCAGCCGATCCGCGGTATTGAGCACCAAAAAGGCGCCGGTGCCGTACGTGCTCTTGACATCGCCCGCCGCGAAACAGGCCTGACCGACCAGCGCCGCCTGCTGATCGCCGGCGACACCGCGGATCGGCAGGGTTTTACCGAGTACGGCGGCGTCGGTGTCGCCGAAATCCCCGGCGCTGTCCCGCACCTCCGGCAGGCACGCCATCGGCACGCCGAAGAATTCGCACAGCCCCTGATCCCAGCGGCCCTTGCGGATGTCATACAGGGCCGTGCGGCTCGCGTTGGTGGCATCCGTTGCATGCAAGCGCCCGCCGGTGAGGCGCCATAGCAAAAAACAGTCGATGGTGCCGAAGGCCAGATGGCCGGCCTCGGCCGCGGCGCGCGCACCCGGCACCCGATCGAGGATCCAGGCGATTTTCGTCGCCGAGAAATACGGGTCGAGCAGCAGGCCGGTTTTGTGGGTGAGTTCGCGCTCGCCGCCGCTGCGCGCCAATTCGCGGCAGCGCTCCGCGGTGCGCCGGTCCTGCCAGACGATGGCATGGTAGAGCGGGGCGCCGGTGCGCCGGTCCCACACCACGGTGGTTTCGCGCTGGTTGGTGATGCCGACCGCAGCCACCGCGCCGCCGGACTCTTGCAGACGCTGCAACGCCCGGCGGGTGGTCGACAGCGTGGTGGCCCAGATGACTTCCGCGTCGTGCTCCACCCAGCCGGGAGCCGGGTAGATCTGCTCGAAGGATTGCTGCTCGACCGCCAGCATCCCGCCCGCGGCGGAAAAGCCGATCGCGCGGCTGGAACTCGTTCCCTGGTCGATCGCGAGCAAGATATCGCGTGACACGTGATGTCCCCCTAAGTTCGCCGCCGCCCCATCAATCGAAGTCGGTCGCGAGCTGCGGCTGCTCCGCGTGCACGAACATGCGTTCGATCTGCTCGGCGGTGGTGCGGCCCGTGGACAGCGGCGGCAGCGCGTCGCGCGCGAAGAACGCCGCGTCGCTGGTTTCGATGCTCGGGCGGGCGCTGCCGCCGGTCAATTCGCAGATGAAAAACATCGTGTAGATGGCATCGAGACTGTGCGGGCGGTTGCGCTTGCGGTAATCGTAGACCGCTGCGAGTTTCACGGCGCGCGCTTCGAATCCCGATTCCTCGGCAAGTTCACGCACCACGCATTGGGCGGCCGATTGGTGCACGTCGGCCCAGCCGCCGGGCAGGGTCCACGCCCCGTCGCTGATCTCGCGCACCAGGAGCACGCGGCCGTCGACGAAGGCGGCGGCACGCACGCCCACCTTGGGTGTCGCGTAGCCGGCATCCTGGCGAAAGCGCGCGAGCAGGTCGGCTCGCACCTGATCGGTGCCGGGGGCGATCAGGTGCGTGGCCAATTCACGAATCCGCTCATAGCGCTGCCGGTCGAAGGGATCGGCGCAGAAGGTCAGGCCGATCTGGGCAATGGCGCGCAGTTCGCGCCCGGTGCTGAGCCAGGCAGGCTCGTACGCCTCGGGTTCTTGCGCCCCGGGCTCGGCGGGAATGTCTCCGTCGCGGGGCGGCGTCCGGTTCATGGCGCGATCCCGCCCGGCGCGGCCCGGGGCTGGGCGAGGGCGCAGGTCGAATCGAGCAAAAGCTCGCCGGCCCGCGCGCGGCCCGCGAGCAGCACGAATCCCGGCGCGGTGGGGAACTGCCTGCCGGCGAGTATCAGGGTGTGATCATCCATGGTGGGTCGGTCGGCCGGGTTCTCGAGCGCAAGGTGCGCCGACAATAGCTTGAATGGATTCACCTCGCCAAGCTCCTCGCCATCCACCCGTAGGGCCTCGTAGTCCGCCCCCTCGATGAGCAGCGGCTCCCACCGGCCGGGCGCAAGGTGGCCGGCAGCCGCATTCAGCGCCTCGGCCACGGCCGGGCGCAAGCACTCGATGTGAATGTGCAATTGATCCTGGGTGCGGTGGTGGAGCGGATTGACCGCGAGACCCACGGCGCCGCGCTCGATGTGATGCCCCACCACCTGGTCCAAGCGGTCGCGCGCGCGCCAGGCGGCGGCGAAATAATTGGGCGCATCGGGCGCGAGCAGCGCCGGGCTTTCGATGCCCGCGAGCGGGCGGGTCGCAATGAGCAGAAAGTGCGCGCCACCCTTGCGGTCCGCGAGCACGACATGGTCCGAGCCGACCTCCTCGCAGGGCGCGGCGTCGTGCTGCGCCTGCCAGTGCGCGGCGCAGCGCTGCTCGATCTTGAGCAGCGCATCGCGATCGGCGCAGTGCACCGGCAGCGTGAGCAGCGCCGCTCCCAGCGCAGCGGCGAGCACCCCGAAACCCAATCGGGTGCGCCGATTGAGGCCTGCTGGGCCGCGACGCGGCGCGCCCGGATCAGAGCGCTTCAGTTTCGGCGACCGGGCGCAGTGCCCGTACGGTGGGAATGCGCACGGTGAGCGCGGTGCCGCGGCCCGGGGGCGAGGCCGCGATCTCGAAAGTTCCGCCGAGCGCACGTACGCGATGACGCATGGCGGCGAGACCGTGCGTGCCCTTGGCGGCCATCGCGTCGCCGTCCCCGGCAATGCCCTCGCCATCGTCCGTTACCCGGAACACCACGGTGTCCTCATCGATGTCGAGCGAAACGTCCACCGCCTTCGCGCGGGCGTGCTGGTTGATGTTGGCAAAGGCTTCCTGCGCGATCCGAAACAGCGCGATGGCGGCATCGGCGCTGAGCTTCGGTTCCTCGTCCGGAAAATATTCGCTGCAGTGGAGCCCGCCGCGTCCGCAGGTTTCCTTGAACAGCCAGCGCAGCGCGGCGATGAATCCGACATTGTCGAGGAGCGTCGGCCGCAGCTCCTCGATGATGCGGCGCTTCAGATCGATACCCGCCGACAGATTTTGCTGCACCCGGGCGAGCCGCTGGCGCATCTCGACGTCGTCCGGCCGCAGATGCTGCTCCGCCCAGGAAATGTCCATGCGTGCCCCGACCATCAGGCCGCCGAGTTCGTCGTGCAGTTCGCGCGCGAGGCTCGCCTTCTCGCGCTCGGCGACGCTTTGCAGATGCGTGGTCAGTTCCACCAGTTCCCGGGTGCGCGCGTCGATCTCGCGCTCCAGCCGCTGCGCTTGATCGGCCAGTTCGGCCGTCTTGCGCGTACGCCGCTGCACGTCCTTGTACACCATCCGGGCCGCGCCCCCGATGAGCAAGACATTGGCGAGGGTCGCGGCGGTGGTGATCCAGCGTTTCATGGAGCGCCTCAATCTCGATGGAAAAGGTCAAAAAATCAAGTCGGCCTGGGACTTAACTTAAGGGTCGGGCGGCCCGACTGGCGATCTTGTAAGAATTACTTCTCCGCCAGAAACTACCGCAGCTCACGAAGGCGCCTAATATACGCGACCTCATGCCCATCGTTCGCCTCGACAAAGTGTCCTTGAGCTTCGGCCTCAAGCCCCTATTGGATAATATCGGCCTGCAAATCCGCAAGGGCGAGCGGGTGTGTCTGCTCGGCCGCAACGGCGAGGGCAAGTCCTCGCTGCTGCGGGTGATCACCCGCGAGATCGTTCCCGATCACGGCGAGGTGTGGATTCGTCCCGGCGCCAAGGTGGCGAGCCTCGCGCAGGAAGTGTCCGCACCCAGCGAGCAGACCGTGCTCGAGCTGGTGCGCCAGGGCATCGATACCGAGGGGCACGATGGGGACTGGCAGGCGGACCTCGAGGTCGAACAGGTGCTCTCGCGGCTCGAACTCGATCGGGAGGCGCGATTGAGCGAGTTATCCGGCGGCTGGCGGCGGCGGGTGATGCTGGGTCGTGCGCTCGTCTCCTCGCCCGACCTCTTGCTGCTGGACGAGCCGACCAACCATCTGGACATCGAGGCGATCACCTGGCTCGAGGACATGATGGTCGAGTTCGAGGGGGCGCTGCTGTTCATCAGCCACGACCGGGCGTTCGTGCGGCGCCTCGCGACCCGCATCGTCGAGTTGGACCGTGGGCAGCTGCGCGGCTGGCCGGGCAAGTACGACGACTATGTCCTGCAAAAGCGTGCCGCGCTCGAGGTCGAAGCCAAGCACGCGGCGCTGTTCGACAAGAAGCTCGCGCAGGAGGAGGTGTGGATCCGCCAGGGCGTGGAGGCGCGCCGCACGCGCAACGAGGGCCGGGTGCGGGCCTTGAAGCAGCTGCGCATCCAGCGCGGCGATCGGCGCGAGCGGATCGGCCTCGTCGATCTGAAGGCGCAAGCGGCCGCGCCCTCGGGCAAGCTGGTGTTCGAGGCGCAGGACGTCACCCTCGCCTTCGATGCCAGTCCGGTGATCGTGGATTTTTCCACGCGCATCATGCGCGGCGATCGAATCGGCATCATCGGTCCGAATGGTTGCGGCAAGACCACGTTGATCAAGCTCCTGGTCGGGGACCTCGAGCCCACGTCCGGGACGATCTATCGCGGGACCTCGCTGCTGCCGGCCTATTTCGATCAACAGCGGGCGCAGCTCAATCCCGCCGCCTCGATCATGGACAACGTCACAGGCGGCAGCGGCGAGACCATCACCATCGACGGCCGCGCGCGCCACGTGTCGAGTTACCTGCGTGATTTTCTATTTCCGCCGGAGCGCATGCACGCGCCGGTGAGCATGTTGTCGGGCGGGGAACGCAACCGGCTGCTGCTGGCCAAACTGTTCGCCAAGCCGAGCAATCTGCTGGTGATGGACGAGCCCACCAACGATCTGGATGCCGAAACCCTCGATCTGCTGGAAGAGATGGTCGCCGACTACGCCGGCACGCTGCTGTTGGTGAGCCACGACCGGGCATTCCTCGACAACGTCGTGACCAGCACCCTGGTGTTCGAGGGCCACGGCCGCGTCAATGAATACGTGGGCGGTTACAGCGATTGGATTCGTCAGCGCCGGCCCACGCCAGCCCCGGCGGCCAAGGCCACGCCGTTGGGCGTCGCCGCAGCAGCGAGCACCGCGGCCCGGCCGTCAACGGCGCCCGCGAAGCCGGCCGCCGCCAAGCCGCGCAAGCGCTCGTACAAGGAGCAGCGCGAGCTCGAGGCCCTACCGGAGAAAATCCGCCGGCTGGAAGAAGAACAAACCGCGCTACAGAGCGCGCTCAGCGATCCCAAGCTGTTCCGGCAAAGCCCGGAGCAGGCCGCGGCCGCCTTGCAGCGGGCGCAAGCCATCGCCGAGGAGCTGGCGGGAGCCTACGCGCGCTGGGAAGCGCTGGAGGCGGCACCGTCGGGGTGACCGGTCGTGCGGGCGCTGCGCTTCAGCGACGCGAGCGGCCCCGGCCCATCAGATCGCTGGGGTTGGGCAGCGAGGCACCGCCGGCATCGGGGATCACCAGCGAGGAGGCCTGCTCGCGGCGCATCTCCTGCAGTTCGCGCATGGTCTGCTGCACCGCCTGCTCCGCCGCTTCGCCAAATTTCGCGATCGCGGCACTCAAGGTGGCGGCCTCGAGTTCGAAGCTGATCGGCACCGCGCCCATCGGCGTCATGACCTGGGCCTGACCCACGTACAGCACGGGGCGCGCCGCATCGGGCGAACCGTCGGCGCTCACCGGCGTCAGGCGTCGGATGGTGCCGACGCGACGGTCGGTGAAAATCTCCTCGAGATAGATTTCGTTGGAGTCCATGGTTGCCTGGCGGCCGTCATTCGGAGAACTCATGTGCGCAACACCTGTCGGTAAAGTGGCTCAAAACCGTCACCCTAGCAGCTTCCGGGCCGATATGGACACCGGAACCATGGGCGACGGGGCCCTGCTACGATAGCCGCTTGACACTTCCACACACAATTCGCAAGGTTCCGGCGTGGACCACGCTGCTCGGGCTGGCGCTGTTTGCGCTCGCGCTCATGTGGTTGCATCACGTGCTCGGCCAGTACCGCTGGCGGGACATTCTGGCCCACATGCAGGCGATACCCGCCTCCCATCTGGTCGGGGCGGTGCTGTTCACCGCCGCCGGCTACGGCTGCCTCACCCTCTACGATGCCCTGGGGCTGCGCTTTGCCGGCGCGCGCGTCGCGTATCCGCGCCTCGCGTTGATTTCGTTCATGGGTTACGCCATCGGCCACAACGTCGGCTTGAACACCTTGAGCGGCGGGGCGGTGCGCTACCGTGCGTATTCGGCGCTCGGCCTGTCGACGAAACAAATCGGCACGGTCATCGCGTTCGGCACGCTCACCTTCGGGCTCGGCACGGCCGTGCTGCTCGGGGTCTCGCTGCTCTCCGAGGCCAGCCTGTCCGGCACGCTGCTGCATCTGCACCGCTCGCTGATCGTGCTCGCCGGCTGCCTGCTGCTCGGCATCGTGTTCGCCTACCTGTGGTTGGCCTGCAGCCGCCACGAGCCGCTGCGGTGGCGCAAGATCGTGATCCCCGTGCCGAGCCCGCGGGTGGCCTTCGCGCAGATCGGCGTCGCCTGTGCCGACCTGCTCTGTGCCGCGGGCGTGCTCTACGTACTCCTGCCCGCACAGGCCGAGATCGGTTTCGCCGCGTTCGCCGGATTGTTCCTCATCGCCATCGCCGCCGGCATCATCAGCAACGTGCCCGGCGGCGTCGGGGTGTTCGAGTCCGTCCTGCTGCTGCTGTTTCGCGCGGTGCCGGCGGATCATCTGCTCGGCGCGCTGCTCGCCTATCGGATCATTTATTACCTGGTGCCATTCGGCGCCGCGCTGACGCTGCTCGGTGCGCACGAACTGTGGGTGCACCGCGGTCCCGTGGTGCGCTTCACGCGCCTCGCCCGTGCCTGGCTCGGCACCGTCACGCCGCAGGCGAGCGCGATTGCCGTTTTCGGAGCCGGCGCGGTGCTGCTGTTTTCGGGCGCAACCCCCGGTCTCGGTGCGCGCATGGCGCTGTTGCGGCACGTGGTGCCGCTGCCGGTGCTCGAGTTATCGCATCTGTTGGGTAGCGCGGTCGGCATCGGCTTGTTGGTGCTCGCCAACGGCCTGTACCGGCGGCTCGACGCGGCCTGGTACCTGACCATCTGGCTGCTGTGCGCGGGCATTTTGCTTTCGCTGCTCAAGGGCTTCGATTACGAGGAGGCGATCATCCTCGGCAGCGTGGCCCTGGTGCTGGTGTCGGGACGGAAGCGCTTCTCGCGCCGCGCATCGCTCATCGAGCAGCGCTTTTCCGCCTCGTGGGTCGTGGCGGTGCTGCTGGTGCTCGGCGCCGCGGTGTGGCTGGTGTTCTTTGCCTATCGCCATGTGCCGTACAGCCGCGACTTGTGGTGGGAATTCGCTTTCGAGGCGCCGGCGCCGCGCAGCCTGCGCGCCCTGCTGCTCGCCACACTGACCGCCGCCGCCTACGGGTTGTGGCGGCTGCTGCGTCCGTCCAAACCCACGGTGCTGCCACCGAGCGCGATCGATCTGGAGCGCGCCGCCACGCTCATCGCCGATGCGCACGACACGGTGGCCAATCTCGCACTGCTCGGCGACAAGAATCTGCTGTTCAACGCGGAGCGCACGGCCTTCATCATGTATCAGGCCTCGGGCAGCAGTTGGGTGTCCATGGGCGACCCGGTCGGCCCCTCGACGCTGTACGAGTCGTTGGTGTGGACCTTCATCGAGAACTGCGACGGCATGGCGGTCTCGCCGGTTTTTTATCAGGTCACGCCCGAGAATCTGCCGCTGTACATCGATTTGGGATTGAGCTTGAGCAAGCTCGGCGAGGAGGCGCGCGTGCCCCTCGATGGGTTCTCGCTCGAGGGCGCCGCGCGGGCGGACGTGCGCCATTCGCACCGGCGTGCGCTGCGCGATGGGGCCGGGTTCGAGGTCGTGCCGCGCGAGCGCGTGGGCTCGATCATGCCCGAGCTGCGTGCCGTGTCCGATGCCTGGCTCGCGTCCAAGAACGCCGCGGAGAAGCGCTTCTCGCTCGGATTTTTCGATGAGCAGTATCTGTCGCACTTCGACTGCGGGGTGGTTCGCCGCGCGGGCGCGATCGTCGCGTTCGCCAACATCTGGCGCGCCGGCGCGGATACCCAGCTATCGGTCGATCTGATGCGCTACAACGACGCCGCGCCCAAGGGCGTGATCGATTTCCTGCTGGCCGAATGCATGCTGTGGGGCAGGGCGCAGCGCTATCAATGGTTCAGCCTTGGCATGGCGCCGCTCTCAGGCCTCGAAGAGCATCCCCTCGCGCCGGCCTGGCACAAGCTCGGACGCATGGTGCAGCGCTATGGCGAAACCTTCTATGGGTTCGAGGGCCTGCGCAAATACAAGGAGAAATTCGTGCCGGTATGGCGGCCGCGCTATCTCGCCGCGCCCGGCGGCCTCGGAATGGCCGGCGCCGTGCTCGATGTCACCGCACTCATCTCGGGCGGGGTGAGCAAGGTCTTGAGCAAGTAGCCGGCCGCCGCTTTAAGGTCCTTGGCGAGCCTCCGGGCGCTGCGAGCTTAAGTCGCGCTGCGAGCTTAAGTCGAATTCCCGCTCGATCTTCTGCGCAAATTCGCGCATCTTCGGCAAAAACTGCTCGATTGCGCCACGTACGGGCAGCGCCGTGGCGGCATAGCGCACCGTCAGCGCGCCGCGCACCCGCCCGCGGCCCTGAACCGGGATGGCGAGACTCGTTTCCTCGGAAACGCGCCGGGCGCGTTGCGCCAGGGCGTAGCCTTGCGCGCGGGTTTCATCGAGCATTTGCTCAACCTCCGCGCGGTTGCCCGTCAGCCGATCGTCCGGGAGCGATGAGCGGGCGAGCAGATCGAGGACCGCCTCGCGCGCCGCCGGCTCGCAATACGCGAGATAGGCGCGCCCCGGGGCGGAACTCAGCCAGGGTACGCGCACGCCGGCGCCCACCTGTTCGAGGGCGAGCGGGCTCTGCCGATCGGTGGTTTCGCGAATCATCATGCTCGCACCGGCGGGCGTCGCAATCGCCACCGGCCAGGCGATCTGCGCGCCGAGCGAAGCGAGATAGGGTTTGGCGATGTGCGCAAGCAGCGCCTCATCGTCGAACCCCTCGGCGAGACTCCGCACCCGGATGGTGGGCCGGTAACAGTCATCATGGGCATCGCGTTCGACATAGCCCCCGATGCGCAGGGTCTCCAAAATCCGATAAGTGGTCGTGCGCGGCAGTCGGACCGTCGCGGCGAGCGTGTTGATGGCAGCCCGCCCCAGGCGGTTCAGTTCAATCAGTACTTCGAGCCCTCGGTTCAGGGCTCGAATGGGGCGGGTGGATTCCCGTACCGCCTCGGGCTCGGGCGACGCCGGCTCGGGCGACGGTTGGGCCTTCGCGTGCATAGGGCCTCCGTTTAGCTGGTTTACGATTTGATCTTCCACAAGAGCCCTACTCAATTCAATCGGCGCACACCGGTCTTTCCCGTGCACGCGCTAGCGAGTGGACTTGCTGTGTTTGACCGCGGCGTACGCTTGAAGTGCCATTTGACGCGCCGCATCATGCGCGACCAGGCGCTTGGGATAGTCGGTTCCGAGCGCGATCCCGGCCGAGCGCAGCACCTCGGCCGGCGCCTCCCATGGACACTGCAGCCAGGCGTCCGGCAGCGCCGCGAGTTCGGGAACCCAGCGGCGCACGTAACTGCCGTCCGCATCGAACTTGGTGCCCTGGGTCACGGGATTGAAAATTCGAAAGAACGGCGCCGCATCGGCGCCGCAGCCGGCCACCCATTGCCACCCCAGGGTATTGCTGGCGAGATCGGCATCGACCAGCGTGTCCCAAAACCAGCGCGCGCCCTCGGTCCAAGGCAGCAGCAGGTCCTTGACCAAAAACGACGCCACCGCCATGCGCACGCGATTGTGCATCCAGCCGGTGTGCCACAGCTCACGCATCCCGGCATCGATCAGCGGATAGCCGGTGCGGCCGCGCTGCCACGCGCGCAGCGCCAGCGCGTTCGTGGCCCACGGGAACTGTGCGAATTGCGGGCGCAGCGGCTGCCCGGGCGTGAGCGGGAAGTGATACAGCAGGTGATGGGCGAATTCGCGCCAGCCTATTTCGGTGAGGAAGCGCGAGGTGCGCCAGGAGCTGTGCTGCCCATGGCGCGCAGCGGCGCTGCGCACCGCATGCCAGATTTGCCGCGGGCCGATCTCGCCGAAATGCAGGTGCGGCGACAGGCGCGAGGTGCCGGGCCGGCCCGGATGGTCGCGCGCGTGATCGTACTCATCGATGCCGTCGCGCAGAAATTCCTCGAGCTGTGCCTGTGCGGCATCGCTGCCGGGCGACCATGCGGCGTCGAGCCCGCGGGTCCAATCCCGGTCCGGCAGCAGCGCCAACTCGCCGAGTGCCTGCGAATCGGGCCAGACTGCGGGCGCGGGCAGGGCCGCGGGCGCCGGCAGCGGCGCCGGAGGATCTTCCAGGCTCAGGCAGCGGCGCCAATAGGCACCGAACACCTGAAAGGGGCCGTCGCTTTGATTGCTGATGGTCCACGGCTCGAATAGCAGCGCACTGTTGTAGCTCACGGCCTCGAGCCCGGCCTGCAGCAATTGGGTTTTGATGTGCCGGTCGCGGCTCACGATGGCGGGTTCATAGCGGCGATTCCACACCACCCGGGTCGCCTTGACCTCGCGCGCCACCGCGCGCAAGGCCGCCAGGCTGTCCTCGCAGGCGCGCAGACACAGGCGCGACCCGCAGCGACGCAGGCTCGCATCGAGGTTCGCCAGGCTGTGGTGCAGCCACCAGCGGGCCGCGCCCCCCGCCGCCCAGGGCGCCTCCTCCCCGGGCGCATGCAGGTACAGCGCAACCACCGGCCCGCCGCCGGCGAGCGCCGCGCAGAGCGCCGGATTGTCGGCGAGGCGTAGATCCTGACGAAACCAAACCAATGTGGTCATGGCCGCGAGAGTGGCCCAGGTGGCCCGCGCCGCGCAACTTAGGTTCGCCACGCCGCCGGTACCGCACGCGGCGGCGCCATCAGCTACAATTCCGCGGCAATTTTCCGCACAAGTTCCCGAGGAAACCTCTACACCATGTCCGAATCCGTCGCCGCGCCCTCCGCGCCCTCCATCCCCGCCGAGACCGTCATCATCGGCGCAGGTCCGGTGGGGCTGTTTCAGATCTTCGAACTCGGACTGCTCGGCATCAAGGCGCACATCATCGATTCGCTGGCGCAGGCCGGCGGCCAGTGCACCGAGCTCTATCCGGACAAACCGATTTACGACATCCCCGCGTTGCCGGTGTGCGGCGCGCAGGAGCTGATCGACCGGCTCATGGAACAGGCCAAACCCTTTCACGCCACCTTCCACCTTGGCCAGGAGGTCACCGAGGTGCAGCCGCTGCCCGACGGCAAGATCCATGTGGCGACCTCGGCCGGCACCCGCTTCACGGCCGGTGCCGTGGTGATTGCGGCCGGTGTCGGCTCGTTCCAGCCGCGCCGCCTGGCGCTGCCGGGGGTCGAAGAGTTCGAAGGGCGCAGCGTGCACTACCGGGTCAGGTCGGCGGCGGAGTTCCACGGCCGCGATCTCGTGATCTGCGGCGGCGGGGACTCGGCGCTCGATTGGACCGTGGCGCTGTGCGAAAAGGCGCGCTCGCTCACGCTGCTGCACCGGCGCGCGGAATTCCGCGCGGCGCCCGCGACTGTGGCGCGCATGCGCGACCTGGTGGCGGCCGGCAAGATGCGATTGATCGAAGGCCACGCCGTCGCGCTGCACACCGAGGGGCATCAGCTCGCCGGCCTCGTGGTGCAGAGCAACGACGGCAAGACCACCCAGCAGATCGCCGCCGAACAGGTGCTCGCCTTCTACGGGCTGCATCCGAAGCTCGGCCCGGTCGCCGAGTGGGGCATCGAGCTCGAAAAGAAGGCCCTCAAGGTCGACACCGAAAAATTTCAGACCAACGTGCCGGGCATCTTCGCGATCGGCGACATCAACACCTATCCCGGCAAGAAGAAATTGATCCTGAGCGGCTTTCACGAAGCCGCGCTCGCGGCGTTCGGCATCCAGCATCACCTGTTTCCCGAGAAGCGCCAGTTCCTGCAGTACACGACCACGAGCCCGATCATGCAAAAACGGTTGGGTGTCGCCGGCCCGGATTCGCACTGACCTGCCGATGAACCGCCTGCTCGAGGATCTGGTGAAGGTCATGACGCTCGAGCGGCTCGAGACCGACCTCTTTCGCGGCGAAAGCCGCGACATCGGCAGTCCGCAGGTGTTCGGCGGCCAGGTGCTCGGTCAGGCGTTGATGGCGGCCACCGCGACCGTCGAGAACCGCGTGGTGCATTCGCTGCACGCCTATTTTCTGCGGCGCGGCGATTTCGATTCGCCCATCGTTTACGAGGTCGACCGCGCCCGCGACGGCCATCATTTCTCGACCCGGCGCATCGTCGCGATTCAGCACGGCGCGCAGATCTTCAACATGTCCGCGTCGTTCCAGTCGGTCGAGAGCGGGCTCGATCATCAGCTCGACATGCCGCAGGTGCCGCCGCCCGAGCAGCTGCCGGATCAGGAGTCCTACTATCGCGATGCGCTCGCGCAGCTGCCGCCGCGGCTGCGCGCGCTGCTCGAGCAGAAGCGCCCGTTTGAATTCAGGCCCGTGCACCCGCCGCAGCTGCTCGCGCCCTACAAGACCGAGCCCCATCGCAATATCTGGTTTCGCGCCGTCGACCGGCTGCCGGACGAGGACGCGCTGCACCGCTGCCTGCTGGCCTACGTCTCGGACTTCAACCTGCTCGACACGGCGATGATGCCGCACGGCATTTCGCTGCTCGATCCGCGCCTGGTGATCGCGAGCATCGATCACGCCATGTGGTTTCACCGCACCGTGCGCGTGGACGAGTGGCTGCTGTATTCTACCGACAGCCCGAGCGCCTCGGGCGCGCGCGGCTTCAGCCGCGGCAGCGTGTTCACGCGCGACGGGCGCTTGGTGGCGAGTACCTCCCAGGAGGGGTTGCTGCGGATGAACGAACCATGAAAGCGGGACTGATCATTTTGCTGGTCGTCGTCGGCCTCGTCGGGCTGCTGTTCACGTTGCGCGCCAGCCGCAATCTCGGGATGCCGAAGGCCGATGTGCTCGATCGGGCGCGCACCAGGGCGCGCGAGCAGGCGGCTGCCGAGCGCGAGGACGAGAAGTAGCAGCCCGCGCCCGCCGGCCCGCAGCGGCGTGCGGCGGCGTCAGCCGGTATGCGGCCCTCACTCGCCGTGCGGCGCCGGGAGTGTGCGCAGCGACTCCCACACCTCGCGCGGCAGCACGTAAAGGTGGCAGTCCCACCAGCGATTCTTGGCGCGCCGATGCTTGCGAAAAACCGCCTCCCAGCGCATGCCGATTTTCTCGAGCACGCGAATCGACGCCTTGTTGTTCACATCGACGGTCGAGATCACGCGCTCGGCGCGCAGATCGGAGAATGCCTTGTCGATGAGCGCGACGGCGATCTCCGTGGCGAATCCCTTGCCCCAGTCCACCGTGCCAAGCATGTAGCCCAGATCGACCACGTCGCGTTCGATCAGCGACAGATCACAGGCGCCGATCACCCGGCCCGAATCGAGTTCCTCGACCGCGAGTTCGAAGCGCGTGCGCGGCACCTCGCGCTGCGAGGCGAGCAATCCTTCGAGATAGTCGGCGGTGCCGTGCTCGTCGCGCGGCCCAAAAAACAGGTACCGCGTCACGCGCGGATCGGCCGAGTAGGCATGGATCGCCGCGAAGTCCGCCTGCACGAATTCGCGCAATGCCAGGCGTGCCGTGCGGACGGGTAGGGCGAGGGTGCGCATCGACCGCGTGGGCTGTTTAGAGGATTCCGCTCATGACAGTACTTTACCCGGATTGAGAATGCCCTGCGGATCGAGCGCGCGTTTGAGCGCGCGCATCACATCGATCTCGACCGGATCGGCCCGTTCGGCCAACTCCCTGGCCTTCAGCCGGCCGATGCCATGCTCCGCGCTGATGCTGCCGCCCAGGCTCTCCACCAGATCGAACACGGCTGCTTCGAGGGCTGGGCCACGCGCCAGAAACGCCTCGCGTGCAGCGCCCGTGCGCTGGCTCACGTTGAAGTGCAGATTGCCGTCGCCCATGTGGCCGTAGCTCACCACCTCGCCCTCGGGAGCCAGGCGGCGCACGAGTTCCGCGCCCGATTCGATCAGTGTCGGAATGCTCGAAACCGGCACCGACACGTCGTGTTTGAGGCTCGCGCCGTGGTGGCGCTGCGCCTCGGGAACCGATTCGCGCAGCTTCCACATGGCCTGCGATTGGGCGATCGAACTCGCGAGCATGGCATCGCGGATCAGTGCGCCGGCTGCGGCCGCCGCGAGTTCGTCGGTGAGCAGCGTCGCGAGCTGTCCGGCGGGATTGGGCGAGGTCAATTCGATCAGCAGATACCAGTCGGCTCCCTGGTCCAGCGGATCGGCGACGCCCGCGATGTGCTTCACCGTGAGCTCGACGGCCCGGCGCGGCATCAGCTCGAAGGTGCTGAGCGCGTCGCCCGCCGCGGTGCGCAGCCGCGCGAGCAGCTCGAGCGCCTGGCGCGGCGAGTCGACACCCACCAGCGCCGTGGCGGTGTCGGCGGGTTCCGGGAACAATTTCAGGCTGGCGGCCGTGATCACGCCCAACGTGCCTTCCGCACCGATGAACAGCGATTTGACGTCGTAGCCGGTGTTGTCCTTGCGCAGGCTCTTCAGGCCGGCGAGCACCCGGCCGTCCGCCAGCACCACCTCGAGGCCGAGCACGAGGTCGCGCATCATCCCGTAACGCAGCACCGCCGTGCCGCCGGCGTTGGTCGACAGGTTGCCGCCGATCTGCGCCGTGCCCTGCGAGCCGAGACTCAAGGGAAACAACCGCCCGGCCGCGCCGGCGGCCGCTTGCGCCTCGGCCAGGGTGCAGCCGGCTTCGACGATCATGGAATAATTGGCGGCATCGAGGCTGCGCACCCGATTCAGCCGCTGCATGGACAGCACCACCTGCGTTCCGGACTCGTCGGGCGTCGCTCCGCCGCAATAGCTGGTGTTGCCGCCGTGCGGAACGAGCGCCACCTGCTCGCGGTGACAGATCGAAAGGATTGCGGCCACCTGCTGGACACTGCGCGGCATGAGCACGAGTGGTGTGGCGCCGCGGTAGAGCTGGCGGAAATCGACTGTGAAGGCGCTCAGGTCCTCGTGCGCATCGAGCCACGCGCCATCACCCACGGCGCCCTTGAGGGCGGCGAGAGTCGCCGGGGCTGGCGCCTGCGGCATGGGCCTAAAACCGTTTGCCGGCCCCCTCGCGAACGGCGCCGGGCACGGGCTTCAAGTCCCAGATGAGTCCGAAGAAGGACATCAGCTTGAGCAGATAGAAGGTGATGTCGAACTCCCACCAGTAAAAGCCCTGGCGCACCGAGGACGGATAGTGATGGTGATTGTTGTGCCAGCCCTCGCCCAGGGTGATGATCGCCAACCACGGGTTGTTGCGGCTTGCATCGCCGGTCTTGTAGCGCTGGCGGCCGAACACGTGGGACAGCGAATTGATGGTGTAGGTGCCGTGATAGACGGCCACGGTCGAGATGAAGAAACCCCACACCAGCATCTGCCAGCCGTTGGTGCCGAGACCCGGCGCGACATGCTTGAGCAGCACGCCCAACAGGAACACGCCGACGCCCAGGATGGTCGGCACCACCACGTCGAAGCGGTCGAGGAAGCGCAGCTCCGGATATTTGAGCAGATCCTTCACCCGCGACAGATCGGCCGCGAAGTGCTTGTGCGACATGAACCAGCCCATGTGGCTCCAGAAGAAGCCATGCTGGACCGGCGAGTGCACATCCTCGGGCTTGTCCGAATACACGTGGTGATGCCGGTGATGCGCCGCCCACCAGATCGGGCCGCGCTGCACCGCCGAGGCGCCGAGCAATCCAAAGATGAATTGACCGACCCGCGAGGTCTTGAACGTACGATGGGAAAAATACCGGTGATAGAAGCCGGTGATGGCGAACATGCGCACCAGGTACAGCGCCACGGTCACGCCGAGCGCGACCCAGCTGAAGCCGACCCAGATGACCGCGAGGCAGGCCACATGCATGAGCAGAAATGGCGTGACGCGGGCCCAATCGACCCGCCGGCTCGCATCCGGCACCACCGCGGCCTCCTTCGGCCGGCTGGCAAAATCCGAGTTATCGAAAAAGCGCGACAGCTCGCGCGTCACGCGCTCCGCGGTGGGCGGCGGCAATACGACACTTTCATTTTCTGATGACATTCTGCTTTTCCTAATTGATGAGCGGCGCGATTACGCAACCGCCGTGCGCAACGCCGCAATTCGCTCATCCAACGGAGGATGGCTCATGAACAGCCGCATGAATCCGCCGGCTCCGCCGGTGTTGATACCGAACGCCCTCATTTGCGGTGGGAGTGGTTCGCCCTGGCTGCGCTTGAGCGCCTCCAAGGCGGCAATCATGTGACTCTTTCCCGCCAGATTAGCACCTCCGCGATCCGCGCGGTATTCGCGCTGCCGGGAGTACCAATTGACGATCAGGCTGGCAACGATCCCGAGCACAACCTGGGCGATCAGCGTGGTCAAAAAGAACCCGATTCCGGACTCGCCGCGGTCGTTCTTGAACAGGGCGCGATCGACCAAACCACCGATGATGCGCGCCAAAAAGATGACGAAGGTGTTCAGCACCCCCTGCAGCAGTGCGAGCGTCACCATGTCGCCATTGGCCACGTGGCTGATCTCGTGTCCGAGCACCGCCTCGGCCTCGGTGCGCGACATGCCGCGCAGCAGGCCGGTGCTCACCGCCACCAGGGCGGCGTTGCGCCGTGCGCCGGTCGCAAAGGCGTTCATCTCCTGCGCCTCGAACACACCCACCTCGGGCATGCCGATTTGCGCCTGGGCGGCCAAACGCTGCACGGTGGCGAGCAACCATCCCTCGAGTTCGGACTGCGGGGCGGCGATGACCCGCACGCCCATCAGGTGTTTGGCGGTCCACTTGGACAGAGCCAGGGAAATGAGTGCGCCGCCGAAGCCGCAAATCGCCGCAAAAACCAGCAAACCGCCGAGGCCGCCCTGGGGCAAACGCACCCCGAACACCTGCTCGACGATGAAGATGACCGCGCTCAGAAGCACCAACACCGCGAGGTTGGTGACGATGAACAGGAAAATGCGCTTCATAGACCTTTTCTTTGCGGAAACACGCCACACTATCGTTACGCCGCAGCACCATGGTCGGGACATCAGGGGCGAATTTCAAGGACGGCGCACCTGGTATCGGGTCCACCCGCCGCTTGGACCCGCGACCGCTCAGCGGTCGCACGCAGCCGGGCGGGGGTCACGGCCCGCGGTCAGCATCGATGAGTGGGAAATCGCAAGGTAAGGCATGCAATTCAAAGATTATTACGAGACCCTCGGCGTCGCGCGGGGTGCCGATGCGGATGAGATCAAGCGCGTGTACCGCAAACTCGCCCGCAAGTACCACCCGGACGTGAGCAAGGAGAAGAACGCCGAGGCGCGGTTCAAGGACGTCCAGGAGGCCTATGAGGTGCTGCGCGACCCGGAGAAGCGCGCCGCCTATGACCAGCTGGGACACAATTACCGTCCCGGCCAGCAATTTCGCCCGCCGCCCGGCTGGGAGCAGCGATTTGGCCATTCGGGCGGCCCCGCGGGCGGCCAGCGCTTCGCGGACATGAACGGGTTCAGCGACTTTTTCTCGAGCCTGTTCGGCGGCGCGGCGGGCGGTCCCGGTCACGCCCCGGAGCCGGCCGAGGCCGGCACCATCGAGGTGAGCCTCGAGGAGGCCTACTCGGGTACCAAATGCCGGGTCACGGTGCATGAAAACGGCCATCCCCGTTCGGTCGACGTGCAGATTCCGGCCGGCATTGCCGATGGGCAGGCGCTGCGGGTGGGCGGAGGTGGCCAGCGCGCGTCGCTGCTGCTGCGGGTCAAGTTGCGCCCGCACCCGCTGTACGCGGTGCAGGGCAAGGACGTGCAGATCGAACTGCCCCTGGCGCCGTGGGAGGCGGCCTTGGGCGCCAAAGTGGCGGTACCAACCCTCGGCGGCACGGTGGAGTTGACCATCCCCGCGGGCGCCCAGACCGGCCAGAAGCTGCGGCTGCGTGGCCGCGGCCTGCCCGGCACTCCGCACGGCGACCAATTGGTGAGCATCAAGCTCGTCACCCCGGCCGCGCAGACGGCCGAGGCGCGCGAGGCCTACGAGCGCATGAAGCGCGACCTTAAGTTCGATCCGCGCGCCGGGTGGCCTTGAGGTCTCAGCCGTCGGCCTCGGGGTTGGCAGCGGGGGCTTCGGAGTCGGAAGGGTCGGGGAAGGTGGTGGCGGCGCCGCTTTGACGGCGCTCGTACGATACGACGCTTTGCGGCTTGACGAACAGGGCCGAGACCTCCGGATGCGCTTGGCGGACGCGGGCCTCGAGTTCGATGACGGCGCGCTCGATGTCCGGGGCGCGCAGCTGATCGGCGAAATCGATGCTCAGGGTCGCGATCACGGTTTGCGGCGCCAATTGCACCGTGAGGATGCCATTGGCGTTGCACACCCCGGGAATGCCGGCGGCGATGCGCAGGATCGCCGCGCTCAGCGCGGGGTCGGCGCGCTCGCCGATCAAGAGATCCTTTGACTCGCGCGCCAGCAGGGCCGCGACCGCGGCGAGGATCGCCGCTATCACCAGCGAGGCGATGCCGTCCCAGCGAGTGTCACCGGTCACGATGGCAAGCGCGGTGCCCGCCGCGGCGGTCACGATGCCGAGCAGGGCGGCCGAGTCCTCGAAAATCACGATGAATGCCGGGGGATCCTTGGAACGGCGAAATGCCTGCCACCAGCTCAAGGAGCGCTTGGTGGCGCTGAAGGCACGCACCCCCACCCACCACGAGGCGCCCTCGAAGGCGAGCGCAACGGTCAGCACGGCGAAGATCACCTGCGGCCGTTCGATGGCGCGCGGATGCAGGATGCGGCCGATCCCCTGGTAGAACGACACCCCGGCGCCCAGCGCAAAAATCAGCAGCGCCACCACGAAACTCCAAAAATACAATTCCCGGCCGTAGCCCAAGGGGTGCGCCCGGTCGGCCGGCCGGGCGGAACGGGCGATGCCATACAGCAGCAGCACTTCGTTGACGGTGTCGACCACCGAATGCACGGCCTCACTCAGCATCGCGGCCGAGCCGGTCAACCAGGCGGCGATGAATTTGGCGAGCGCCACGAACAGATTGCCCGCCAGTGCCGCCCACACCGCCACGACACTACCCTGCATGCGCGATCTTCATGGTTTGGGTCCGATTTTCTTGGCCTCGAGCCTTGAGTGCCGCTTGAAGTCCCGCGGGCCGGCCCCATTTCCAGCGCCAGACGAACCGCGGATGCCGCCACCCTCACGATTCCAAGGCCATGACCACCCAACTTAAGCCCCAGACGAAAGAGTTTCAATCGGAAACCAAGCAGGTCCTGCGACTGGTCATCCATTCGCTTTACTCGCACAAGGAGATCTTTCTGCGCGAGCTCATCTCGAACGCCTCGGATGCGTGCGAGAAGCTGCGCTTCGAGGCGCTCGCCCAGCCGGCGCTGCTGGGAGCCGATACCCTGGCCGTCACGCTGATTCCGGATGCCGCCGCGGGCACCCTCACCGTCAAGGACAATGGCATCGGCATGAACGAGGCCGAGGTCATCGACAATCTGGGCACCATTGCCCGTTCCGGCACCAAGAGCTTCCTCGAGCGCCTGAGCGGAGACTCGGCGAAGGACGCGCAGCTGATCGGGCAATTCGGCGTGGGCTTTTACTCGGCTTTCATCGTGGCCGACCGCGTCACCGTGCTCACCAAGCGCTCTGACAGCGCGGCGGTGCGCTGGGACTCGGACGGGGAGGGCACCTACGAGATCCAGCCCGACGAGAAGGCGGATCGCGGCACCGAAGTGATCATGCATCTGCGCGAGGAGGACAAGGAATTCCTCGAGCCCTCGCGCCTGCGCCAATTGGTGCGCAAGTACTCGGACCACCTGAGCATTCCGGTGGCGCTCAAGACCGGCGATACCGAAGAGACCCTCAATCAAGCCAAGGCCTTCTGGACCCGCCCGAAAGCCGAGTTGAAGGACGAAGACTACCAGGCCTTCTACAAACACCTGACGCACGATTCGGAAGACGCGCGCGCCTGGGCGCACAACAAGGTCGAGGGCAATCTCGAATACACCTCGCTGCTGTATCTGCCGAAACGCGCCCCGTTCGATTTGTTCGAGCGCGAGCAACGCGGCGGCGGCGTCCAGCTGTACGTCAAGCGCGTCTTCATCATGGATCGGGCCGCCGAACTGCTGCCCCAATGGCTGCGCTTCATGCGCGGCCTGGTCGACACCGACGATCTGCCCCTCAACGTGTCGCGCGAACTGCTGCAGAACAACCGCACGGTCGAGAAGATCAAGGCCGCGCTGGTCAAGCGATCCCTGGATCTGCTCGAAGAGCTCGCCGCCGACAAGCCGGCGGAATATGCCGAGTTTTGGAAGACCTTCGGCGTGGTGCTGAAGGAAGGGGTGCTGGATGATGCGGGACAGAAGACCCGGATCGCCAAGCTGCTGCGCTTTCACTCGACCGCAGGGGGTGACTCCCCCGATGTGACGCTGGCCGATTACGTCGGGCGCATGAAGGCCGATCAGAAGGCGATCTATTACCTCACCGCCGACACGCTCGCCGCGGCGCGCAACAGCCCGCATCTCGAGGGATTCCGCGCCCATGGCATGGAAGTGCTGTTGCTCACGGACCGCATCGATGAGTGGGTCGCGGGCCATTTGCACGAGTTCGAGGGCAAGACGCTCGCCAACGTCGCCAGCGCCGGCGCCGACGTGGCGTCTGCCATCGAGACTCCGGACAAGGCCGCGGCCGAGTCCGCCTACCAGCCGACCCTCGAGCGGCTCGGAAAGGTGTTGGTCGGCAAAATCGCGAGTGCACGGGTGAGTGCGCGGCTCACCGACTCTCCGGCCGTGCTGGTGGCGGGCGAATTCGGCGTGAGCCTGCGCATGGGCCGGATCCTCAAGCAGGCTGGACAGAGCAATCCGTTCGCCACCCTGCCGATCCTCGAGTTGAATCCGAAGCACGCGCTGGTCGAACGGCTGCGCGACACCGCGGATGAGACGGCTTTCGCGGAGCTTGCGCACGTGTTGTACGACCAGGCCATGCTCTCGGAAGGCGGCGAACTCGAGGACCCGATGGCCTTCGTGCGGCGGATCAACCGCCTGATCGTCGAGGGGCAAAGCGCCGCGCCGAAAATCATCCTGGGCTGAGGATGGCGCGGGCAGGACGGCACGCATTGAAATGCTCCCGACAGGCGCGTAAATAAAGCACTCATGTCGCCCCACCCGCCGTCGATCAGCCTGGCTGTGCCGCCCGAGCCCACCGATCACACGTTGGGCGCGGAGCACGCCCGCGTCACGCTGATCGAGTACGGCGACTTCGAATGCCCGAGTTGCAAGGTGGCGGTAACGACCCCAAAGCTGCTGCTCGAGCGCTTCCCCAATCAGATCCGCTTCATATTTCGCCACTTCCCGCTGGAGCAGGCGCACCCGCACGCGCTATTGGCGGCTGAGGCCTCCGAAGCGGCCGCCGCGCAGGGGCACTTCTGGCCCATGCACGACATCCTGTTCCAACACCAGGACCACCTCAAGGTGCGGGATCTGCATCATTACGCCAGCGAACTGGGCCTCGACATGGCGCGCTTCACCACCGAGATGGAGGATCACATCTACCTGCAAAAGGTGCGCGAACACATCGAAGGGGGCCGCCGCAGCCATATCCGTGCGACGCCGGGCTTCTTTTTGGATGGCAGCGTGCAGGACATCTCCTTCGGGATGCATGCCCTGCACGATGCGGTCGCGGCCGCGGTACGGCGCGCGGGTTAGGACGGGGTTCGGACCGGGCGGCTTAGGACCAGTCGCCGCCGCCGCCGGAATCACCGCCGCCGGAGCTGTCGTCCCACGAGCCGGGATCGTTCACGCCGAAGTCCGAGCCGCCCATGTCGCTGTTGGCGTTACCGGAACTCCACTCGCCCTCGGCGGGCGGCGCCGCGACCGGGTTGCCGTGCCCATCCAGGAAATGATGCGCCAGTTCCTCGCCGGCGACGATGCCCGCACCGGCCGCGAGGCCACCCGCGAGACCGCCGGCAATACTCGAACCCACGCCGCCCCCCGCACCATAACCGGGGCCCACCGGCCCATAGCCGGTCGGTCCGTAGGTGCCGGGTGCGCCGGCCGCCGGCATTCCGCCCGCCGGGTACTGCTGGACGTAGCTGTTACGCCGACGGAACAGCATCCAAAACACCGCCACGACCAGGGCGAGGATCAGCATCGTGCCCCAGGGAAAATGCGGTTGGGCCGGCGCCGTCGCCAGACCATACGGGCGTCCGCCCTGGATGGAGCGCGCCCCGACGCCGATCTGGGCCTTCAGCGCCTCGACCGAACGCGGATTCTCTTTCGGCAGTCCCGGTTCGAGCTGCTCCGCCTGGGTCAGTTCGGCGCGCGCCAGCGGGAATTTTCCTTCCCGGGCATAAAGCTCCGCCTGCACGTAATGCGCCTTCGCGCTGGTCGGATGCGCGAGCAGCACCTGGTCCATCATTTTCTGGGCTTCGTCGAGGCGCCCACCGGCGGCGGCCTCGTAAATCTGATGTACGGTCGGCTCCGCATCCGCCGCCAGCGCAACACCGAAAGGCCCGAACGCCAGGGCAGCAGCCGCAACCGCGCCCGCCATCATGATTCGCATACTGGAAACCCCCACGTGGTCGAATTGACCGTTCGTTGGTTAGATATGGGCGGAAAGGTGAAGTTCAACGGCCCCAAAACGCCCGAAACGGGCCCTGGCGGGGGGTGGTGCAGGCGTTGACGGCCCGGAACGACCGAAAGACGCGCCGCCCGGTCAGAGGACTCCGCGCCGCTTCTGGTCGAGCTCGATGGATTCGAACAGGGCCTGAAAGTTGCCCTCGCCGAAGCCCTCGTTGCCCTGGCGCTGAATCACTTCGAAGAAGATCGGTCCGATGGCATTTTTGGTGAAGATCTGCAGCAGGATCCCCTGTGCGGCACTGCCATCGATCAGAATCCGCCGGCGGGCGAGCTCGGCAAGCGATTCGTGGTGGCCGTGCACGCGCGCATCGACCGCATCGTAGTAGGTGTCGGGCGTGTCCTGAAATTCGATGCCGCGCCCGCGCAGGGCGTCGACCGTGCGGTAGATGTCCTCCGTGCCGAGCGCGATGTGCTGAATGCCCTCGCCCTTGTATTCGCTCAGGTACTCCTCGATCTGACTCTTGTCGTCCTGGCTCTCGTTGATGGGAATGCGAATCTTGCCGCAGGGCGAGGTGAGCGCCCGCGAGAACAGACCGGTTTCACTGCCCTCGATGCTGAAATAGCGGATCTCGCGGAAATTGAACAGCCGTTCGTAGTATCCGGCCCACACGTTCATGTTGCCGCGGCGCACGTTGTGGGTCAGATGATCGATGCGTGTGAGTCCGACACCGCCGTCGCCGGCGCGCGTGTCGATGGGCAGGAAATCGACATCGTAGATGGTGCGCTCGCCGTAGCGGTCGACCAGATAAATGAGGCTGCCCCCGATGCCCTCGATCGCCGGAATATTGAGCTCCATGGGCCCGACCGCCATCGGTCCCGGTTTGGCGCCGAGTTCGAGGGCACGCTTGAACGCATTGGCAGCATCGGCGACACGAAACGCCATCGCACACACGCAGGGCCCATGCGCCCGCGCGAAACCTTGTGCAAAACTGTCGCGCTCGGCATTGATGATGAAATTGATATCACCCTGACGGTGCAGCGTGACGTTCTTCGAGCGATGCCGTGCGACGGCTGGAAGACCCATCTGCTCGAACAGCCGGCGCAGCGACTCGGGGTCCGGCGCCGCATACTCGATGAACTCAAAGCCGTCGGTGCGCATAGGGTTCGCGTTCATGCGCCTATTTGACCACGAACGCGGCACAATGGCAGCCATGAGTCGGACCATCGTCATCGTGGGCGCCGGGTTTTGCGGCACCGTGGTCGCCGCCCTGCTGCTGCGCCGCCCACCCGCGGCCACGACCCGCATCGTGCTCATCGAGCGGGGCACCGCGCTAGGCCGCGGCCTCGCCTACGCGGCGCACGATATTCCATACGTGCTCAACGTGCCGGCCGGCCGGCTGTCCGCCGACAGCGACGATGCGCTGCAGTTTCTGCGCTTCGCGCGCCAGCTGCACCCGGACGCGGATGCCGAGGATTTTCTTTCGCGCTCGCTCTATGGGGAGTACCTGCTGGACGTACTCGATCAGGCCGAACGCGCCGCGCCGCCGCACGTGCAGCTCATCCGCGTGTTCGACGAGGTGACGAGCCTCGCGCACGGAGCCGCCGATGAGCTGGTCGTGCATTTACGGCAGCACGGGCCGATGTCCGCCGACCAGGTGGTGCTGGCGCTCGGCAACCCGCTGCCGCCGGTGCAATCCTGGGCGCGCGGCGTGCGCCACCACCCGGCGTATTTCCACGATCCGTGGAACATTCCGCGCGATTTTCGCGCCGAGCACTCCGTGCTGATCGTCGGCAACGGCTTGACCATGGTGGACGTGGCGCTCGGCCTGAGCCAGGAAGGCGGCAGATTGCCGCTGGTGCGCACGATTTCACGCCATGGATTGATCCCGCGGGCGCAAACGATTTTCAGGCCCACGGCGGTGCAGGGCAGCGGCGAGGAGCTGCTGAAGAACGCCCCTTCCATCCGCCGGGTGCTCGCGGCCAGCCGCCGGCTGGCGCGCGAGGTCGAACAGCTGGGCGGCGATTGGCGCGAGGTGATCACCTTCATCCGCCACCTCGCGCCGCAGCTGTGGCAGCGGCTGCCCGAGTCCGAGCGGCGCCGCTTCCTGCGCCATCTGCAGAGCTTCTGGGACGTGCATCGTCACCGGCTGCCGCCGAGCATGGCGGCGCGCATCGAGCACATGCGCCGCAGCGGCCGCTTGGAGATCAATGCCGGCCGGATCCTGGAACTCGTGCCCGAGGGCGGGGAGTTGCGCGTGGTCTGGCGGCGGCGCGGCAGCCGCGAGTCCCGCAGTTTCGCGGTCAATGCCGTGATCAACGCCACCGGTCCCGATTACGCGCTCAAACGCGTGGCCGATCCCTTGTTCCAGTCGCTGCTGGCGGGCGGTTGGGTTTCGGCGGATGGTCTGGATCTCGGGTTGCGCACCGGCCCGAAGGGTGCATGCGTGTCCGCCGACGGGCGGCTGCAAGAGCGGTTGTTTTATGTCGGCCCGATGCTGCGCGCCGATCATTGGGAGGCGACCGCGGCCACGGAGCTGCGCGCCCACGCCGAACAGCTCGCGCGGCATCTGGCCGCGGCGGCCGATCAGGGCGCCGGCTCGAGCGCGGGGAGGTAACAGAACTGTTCGAGGCCCGCCAACAGGCGGCGGATGTCCCCGGCGGTGCTGTACATCGAGAAGCCGGTGCGCAGCAAGCCGCCGCGTTCGGCGAGGCCGAGCACTTCGACCGTGCGCGCCGCATAGAAATTGCCGTCCCACACGCAAATGCCCTGCGCACCGAGTGCCGACGCCACGACGTCCGCCGTGTGCGCCTCGAAGCTGATCGACACGGTCGGGGCGCGTGAGCGCGACTCGAACCCGGGCCCCCAGACGCGCACACCGGGCAGGCGGGACACGGCGGCGTGATACGCGGCAGCCAGGCCATGCTCGTAGGCGGAGATGCCGCGCATCGCATCCACCAACCTGTCGCGCAGGTTCGCGCCGCTGCCCCAGCCGGCGATGTATTCGACGGCGGCCCGCAGTCCATCGATGGCGGCGTGGTTGAGCGTGCCGGTTTCGATGCGGTAGGGCGCGGCCGGATCCTGCACGCTCAGCCGGTCGGTCGGCAGGCGGTCGAGTGCGCCCGGCCGCGAATACAGCACGCCGACGTGGGGACCGTAGAATTTGTAGCCTGAGCAGAGCAGAAAATCGACGTCCAGGGCCGTGACGTCGAGTGGAAAGTGCGGGGCATAGTGCACGGCATCGACGACCAGCAGCGCCCCGACCCGATGCGTGAGCCGGCGGGCGAGCGAGATGTCATTGACGGTGCCGAGCGCATTCGAGGAGGCGCCGATCGCGAACACCTTGGTCCGGGCGGTGATCTTGGCGGCCATGTCCTCGAGGTCCAGGACGCCCGAGGTCTGCAGCCGGACCTGCCGGATCACGATGCCGCGCTCGTGCAGGGCGAGCCACGGACCGCGGTTCGCTTCGTGATCGAGTTCGGTGATGAGCACCTCGTCGCCGGGCTGCAGCGTGCGGCCGATGGCCGCGCTCAGCGCGAAACTCAAGGTGGTCATGTTTTGACCGAAGGAGATGCAGTCGCCCGACGGGGCGCCGAGAAAGGTCGCGAGCACGCTGCGCGCATGCTCCATGCGCCGGTCGACCTCGCGCGAGGGCGGGAAGTTGCCATGCGTGTTCACATTGCACGTGGCGTAGAAATCCTCGATCGCTTCGATGACTGCCGTCGGCACCTGGCTGCCGCCGGGACCATCCAGGAAGGCGAACTCGACGCCCTCCCGCCGACGCAGCAACGAGGGGAAGTCGCCGCGGCTGCGCAGCGCGTGCTCGGCGGTGTAGGTCATTACAACAGGTCGTAGGTGAAGTCGTACCCGGTCGGCGTCGCGTCGCGCGGATGCAGCTTCATGCTGCCCTTCGCGCCCGCATACTTGCCCGAGCCGCCGGTGATGACGAGCAGCGAGTCGCCCGTATCGAGAAAGGGACCTTCGACGGTGATCTGACCGGCCTTCAGCGTGAGGGTCCAAAAACATTCCCAGCTCTTGCCGACCACGGTGCGCACGCAATAACCCTGATCCGAACCGACCTGCGTCTTGTTGGCCGAGTCGTACACCTTGTTCGCAAAGACCAGCAGATCGCCGATCGAGTCGCCCTTGGCGCCGAGATCGATGGTCGTCTCGCCGACCGGCCGTTCAACGACGACGATCTGCTCCGCCGCCCAAGCCGGCACGGTGACCGCCGCGGCGCCCAGCGCCAAACCACAAATCGATAACTTGATCATGCCAATCCCCTGTTGTTATTGACCATCAAAATCCGTCGACACCACTTCGATCAGCGTCGGCCCCGCGTATTCGAGCGCGATGCGAACGGCCTGCGAGAGCGCCGCCGCATCGCGCGCGCGCACCGCTGCCGCACCGCACGCACGCGCCAGCGCGACGAAATCCGGATTGCGCGCGATGACTCCGGTCGGCGGAATGTTGGCGCCGATCATGTCATCGCGGATCTGACCGAGCGCCGAATTATTCCAGACGACGAGGGGCAGACTCAACCCCGCCTCGACCGCCGTCATGAGTTCACCCAAGGTGAATTGCAGGCCAAAATCACCGGCGAGCGCGAGCACCGGCCGGGTGGGCGCCGCGATCTTGGCGCCGAGCGCCGCCGGCAGGGCGAAGCCCAAGGTGCCGTAGCCGGACGGATGGAACCAGTGCCCCGGTTCATCGACCGCAAAGGCATAGTTGCCGAGGTAGGCAATCTGGGTCATGTCGCTGAACACCACGCCGTCGCGCGGCAGCGCCGCGCGAATGGCGCCAAGCGCCTGATGCTGCGCGCGCGCTTTTGCATCGAATGCGCCCTCGATCTCGGCGCGCACGCGCACCGCACCGCCGCTTTGCGATTTCCAACCGCTGCGCGCCGGCAGGCTCTCATTGATCGCCTGCAGGCTCGCGCGCGCATCGCCCCAGATCGGCAACTCGGCCCCGTACTGGTCCGCGAGCTTGTTCGGATCGATGTCGATGCGAATCAGCCGGCCGCCAAAGGGCAGCCGGGTTCCCAGGTAGATGTCGGTCTCGCCCATCTCGGTGCCGACGGCCAGCACGACGTCGGCGGCGGCAATGAGTTGCTGCGTGGCATGGTAGGGCAGGGAGGTGCCGAGGTTGCAGGGGTGGCGTTCGGCCAGCAGGCCCTTGCCGGCCGCAGTGGTCACCAGGGGGCAATCGAGCGTCTCGACCAGGCGCTTCAGCTCGGCCGCCGCGCCACGCGCACCGCCGCCCGCGATGACGATGGGACGGGCCGCGCCCGTGAGCAGATGCAGCGCCGCGCTGATCTCGCCGGCGGGCGCCTGCGGCACGGGCGGGGCGGTGGCGAAGCGGGTGGCGGGCAGGGCGGTCGTCTCGGACAACACGTCGAGCGGAATTTCCAGATAGGCGGGTCGCGGACGTCCGGCATGCAGCGAGGCCAGGCAGGCGCGCAGATGATCGCGCACGTCCTCGGCGCTGCGGGCGGCGCGCGCCTCGCCGAACACCCCGGCGGCCAGCGTCAGTTGGTTCTTGAGCTCATGCAGCACGCCCCACTGTTTGCCGTGCGAGGCCTCGACCGGTGTGGTGGCCACGACCAGCAGCGGCACCGAATCCGTATAGGCCTGCGCGGCCGCGGTCAGGATGTTGGTGAGGCCGGGACCCGAAATGGTGAAGGCGACCGCCGGACGGCCGCTCAGGCGCGCATAGCCGTCGGCGGCGAAGCCCGCGCCCTGTTCGTGGCGCACGAGCACATGGCGCAGATTCGCCGCGGCGAGTCCGCGATACAATTCGAGATTGTGCACGCCCGGAATTCCAAAAACGGTTTCGATGCCGTTGGCGACCAGGAGTTCAACCAGATAGCGTCCGACGCTGCGTGGCATTTTAAGAAACCTTCTTGAACAACTGTACGGGAACCGCGCTAGGATGGCACGCGGCGCCGCGAAAAGTAAGTTAAGTCCGCGACCGGCTGGAAAATAAAAGGTTCGTCGATGAAGTATTCAAATTTGGTGGCGCGCATCGCGGGCGAGGGCGCCGATGCGTGGGAGGTGCATTACGCGGCGCGCGCGGCCCAGGAGCGCGGCGAGGATGTGCTCGTGCTGAGCGTCGGCGACCCGGATCTCGACACGCCGCTGCCGGTGCTCGAACGCGCGATCGAGTGCCTGAAGTCGGGCGATACGCATTACACGCCGGTGTCGGGGCGCGAACCGCTGCGCCAGGCGATCGCGCGCATGCACCGGGAGCGCACCGGTCAGGCCGTCGAAGCGGCCAATGTGATTTTTCTCGCCGGCGCACAAAACGCGCTGTTCGCCGCGTCGATGTGCCTCGCGGGCCCGGGGGACGAGGTGCTGGCGCTCGAGCCGCTGTATCCCACCTACCCCGCCACCATCGAGGTGTCGGGTGCACGCATGGTGCGCGTGCCGGCGCCCGCGAGTTCCGGGTTCCGGGTGGATCTCGCGGCGCTCGAGGCGGCGATCACGGCGCGCACGCGCGCGATCTTTTTCGCCACGCCCAACAACCCGAGCGGCGCCGTGATGCCCGAGTCGGACCTCGCGGCCATTGGCGCGTTGGCGCGCCGGCACGGGCTGTGGGTGGTGGTCGATGAGGTGTACGCCGGGCTCGCGCCCGGCGGCAAGGTTCCGAGCCTTGCGGCCAGTCTGCCCGAACAGGTGGTCACCATCAGCAGCCTGTCGAAGACGCACGCCATGCCCGGTTGGCGCGCCGGCTGGATGGTGGCCCCCAAATCCTTGATCGTGCACGCCGAGGCGCTCGCGATGTGCATGTTGTACGGCCTGCCGGGATTCGTCCAGGAAGCGGCTCTGACGGCCCTCGGCGTCGCCGATGCGGCGGAAGCGCGCATCCGTGATTTGTGCGCCGCGCGGCGTGACTTCGTGCTGGCCGCACTCGAGGGCGCGCCGGGGTTGCGCTGCGTGATGCCGGATGCCGGCATGTTCATGCTGATCGATGTGCGCGGCTGCGGGATGTCGGGGTACGATTTCATGCACGAGCTTTATCGGACGGAGGGTGTGTCGGTGCTCGACGGCGGGGCGTTTGGCGCGGGGACTCAAGGATTCGTGCGGCTGTGTTTTGCGGCCGACGCGGCGATCCTGCGCGAGGCCTGCGTACGCATCCGGCGCTTCTCGGAGCGGCGCCGATGAGCGCGTCCGGCGCCGAGCACGCCATCGTCGTGCGCGCACCGGGCGGTGCGGAAGCGCTCGAGTGGGTGGCGCTCGAGGCCGGAGCACCCGGTCCGGGCGAAGTGCGCTTGAAGCAGGCGGCGATCGGCGTGAACTTTCTCGATACCTATTATCGAAGCGGTTTGTACCCCTGGCCCGCCACACCGCTGATTCCCGGCGCGGAAGCGGCCGGTACCATCGAGGCGCTCGGCGCGGGGGTCACGAATTTCGCCGTCGGCGAGCGCGTCGCGTATACGGTGCCAGTGGGCGCCTACCGGACGCATCGGCTCGTGCCGGCCGAGCGGCTGGTGAAACTGCCCGACGCCATCGGCTTCGACGTCGCCGCATCCGTGATGCTCAAGGGCCTCACCGCCCAGTTTCTCGTGACCGGTTGCTACCCGGTGAAGCCGGGCGACGCCGTGCTGGTGCACGCCGCTGCCGGCGGCGTCGGGTCGATGCTCGGCCAATGGCTCAAGGCGCTCGGGGCGCTCGCCATCGGCAGCGTCGGCTCCGCCGCCAAAGTATCGAGCGCCCTGGCACACGGCTATGCCCACGTCATCGACAATTCGCGTGAGGATTTCGTCGCGCGAGTGCAGGAGATCACCGCCGGCCGGGGCTGCGAGGTGGTCTACGACTCGGTGGGCAAGGACACCTGGCGCGGCTCGCTCAAGTGTTTGAAGCGCCGCGGCACGTTCGTGTGTTTCGGGCAGTCCTCGGGGATGATCAGCGACTTCAAGATCGCGGACCTTGCGGCGGGCGGCTCGCTCTACGCCACCCGCCCGACCTTGTTCGACTACATCAAGAGCGCGGCCGAATTGCAGAATCGCGCGGCCGATTTGTTCGCGCGCCTGGCGGCGGGCGAAGTTCGCGCGCACATCGGCCAGCGCTTGAACCTGTCCAATGCGGCGGACGCGCATCGCGCGCTCGAGAGCCGCCGCACCATCGGCGCGACCGTGCTGCTCGCCTCCTAAACCCCGATCAGGGGCAGGGCCGTCGATTCCTTGATCACGGTCACCGCCACCGATGAGTTGACCGAGCGCACGCTCGGGATGCGCGAGAGGTAATCGAGATAGAACGCCTCGTACGCCTTGATGTTGCGGGTGACGATCTTCAGCAGGAAATCCCATTCGCCGGTGAGGGTGTAGCACTCGAGCACCTCGGCGCGATCGCGGATCGCCGCTTCGAACTCGGCGATCGCATCGCGGCCGGTGGTCGCGAGTTTCACGTGCGCGAAGATGGTCACGTCCAACCCGAGCGCATTGCGATCGAGCAGCGCGACGCGCGCCTTGATCACCCCGCTCTGCTCGAGCAGTTGAATGCGCCGCCAGCAGGTGGTGGTGGAAATGCGCAATTGACCCGCGACGTCCGCGACCGACAGCGCGCCCTGGCGCTGCAGAATGTCGAGCAGCCGCAGATCCAGGCGGTCGATGCCGGCGTGGGAATAATTTTCCATTTTTATGTGATTTTCGGAATGAACGGACCGAATTATCCGGCTGATGTTGAATAAAATCAACGTCCGGTCGCGTGCGGGATTAACGTCCGCTCATGAACCCGCACTCGCGTTTGCATCTGCCCCGCCCGCCGGCCCGCCCCGGCGAGAAACCCGATTTTAGCTACGTGCACCTCTCGGCCGCCGGCGCCGTGGCGCGCCCCGACGTCAACACGCCGGCCCGCGACACACAGACGCTCGCGGTCGAGCTCGTGCGCGTGCTCGACGAGAAGCATGCGGCCGTGGGTCCCTGGAATCCGCATCTCGATCCGACCGAGCTGCAGGTCGGTCTGCGGCACATGCTGCTGACGCGGCTGTACGATGACCGCATGCAGCGCACGCAGCGCGCCGGCAAAATCTCGTTCTACATCCGTTCGCTCGGCGAGGAGGCGGTCTCGGTCGCGCCGTGCATGGCGCTGCGTCCGGGCGACATGCTGTTTCCCTCCTACCGCAATCAGGGTCTGCAGATCGTGCGCGGCATCGCGCTGGTCGACCTCATGTGCCAACTGCTCTCCAATACCCGCGACATGTGCAAGGGTCGGCAGCTGCCGGTGATGTATCACTCGAAGGCCGGCAACATCTTTTCCATCTCCGGTAATCTCGCGACGCAGTTTCCGCAGGCGGTGGGGTGGGCCATGGCGGCGGCGATCAAGGGCGAGGACCATTTGGCGGCGAGTTGGATCGGCGAGGGCAGCAGCGCCGAAGCGGACTTCCACCACGCGCTGCTGTTCGCCTCGGTGTATCAGGCGCCGGTGCTGCTCAACGTGGTGAACAACCAATGGGCAATCTCGACCTTCCAGGGCTACGCCGGCGGCGAGCAGCGCTCCTTCGCGGCGCGCGGACCCGGCTATGGCATCGCCGGCGTGCGGGTCGATGGCAATGATTTCCTCGCGGTGTACGCGGTCACTCAATGGGCCGCGCAGCGTGCGCGCACCGGCGCAGGGCCCACCCTGATCGAGCACGTGACCTACCGGGCCGCCGCGCATTCGACCAGCGATGATCCCGCCCGCTACCGCGCCAAGGACGATCAGGAGTTCTGGCCGCTCGGCGATCCGATCGAGCGGCTCAAGCAGCATCTGATCCAACTCGGCGAGTGGTCCGAGGAGCGGCACCGGGCGCTCACCGGGGAGCTCGAGGCGTTGGTGGCCGAGAGTTGGCGGCAGGCGGTGAGCTTCGGCACGATGAGCGAGGGACCCAAGCTCGACGCGGACCTCATGTTCGAGGATGTGTTCAAGGAGATGCCGCCGCATCTGAAGCGCCAGCGCGCGCAGATGCGCGCGGAACGGAAATAAAACGCATGGCCAGCATGAACATGATTCAGGCCCTGAATTCCGCCATGGACATCATGCTGCGCAAGGACCCCGCCGTGGTGCTGATGGGCGAGGACATCGGCTATTTCGGCGGCGTGTTCCGCACCACCGACGGGCTGCAGCGCAAGTACGGTGCGCATCGCGTGCTCGACACGCCGATCGCCGAGGGCGGCATCGTGGCGGCGGCCATCGGCATGGCGGTGAACGGGCTGCGGCCGGTCGCCGAGATTCAGTTCGCCGACTACATCTACCCGGGCTTCGATCAGATCGCGAGCGAGTTGGCGCGGCTGCGCTACCGCACGGCGGGGGAGTTCTTCGCGCCGGTGACCATCCGCACGCCCTGCGGCGGCGGCATCCGCGGCGGCCAGACCCATTCGCAAAGCCCGGAAGGTATTTTCACGCACGTGAGCGGGCTTAAAGTCGTGATGCCCTCGAACCCGTATGACGCCAAAGGCTTGTTGATCACCTCGATCGAGGACGACGATCCGGTGGTGTTCTTCGAGCCGAAGCGGCTGTACAACGGGCCGTTCGACGGCGATCCCGGCAAACCCGCCGTGCCCTGGAGTTCGCATCCAAAAGGCCAGGTCGAGGAGGGGTATTACACCCTGCCGCTCGGCGTCGCCGAGGTGGTGCGGCCGGGGTCGCAGCTCACCATCGTCACGTATGGCACCATGGTCTTCGTCGCGCTCGCCGCCGCCGCGGCGCTCGGCGTCGACGCCGAAATCATCGACGTACGGTCCCTGGTGCCGCTTGATGTGGACACCATTTGCAGTTCGGTGCGCAGGACGGGCCGGTGCGTGGTGGCGCACGAGGCCACGCGCTTTTCCGGTTTCGGTGCCGAACTGGTCGCGGTCATCCAAGAAGAGTGCTTCTGGGATCTCGAAGCGCCGATCCAGCGCGTCACCGGGTGGGACACCCCGTATCCGCACGCCTTCGAGTGGGAATATTTCCCGGGACAGGCGCGGGTGGCCACGGCCGTCAAGGCCGTGATGGAGCCCGCATGACGCGCTTCGTGTTCAAGATGCCCGACCTCGGCGAGGGCACGGTCGAGGCGGAAATCGTCGCGTGGCATACCGCGCCGGGGGCGGTCGTGTCCGAGGATCAGGTCATCGTCGAGGTGATGACCGACAAGGCCGCGGTCGAAGTGCCTGCTCCGGTGAGCGGGCGGGTGGTATCGATTACCGGCGCTCCCGGCGACAAGGTGGCGGTGGGTTCACCCCTCATCGTGTTCGAGACCTCGGCCGAGCCCGGCGCGGATACCCCGACGGCGGCTCCGGCCGTGGCGCCCGAGACCGTGGCGCCCGAGACCGTGGCGCCCGAGGCCGAGGCTGCGGCGCCCGCGGCGGGTGCTGGGCGCGCCGCGGCGGCTTCCGATCAGGGCACCGGGCCGGCGCGCGGCGCTCGGGTGATGACCTCGCCCGCCAACCGGCGCCGCGCCCGCGAAGCGGGCATCGACCTCGCCCGCATCGCCGGGTCCGGGCCCGGTGGCCGCATTCTGCGCACCGACCTGCCGGCCGATACGGCAGCGGGCGGGACCGCGACGGCAGTGGGGACGGTGGCGGGGGGCGCTGCTTCGCGTGCGGCTGGCGGCGAGCTGACCTCCGAGATCAAGGTGATCGGGGTGCGCCGGCTGATCGCCGAACGCATGAGCGAGGCCAAGCGCACCATCCCGCACTTCGCCTATGTCGAGGAGGTCGACGTAACCGAACTCGAATCGCTGCGCCAGCACCTCAACACCCAGCTGCCGCCGGGCGCCGCTGCGCTCACCTATCTGCCGCTCATCATTCCCGCGCTGGTGCGCGCGCTCGAAGCGTTTCCGCAGTGCAATGTGCTGCACGATGCCGCGCGGGGGGTGCTGGTGCGCCATCGCGCCGTGCACGTCGGGGTGGCGACGCAGACGCCGGATGGCCTGAAGGTGCCCGTGGTGCGCAACGCGCAGGCCTTGGACCTGTGGGAACTCGCGGCGGCCGTGCGCCGGGTGACCGAGCGCGCGCGCTCGAACCAGGCGACCCGCGAGGAACTCACCGGATCGACGATCACCATCACCAGTCTCGGCAAGCTCGGCGGCATCGCCTCGACCCCCATCATCAACGCGCCGGAGGTCGCCATCATCGGTCTCAACAAGGCCGTCGAGCGGCCGGTGGTGCGGCAGGGCGCCGTGGTCGTGCGGCGGATCATGAATTTGTCGTCCTCATTCGATCATCGCTTCGTGGACGGTTATGATGCTGCGGCGATGATCCAGGCGCTGAAAGAGCTGCTGGAGCATCCGGCGGCGATTTTTCTCCCCAAAGCGAAGGTTCCATGACTGCACAACCCCAGCGCCCGGCATTCGGCACCGTGCTCACCTCCCACATGGCCGTGGCGAACTTCCAGGAGGGCCGCTGGAGCGCGGCGCAGATCAAGCCGGTGGCGCCGATCGAACTGTCGCCAGCCGCGCACGTGCTGCACTATGCGAGCACCTGTTTCGAAGGATTCAAGGCGTTTCGCCGCGCCGATGGTTCGATTCATGTGTTTCGCATGGATCGGCACATTCAGCGCATGCGCCAGAGCGCGCGCCAGCTGGTGTTGCCGGAGCCCGATGCAGAGCAGCTGGCCGACATGGTGCGCCAGGTCATCCAGCGCTGCCGGGAAGCGGTGCCGGAGGCGCCGGGCGCGCTGTATTTGCGCCCCATCCTGTTCGGTACCACGGCCAACATCGGCGCCGCGGCGACGCCGGCGAGCGAGGCTGCGCTGCTCGTGCTCGCAAGCCCGGTGTGGGATTACTTCGCCGGCGGCATGAAGGCGCTGCGGATTCTGGTCGATGACGAGAACACCCGCTCGGCGGCGCAGATGGGCATGGTCAAGACCGGCGGCAATTATGCCGCCGCACTCGGACCGACCTTGAACGCGCGCGCGAAGCATCGGGTCGATCAGGTGCTGTTCTGTCCGGGCGGTGAGGTGCAGGAGACCGGCGCCGCCAATTTCTTGCTGATCCGTGACGGCGAGATTCTGACCCGCGGCCTCGACAGCACCTTTCTGCATGGGGTGACCCGCGATTCGCTGCTCACGCTCGCGCGCGGCCGCGGTTTTGCCATCTCCGAGCGCATCTTCGATGTCGGTGAGATGTTCGAGTGGGTGAAAACCGGCGAGGCGGCATTGTCCGGCACGGCGGCCGTGCTCGCGGGTGTCGGCACCCTCATCCATCGCGGCAATGAACACCGCGTCGCGAGCGGTGATGTGGGCCCGCTCACCCGGGCGCTGCGCGCCGAACTCGTGGCCATCCAGCAGGGCGAAGCACCCGACGCCCACGGCTGGCTGGAGCGCGTCGTCTAACGTCCAAGCGGCGGCCGGGCTCGCCCGGCGTCAGCCGCCGCCCGCCCGGCGCTTAACCTTCAGTATTCCTCGCGACCCTCGTCGTCGTCGTCGTCGTCGAGGTCGTCGTCGTCCTCATCGTCGTCGTCTTCATCCTCATCCTCGTCCCAATCATCATCCTCGTCCTCTTCGGCGTCCTTCTCGGCCTTCGAGCCCGACCAACCTTCCGGCTCTTCGGTCAGCTCCAGGTCGAGCTCGGCCCAACCGTCGACGTCCAATTCCTCGAGATCCCCGTCGAGATGCTGAATCTCGACGACCTCTCGATCTTCGTCGACTTTGAGCACCTGGAATGTTTCCTCGTTTTCCAGGTCCTCGTACCACTGCCCGACGGTCGGTTCGTACTCTCTGCCCACTTGAAGTCGTCCTTTTTTGAACTGCTGCGCCGGATGAGATGCTGCGCGGGTCGTGAAGGCGAATATTATGGGAGGCTCGTCCGCTAAGTAAATGGCAATATTGCGAACCCATGAACATTGTTGACCGCAAAGCCGCCGCCCGCCGCCTGACCGAGGCCAAGCGCGTGGTGATCAAAGTCGGATCCGCGCTGCTGGTCGATGCCGACAAGGGACGTCTCAATCGCGCATGGCTGGAAAGCTTCGCCGCCGACGTCGCCTCGATGCGCAAACGCGGGCAGGAGGTGATCCTGGTCTCCTCCGGTGCGATCGCCCTCGGCCGCCGGCATCTCAAGCTTGGTGCCGGCAAGCTCAAGCTCGAGGAGAGTCAGGCGGCCGCCGCGGTGGGTCAAATCAGGCTGGCGCACGCCTACAAGGAATTATTGGATGCCCATGACATCACGGTGGCGCAGATCCTGTTGACCCTGGGCGACACCGAGCAGCGGCGCCGCTACCTCAATGCGCGCGGTACGCTCAACACCCTGTTGTCGCTCGGCGCCGTCCCGGTGATCAACGAGAACGACACCGTGGCCACCGCGGAAATCCGCTATGGCGACAACGACCGGCTGGCGGCGCGGGTGGCGCAGATGTCGGGCGCCGACTGTTTGGTGCTCTTGTCGGACATCGACGGACTGTACACGGCGAATCCGCACGACGATCCCGAGGCCGAGTTCATCCCGCGCGTGCTCAAGATCACGCCGGAAATCGAGGCCATGGCGGGCGGCGTGAGCAGCGATGTGGGCTCCGGGGGAATGCAGACCAAGATCGCCGCCGCCAAAATAGCCGTCGGCGCGGGCTGTCACCTGTGCATCGCCAAAGGGGCGTTCCAACACCCGGTGAAGCGGATCGAGGAGGGCGCGCGCTGCACCTGGTTCGTGCCCTCATCGACGCCCCTGGCCATGCGCAAGCAGTGGATCGCCGGCACTCTGAAACCCGCCGGGGCGATTGCCGTCGATGAAGGCGCGGTGCGCGCCCTGATGCGGGGCAAGAGTCTGCTGCCGGCCGGCGTGACGCGCGCGCTCGGCCGTTTTGAGCGCGGCGACACGGTCAGTATCATGGGGCCGGACGGCATGGAGGTGGCGCGCGGCATTTGCGCCTATTCGGACGGCGATGCGGCGCGCATCATCGGCCGCAAGTCCGCCGAAATCGAACAGGTGCTGGGTTTCCGCGGCCGCGATGAGATCGTGCATCGCGATGACTTGGTGTTGCTGGCGAGTGGGTGACCGACGATGAATCAAGCACTGAGCCAATCCGTGGCGGACATCATGGGCGCGATTGGACGTGCCGCGCGCGCCGCCGCCCCGCAGCTCGAACTTGCATCGAGCGAGCAGAAGAATCGCGCGCTCGCGGCCGCCGCCGCGGCCATCCGGACCCAGGCGGGCACGATCCAGATGGCGAACGAGCGCGACATGCGCGGGGCCGCGGCGCAGGGTCTCGGCAGCGCGATGCTCGACCGGCTCAAACTCGACGACAAACGCATCGAGGCGATGGCGCGCGGACTCGAGGACATCGCGCGGCTGCCCGATCCCATCGGCAGTGTGCTGGCGGAGTGGGTGAGGCCGAACGGCATGCTGATCCAGCGCCGTCGCGTGCCGCTCGGCGTGATCGGCATCATTTACGAGAGCCGTCCCAATGTCACCGCGGATGCGGGCGGCTTGTGCCTCAAGTCGGGCAACGCGGTGATTTTGCGCGGTGGCTCGGAGAGCATGCAATCAAACCTGGCGATTCACGCCTGCCTGCAGGAGGGGCTGCACGCGGCGCAGTTGCCGGACGCGTGCATCCAGCTGGTGCCCGTGACCGACCGGGCCGCCGTCGGCTACATGCTCGCCGAGATGGCCGATGACATCGACGTCATCGTGCCGCGGGGTGGGAAGAATTTGATCGCGCGCGTGCAGAAGGAGGCCCGCGTGCCCGTCATCGGGCACCTGGAAGGGGTGTGCCATGTGTACGTCGATCGCGACGCGGATCCCAAAATGGCGCAGGACATCGTGCTCAACGCCAAAATGCGCCGCACCGGCATCTGCGGCTCGGCCGAAACCCTGCTGGTCGATCGGGCCTGTGCCCGCGCCCAGCTGGGTGGCCTGGTCAAGCGGCTGCTCGATGCGGGCTGCGAAGTGCGCGGCGACGAGGACACGGCGCGGGTCGACGGGCGCGTGAAGGCCGCCACCGAGCAGGATTGGTATGCGGAGTATCTCGATGCCATCATCGCGGTGCGCGTGGTGGACGGCGTCGATGCGGCCATCGAGCACATCCGCCAGTACGGCTCCCAGCACACCGATTGCATCGTGACCGGCAATGCGGCCACGGCCGAGCGCTTTTTGACCCGCGTCGACAGCGCGATCGTGCTGCACAATGCCTCGACGCAGTTCGCCGACGGCGGCGAGTTCGGCATGGGGGCGGAAATCGGCATCAGCACCGATAAATTTCATGCCCGCGGCCCGGTCGGCGTCGAACAACTCACGAGCTACAAGTACCTGGTCCGCGGCAGCGGTCAAACGCGCCCCTAGGCGTGGCTCCCCGCGCCGCCCCTGGGTGTGCTGCCCTAGGGACCGCCGTCGGTCAGCGCCGCGATGTCGGCGAGCCAGTGGCGCACGGCGCGCGGGTCATCGAGATGCCATTGACCTGAGACGCGATCGCCGACCGCGATCGAGAGACCCCCCAGGATCTCGACGGCACGAAAGCCGCCCTCATCGGTCAGGTCATCGCCGACGAACACCGGCGTGCGCCCGCTGAAGGGCGGCTCCTGCATGAACTCCTTCACCGCGGTGCCCTTGGAGAAGCCCAAGGGCTTGATTTCGAGCACCATGCTGCCCGCCTGCACGTGATAGCCCGATCCCAACGGCAGCACGACCGCGCCGATCAGCGCTTGCACCGCGGGCTCGAGTTCGGGCACCAGGCGAAAATGCACGGCGAGACTGCGCTCCTTGTCCTCGAGCAGCGTGCCGGGGTGCGCTTCGACGAATGCGGACAGTGCGGCACGCGCGCCGTCCAACCGCACATCGACGTAACTCGCGCCCTGGGTGAGCCCGGAGGCCCGGCGCCTCTCGACCCCGTGCAACCCCGCGACCGGCAGCTTGAGCGGTTCGAACAGCGCGTCCAAGTAGGCGATGCTGCGGCCGCTCACCAGCGCCACCGCGCCGCCGAGCCGGGCGGCCACCGCGGCGAGCAGTGACTTCAAGGCCGCATCGGCGAAAGTGGCCGAGGGAATCGCGGAAAGATCGAGCAGGGTGCCATCGACGTCGAGAAACAGACACCAGTCGGGCGAGGGCGCGGGAACGGCAAGTTGTGACATGCGAAAAACATAGCTCACCGCGCTGCGCCTCGCCATGCGCGAAAGCCCGTATTTTTCATGTAATTTTTACATGCGCGCGGCGTCAACTTGGGTCCACGCGACGGGCAGACGGGGCGGAGAATTTTCTGTATTTTGATGCGACACGATAAGCGGTTGTGCCCAAGATCAATCCGGAGTTCCGGTGTTTCGCTCAGTCATGCTGCGCTTCGTCCTGCCGGTGGCGTTCGCGTCCTGCGTCGTCGCCTATTTCGGCTTGCCCTACATTCAGCGGCTGCTCGCGGAGTGGTTTCGCGCCGACGTCGAAGTGCGTGCGCAACTCGTCATGCGCACGATGGAGGAGCCCATCGCGGAACTCGTCGGCCAGGGCAACGAGGTGCGTCTGCGCGCGTATCTCGCGCGCGTGATCGCCGATGAGCGGTTGCTCGCGGTCCTGGTGTGCCGCCCCGACGGCACCACCCTGGCCAAAACGGACCGCACGCCCGCCGCCATCAGCTGTCACGCGAACGGCGTCGCGAATCCCGCCGCGACCCGCATCGTCGAACTGCCGTCCGGATCCGTGCAAGTGTCGCGCTTTGACTTCGACACGGCGACACCGACGCCCTTTCGTGTGCTGATGCTGCACGACCTGAGTTTCGTCGACCGGCGGCAACGAACCGCGCGCGACTTCATTCTGGTGTTCATCGGGATCTCCGTGCTGCTGCTCGCCCTGTTGATCGTGCTGGTCGCGTGGCTGCAATTGCGCCGCCTGGTGAATGTGTTGATCGGCGACATCCGCGGCAAGCGCTTTCTCGACAATGCCAAATCGCCGCGCTCCTCGCTGCCGATCCTCACGCAGGTCCGGCAGGTGCTGGCCGAGGCCGAGGAGAAGCAACGGCTGGAAATTGATTTTCGCGAAAATTGGACGCCGCAGGCGCTGCGCCAGGTGGTGCGGGATCATCTGCACTCCTCACAGGTGATCATCGTGTCGAACCGCGAACCGTATATTCATTATTACGATGCGGATCATCGACCGGCGATGCAAACGCCCGCGAGCGGCATGGTCACGGCCCTGGAGCCGATCATGCGCGCGTGTTCCGGGACGTGGATCGCCCACGGCGCCGGGGCCGCGGACAGGCAGATGGTCGACCGGTTCGACCATATCCGCGTACCGCCGGACAATCCCGCGTATACGCTGCGGCGCGTGTGGCTGAGCGAGGCCGAAGAGCAGGGATATTATTACGGCTTCTCGAACGAGGGGCTCTGGCCGCTGTGTCACCTCGCCTATGTCCGGCCGGCATTTCGTCCCACCGACTGGCGCGCCTACGAACAGGTGAATGCCAAGTTCGCCGACGTGGTCGCCACCGAAGCGATGAGCGGCAGCCCGGTGGTATTGATCCAGGATTTTCACTTTGCGCTGCTGCCGAAGCTCATCCGGCAAAAAATACCGAAGGCGACGATTTCGCTGTTCTGGCACATTCCCTGGCCGAATGCCGAGACCTTCGGTGTCTGTCCGTGGAAATGCGAGATGCTGCTGCACATGTTGTCCGCGGACATCCTCGGCTTCCATACGCGCTACCACTGCCACAATTTTCTCGACACCGTGGACCGCTTCGTCGAATGCCAGATCGACCACGAACACATGACCGTGACGCTGCAGGGCCATGTGTGCCGGGTCGCGGCGTATCCGATCTCGATCGAGTGGCCGCCGCGCTGGCTCGCCAACCTGCCCGACGTCGCCGCCTGCCGCGCGGCCGTGCGCGAGCGCCACCACCTCTCCGCCGACATCATCATCGGTTTGGGCGTCGAGCGCTGGGATTTCACCAAGGGCATCATCGAGCGCTTCCATGCGCTCGAGGCGCTGCTCGACCGCGATCCGCGGCATCGCGGGCGGCTGTGCCTGCTGCAGGTGTCCGCGCCATCGCGCAGCCAATTGCCGGCGTACCGCGCGTTGCAGGAGCAAACCTACGCCGAGGTCGAGCGCATCAACAGCAAGTTCGGCGCGGCGGGCTGGCAGCCGATCGTGCTGATCGACGAGCACCAGGAGCCGCAGCGGGTGTTCGAGTTGTACCGGGCCGCGGATTTCTGCCTGGTGAACAGCCTGCACGACGGCATGAATCTCGTGGCGAAGGAGTTCGTCGCCGCGCGCGACGACGAGGACGGCGTGCTCATCTTGAGCACATTCGCCGGCGCGTCGCGCGAGCTGCCCGAGGCGGTGCTGATCAATCCCTTCGATGTCAACGAAACCTCCGAGGCGATTCAAATCGCGATGGGGATGGGGCGCGAGGAGCGCCGCACCCGCATGAGCCTGATGCGCCGCACCGTCAAGGAAAACAATGTCTACCGGTGGGCCGGGCGGATGCTGATGGATGCGGCGCGATTGCGCCAGCGCCAAAGCCTGCCGGTCACGCGGCGTTACGGGACCTAGCGGCGCGCGGCGAAATCGCGGAGCCGCTCGGCCGCGATCTGCAGGGTCTCATCCCGCTTGGCGATGCACAGCCGCAGCAGCGTCATCGGCGGTGGCGCGGCATAGAAGGGGGAGAGCGGAATCGTGGCAATCTTCCCTTCGCGGATCAGCCGGTCGCAAAAATCGAGATCGCCGTCGCGGCTGAGCGCGCCGTAGTCGACCAGCAGAAAATAGGTGCCCGCCGCCGGCAGCGGCTCGAATCCGCTGCCCCGCAGGAGCCCTGCGAGCAGATCGCGTTTGGCCTGGAAGAATGCCGACAGTCCGGTCCACGCCTCCGGGCCGCGCGCGAGGTAGCGGGCGATCGCGTGCTGCAGCGGCGCCGCGATGCTGAAGCTGTTGAATTGGTGCACCTTGCGCAGCTCGCGCGTGAGCGGCGGCGGCGCCACGCAATAGCCGACGCGCCAGCCCGTGGCGTGCAGCGTCTTGCCGAAGGAGAAGACCGCGAAGCTGCGCTCGCGCAAGGCCGGGTGCGCGAGCACCGATGCATGGCGCCGGCCATCGTAGAGAACGTTCTCATACACCTCGTCGGAGAGCACGCTGATGGGCCGGTCGCGAATGAGCGCCGCCAGCGCGTCCAAGTCGGCGCGTGCGGCCACGGTGCAGCTCGGGTTTTGCGGGCTGTTGATGATGATGAGGCGGGTCCGGTCGCTCAAAGCCCCGCGCACCCGATCCCAGTCGAACTGAAATTTCGGGGGCGCCAGGGGTATGCGCACGCAGCGCCCTCCCGCAAGGCGCACCGCCGGTTCGTAGGCGTCGTACGCGGGATCGAAGATGATCACCTCGTCGCCGGCGCCCACCACGGCTTGAATCGCATCGTACAGCGCCTCGGTTCCCCCGCAGGTGACGGTGATTTCGGTGTGCGGATCGACGTCGATGGCATAACTCAACTGGAGCTTGAGGGCGATCTGCTCGCGCAGCGGAATGATCCCCTCCATCGGCGCGTATTGATTGTGGCCCGCGGCGACCGCCTCGCTGAGCGACTCACCGAGGCGCGGATCGATCGGATAATCGGGAAAGCCCTGGCCAATGTTGAGCGCGCCTTCGTCGAGCGCGCGCCGCGACATCACCGTGAATATGGTGGTGCCGACATCCGGTAACTTGCTGGTGAACCGCATGGCCTAGGGATCGAGCGCCGCAAGGCCGCCGGCCAGCGACTGCACCGCGAGCCCCGCCTTGCGCAGTTCGCGAGCCGCGGCGAGGCTGCGCTTGCCCGAAGCACACAGCAGCAAATAGCGGTGGCCGGGCGCGAGCGCCGCGGGATTCGCGAGCAATTCGGGCATGGGAATGTGCCGCGCGGGGGTGGGCCTTGCGTCAAATTCCGCCGCCGTTCGCACGTCGATCAACTCGAACCGGCGCTCGGCCGCGGCGCCGAGCGAGGCGAGGTGCACCTCGAGGTCGCCTGCCTCGGGCTCGAGGGAGCGGATCAGCGCACAGCCGGGTGCGACGCACGCGCTGCGGCGCGGGGCCTTGAGTTTGGTGCTCGAAAAATTCATGAAGTCGAGCAGCCAGAGCTCGCCGTCGAGCTGTCCCGACAGATTCAATAGGATCTTGAGCGCGAGCAATGCCTGCAGCGCGCCGAACGCGCCCGGCACGGGCCCCATCACGCCCGCCTCGGCACAGTTTCCGACCACGCCGTCGGTGGTGGCGTCCGGCCACAGGCAGCGCAGACAGGCATGGGCGGGATCGGGTTTGTAGACCTGCAGCTGGCCCTCGTACTGATACACGCTCGCGAACACGGCCGGCCGCCGTGCGAGCACGGCGGCGTCATTGATGAGAAATTTGGTGCGAAAATTGTCGCTGCAATCGACGACGAGGTCATGATCGCGCACGAGTTCGAGGGCATTGTCCGCCGTCAGGCGTTGCGGATGGATTTCGACGTGCACCTCGGGGTTGAGCTTGGCCATTGCGGCCTGCGCGAGCGAGGCTTTCAAGGCGCCGATCTGGTCGAGTGCGTAAATCGGTTGCCGGTGCAGATTGCTGGCGTGCAGCGTGTCGGCGTCGATGAGCCCCAAAAATCCCACCCCCGCCCCGGTCAGGTACTGCAGGACCGGACTGCCGAGGCCGCCCGCGCCGACGATCAGCACACGGCTTCGCGCCAATGCCGCCTGTCCGGCAGCCCCCACCCCTTTCAGCAACATCTGGCGCGAATAATCCGGCTGCATCGCGCTATTCGGACCGCGTCGCCACCGCGTGCAGGTGCTCGTGATGCGGAGCCGCCGCGCAGTGCTCGCAGTTCACCCAGCCGGAATCGCCGTCGCGGTAGTGTTCCTTCTTCCAGATCGGCACGCGGTGTTTGACTTCATCGATGATGAACCGGCACGCCTCGAAGGCTTCGCCGCGGTGCGCGGAACTCACGCCCACCCACACCGCCATCTCGCCGAGGGACAGAGCGCCGACGCGGTGAATACACAGGGCCCGCTTGATGGGAAATCGCTGCAGAGCTTGCATGAGAATGCGGGCGCCTTCGGCCACCCCGAGCTCCTCGAACGCCTCGTACTCGAGCCGCGTGACCTCGCGGCCTTCATTGTGCTCGCGAACCCAGCCCTCGAAACTCACGTAACCGCCGGCGCCGAGATCGAGCAGCTCGTGCCGCGCCGAGACGGTGTCGATGACCGCGGCGGTGAAGCGGAACGCTTTCATCCTCCCGCCACCGGGGGGATGAAGACCACCGCATCGCCCGCCTCAAGTTCGCGCGACCAATCGCTGAACTCACTGTTGACCGCGACTTTCAGCTGCTCGCGCGCGAGCGTGAAGCCGTAACGAGCCTTGAGCTCCGAGTACAGCTCGGCGGGTGTGGCGGCGGCCGACTCAACGCTCTCGGTGGAGCGGCCGGCCTGCTCGCGCATCAGCGCGTAGTACTGGATGTTGAGTTGCATGACTAGCGCATTCCGGTGTCGAGCACATCGAGGGCTTGGGCATATTCTTCCGGGGTGTTCACGTTGTCGAGCGAACGGGCGTCGTAGGGCTCGAGGATCCGCGCCGGATGGCGCATCAGGAACTTGCGCGGGCAGTGTCCGCCGGCACGTTCGAATTCGGCCAATGCCGGTCCGGCCGCGGGTTCCCAAACGGCGCACAGCGGTTCCGGCAGCCCATCGTGGGCGCTGCGGAACGCCGTGGCGAGGACCGCGGGGTCGCGTTCGGCGAGCAGATGGGCCAGTGCGCCGTCGCCCAGGAACGGCAAATCGCAGGCAAGTACCAGCCACGCGGCCTCCGGGTGCGCGGCGAGCGCCGAGCGGATGCCGACGATGGGTCCCTCCCCGGCGATCGAGTCGATGATGAGCGCATATTGCGCACGCGCTGGATCGCCGGCCTGGGCCGCGCGCACCGACACGAAAACCCGCGCTACGTGCCGGGCGGCCAGTTCGCAGGCGCGATCGAGCTGGTTCCTGCCGCCGTAGGGAAGCGCCGCCTTGTCGCGCTTCATGCGCGAACTCGAGCCGCCGGCCAGAACGAGCCCGTGGAGCGGCGCGCTCACGGCGCGCTCCGGCGCAAAAAATCGCTCTTGCCCCCGTCCTTGGCCAGCAGGCGCAGATCGCTGATGACGATGTCGTGGGACAAGGCCTTGCACATGTCATAGATGGTGAGCGCCGCGACGCTCGCCCCGGTCAAGGCCTCCATTTCCACGCCGGTCTTGTGGTGCACGCTCACCGTGCAGCGGATCACGGCCGACTCGCCCTCGAGATCGATCGCGATATGGCAGCTTTCCAGGCCGAGCGGATGGCAGAAGGGGATGAGTTCGTGCGTGCGCTTCGCGCCCATCACACCGGCAATGATGGCCGTGTCGAAAATCGGGCCCTTGCTCGAGCGCAGCCCACTCTCGCGCAGCGCCGCCGCCACGGCGGGCGGAAACAACACGCGCGCTTCGGCGATCGCCGTGCGCTTGCCGGCGGCTTTGTCGCTGACGTCCACCATCGTGGGGCGCCGTTCGGCATCGAGGTGTGAAAAGGGCATGTTCCGTCAACCGCCGATGTAGTACATCTCGATCTTGCGCTCCGCCGGCTCACCGTCGCGCCGCCGCTCTTCGCGCAGTTCGCTGTAGCGATCGTTGCGCTCGCGCCAGGTGCCGCGGATCAGCTTCGAAAGGTCTTCGTCGGTTGCGCCGCTGCGCAGAGCGTCGCGCAGGTCCAACCCATGCGTCGCAAACAGGCAGGTATAGAATTTGCCCTCGGAGGACAATCGTGCGCGGCTGCAGCTGCCGCAGAACGGCTGGGACACCGAGGAGATGAAACCGATTTCGCCGCTGCCGTCATCGAAGCGCCAGCGCTGCGCCACCTCGCCGCGGTAATTTTCCGACACGGGGTGCATCGGCCAGCGGGCCGCGATGCGCGCCGCCAGTTCGCGCGATGGAACCACCATGTCGGGCCGCCAGGCGTTGCGATTGCCGACGTCCATGAATTCGATGAAGCGCACGATCACCGGCATGCCGCGGAAGCGCTCCACCAGGTCGAGCGCACCGGCGTCGTTCACGCCGCGTTCGATGACGGCATTGATCTTCACCGGGGCGAGCCCTGCGGCAATCGCCGCCTCGATGCCCTGCAACACCTGGTCGAGGGCGCCGAAACCGCCGCTCATTTGGGTGAAGACCGTCTTGTCGAGGGTGTCCAAGCTCACGGTGACGCGCCTCAAGCCGTTGGCCTGCAGGTCGACCGCGTGTTGCGCGAGCAGCACCCCGTTGGTGGTGAGCGCGATGTCCTCGATGCCGGCAATGCCGGATAGATCGCCGACCAGATCGGCGAGGTTGGTGCGCAGCAGCGGTTCACCGCCGGTGAGCCGCAGCTTGCTCACGCCCAACGCGGCGAATATGCGGGCGAGGCGCACGATCTCATCGAACGAGAGCCGTTCATGCGATTTCAAGAAGCGGTAATGCTCGTGGAACTGGTCCTTCGGCATGCAGTAGGGGCAGCGGAAATTGCAGCGATCCATCACGGAAATGCGCAGATCGTGCAGCGGCCGACCGCGCAGATCGAGCGGATGATGAGGGCCCCGGATGTCGTGCAGCTTGAATTCCATGGTTAGCGCGCGCTCACCACCGGTACATGCTGGTGACGAATCCCTTCGCGTAGGTGTTCGGACCCGGCGGCAGTTCGACGAACCCGTCCGTGCCCGCGAGGCTCAAGAAATCGCCCGAGCCGTTGGGTGGCCGCGGCATGGCCCATGGGCGACCCCAGTCATCGTGCTCGACCGCGACGGGAAGAAAATAGGTGAGTGCATGCTGAAAGCTGACCGGGGAGGCGAGTGCCAATCGCTCAGGCACGAGCCGGCGGGTCCCCATCGCCTCGGCGATCGCCGGAATCACATAGCGAATGAGGCACACGAGGGTCGAAACCGGATTGCCCGGTAATCCGAACACGGCCTGACCCTGCGGTCCGATGCCGAACCACATCGGCTTGCCCGGCCGCTGCGCAATGTTGTGAAAAACCTGGTGCACACCCAATTGCTCCAGCACCTTGGGGACGAGATCGAATTTGCCCATCGACACGCCGCCGCTCAGGATCACCACCTCGTGGGTGGTGAGATGCAGGCTCAAGCGCGCGCGCAGCATCGCCTCGTCATCCGAAACGTGGTCATCGCCGATCCGACCGAAGCCGCGGCGCCGCAGTGTCGCCGCGACCGCATAGGCATTCGAGCGGCGCACCTGGTACTCCTCGATCGGATCGCCGGGCTCGATCAACTCATCCCCGGTAGAGACCACCATGACGGCCGGTTGACTGCTCACCCGCACCCGCGCCATGCCGGCCGAGGCGGCGACCGCGATCTCGGGAGCGCGCAGCAGGGTGCCGGTCTCGAGCAGCAGCGTCCCCTGGCGACCGTCGCTGCCGCGGCGGTGCACGTTGTGATAGGGCGCTGAGTTGACGGTCGATTTCAATGCCGCGACCCCATCGGTGATGTCGTACTGCTCGAGCGGAATCACGCAATCGCTGGCGAGCGGCAGGATGGCGCCGGTCATCACCTCGATGGCATCCTCGCCGCGGGCGAGCTTCAGGGCCGGAGCCCCGGCGGCCTGCACCGCCCGGATGTGAAATTTGCGCACACCGCGGCGCAGCGACTCGCTGTCGACCGCAATGCCGTCCATGGTGACGCGGTCGAAGGGCGGTTGATCGCGCTCCGCATAAATGTTCTCCCGCAGGGTTCCACCCACACACTGCGTCAGCGGCAGTGATTCGATGGGTAGACAGGTCAGCCGAGAGTAGATGGCCTCTTCGGCCAGCCGCGGGGTGATGAGCGTACTAGCCTGCATAATTCAACGATGCGCGGCGGACCCTTCAAGGTCCGCCGCGTGGAGTTTCAAGGTTGGTGGGCGGTCTTATAAGCCTTCAACTGCTCATTGAACCGGCCGACGTTGGCCTGCAATTCATCGACGGCGGCATTGTTCTTCTGCACCAGAATCTTCTGCTGCTCGTCGGCCTTTTTCTTCTCATCGGCAGTCAGTTTCGACGGATCCTTGGGTGCCGCTGAGTCCATCTCGAGCTTCAGGCAGTCGAGATAGGAGTTCATTTCCGTGTTGTAGCGATCGAAATCATGCTTCGCGGTGATCATTTGATCCTTCGTCGCCGTTTTACCGTCGGGAACCGCATCCGGCGCGCGCGGATAAGCGCAAGTAGCCTGTGCGTGGACGGCGGAGCCAAGTGCAGAAACCAGTACAAGCGGTATCCAAGCCTTCATCGGGAATCCTCTAGTTATCGGTGCGGATGTAGATCGGGTAGCACTGCGATCTTACGGCCAAGGGCTACAGGCCGCCAGCGTTCCCGGCCCGCGATGCAAGTGCCTGATTATTGTCTCATTTGACCGGACATCGCGCTGAAGTTCCCCGCACCGGGGCAAAACCGCCCGCGGGCGTCCGGGGACCTCAAGTCGGTCCCGGGCCTGTACAGTACCCGGCGAAGCGATTGGTCAGCTTTTTTCCGGAGTTTGCATGCCCGATGCGGTGGTCTGCGACGCGGCGCCCGACGCGCTGCGCTCGATGTTCGAAGCGGAATACGCCTTCGCCCGGGCGGCCCGGGTCTCGGTTCGCAGCGCATTTCTCGAGTATCTGGCGCCGGATTCGTGGATTTTGGAGCCGAATCCAAGACCGGGCCGGGCGGTCTACGCGGCCGAAACGGACGGGACGGCGCAGCTCGACTGGTATCCATCCTTCGGTGCGGCGGCCGCCAGCGGCGAGCTCGGTTTCACCGGCGGCCCCTGGGTCTACGCCCAGGCGCCGGGCGGCCTGCATTCCTACGGGCACTTTTTGACCATATGGAAGCGCGATCCCGGCTGCCGGTGGTGGGTGCAGATCGATGGCGGGATCTCGCACGCCGAGCCGTTGAGCGTCGAGCAAAAAATCGTCCCGCTCGAGGCGCTGATGCCGCCGTCGGCGCCCCCGCCGGCGCGATTCGTCGCCGCGGATGCTCCCGCCCGCGCTCTCGCCGATTTTCAAGAGACGGCGGCGCGCGATGGATTCGCCGCCGCGCTGCGCACCTACGCGCGCGATGAGGATTTTCTGCTGCTCACGGCGGGGGAAGCTCCCGCCGGGGTCGGCACCGCCAGCGTGCATTTCGATGCGCATCCCATCGAGGGTGCCTGGCGGGAAACGGTGCGCGGACTGTCGCTCGATTCCACGCTGCTCTACGCGGTCGGCGAGTTGATCGGCGCCCACCGCGTCGCCACGCATGCGTATGTCCAGCTCTGGCTGTACGACCCCAAGGTGGCCAACTGGGGTTTGCGGGTGCTGCTCATCAATCCGCTGCCCGCGGCAGCGGCGAAGGCCTGAACCTTCACGACGATCGAAAGCGCCGCCGCCGTTTCGGCTAGACTTGGCGCATGCGCCCGTAGCTCAGCTGGATAGAGCACCTGGCTTCGAACCAGGGGGCCGGGGGTTCGAGTCCCTCCGGGCGCGCCAATTAATCAAGAACTTAAGTGCGGTCGAGCACCTGGCGCTGTCTAATATCCAATTGTAGTCCGCAAAAATGCAGTCACGCGCAGCGGTCAGCAAACGCGATAGCGCCGTGCGGGCCTCCCGATCGTCATCCACAATGAACACTGCACGTCAGCGCAGCGCGAATCTCGCGAGCATCCTCCACACTTACACGCAGCCTTCTACATTCATAAGTTTCCCGGTTAGCCACCACGTTGCGCTTGCATGTCTCATCAAAGTATTGAAACGACGCCAGGGCGGAAAGTCGTACAATTACTGAATATCGCCGTGAAATCACGTACGGAATCGCGAAATCTTCTTGAGGGACCGCGATGTTAATCATCGTTGCAAAGATCGTTGGACTGCTGCTGCTGGCGGGTGCGGCCGCGCACATCTACCGCATGTGTCGCCCATTCGATTTCATTGTCGGCAAATACAGCATTCCGCGCTGGTACAGCTTGCCGTTTGCAGTGGCCGAAGGGTGCGGCGGACTTATGTTATTGTTTATGGCCTGACGGCGCTGGAACCCGATCGCTGCAACTGAAGCCCCGACGACGGCACACCACAGCCGACTAGCGGCTCGGATTAATGCCTCAGAAACTGCGTCTCTACTTAGTGCGTAGCGGTTTGTCACATGGCACGCAGATTGGCCTCGTGCGAGGCTTTCATGCTTGGATCAGCGGATCTGGAGAAATTCTGTGGCCAATCAATCCGATAGAGTATCGCGCACAATCCTGCCCATTCCCGATGTTAAGCATGTGGGCCTCACGACCTACGACGCCAAGGACCCTGACACCAAGTTCCCTCCCATTGAGCCTCTGCTGCCGCCGAAGGGCGCGCCCAATGTGCTGATCGTGCTCCTGGACGACGTGGGTTTCGCGGCTTCCAGCGCTTTCGGTGGGGTCATCAGCACACCGACGGCTGAACGGTTGGCGAAGGGTGGTTTGAAATTCAACCGCTTCCATACGACGGCGCTGTGCTCACCGACGCGCCAGGCGATGCTGACCGGACGAAACCACCATTCGGTGAATATGGGCGGCATCTGCGAGATCGCGACCTCGGCTCCCGGCTATACCTCGGTTCTGCCGAAGGACAAGGCAACGTTGGCGATGACGCTCAAGCTCAATGGCTACTCGACCGCGCAATTCGGCAAGTGCCACGAGGTGCCGGTGTGGGAAACCAGCCCGATGGGGCCCTTCGACCAATGGCCTAGCGGCGGCGGCGGCTTTGAATATTTCTATGGCTTCATCGGTGGAGAGACCAATCAGTTTTTCCCCGCCATCTATGAAGGCACGACACCAGTCGAGCCCGAGAAGACTCCCGCGGAGGGCTATCACTTCACCGAGGATATGACCAACAAGGCGATCAAGTGGGTGCGCCAGCAAAAGGCGCTGATGCCGGAGAAGCCGTTCTTCATGTACTTTGCGCCAGGCGCTTGCCATGCCCCGCATCAGGTGCCCAAGGAATGGATCGACAGGTACAAGGGTAAATTTGATCAGGGCTGGGACAAGCTGCGTGAGCAGATCTTCGCCCGCCAGAAGGAACTCAAGGTCATTCCGAGCGATGCCGAGCTGACCCAGCGGCCTCAAGAAATTCCGGCGTGGGAGCAGATGCCGAACGAGCTCAAGCCGATCCTTGCTCGGCAGATGGAGATCTATGCGGGGTTTCTCGAGCACACCGATCATCACGTGGGACGGCTGGTCGATTCGCTCAAGGACCTGGAGGTACTCGGCGACACGCTGGTCTACTACATCATCGGCGACAACGGGGCTTCGGCGGAAGGATCCTTAAACGGCAGCTTTAACGAAATGGCGATGTTGAACGGCATGGCTCAGATCGAGACAGTTGAGTTCATGAAGAGCAAGATCGATGAGTTCGGCGGACCGAACGCCTACAACCACTACGCCGTCGGCTGGGCGCACGCAATGGACACCCCGTACCAGTGGACCAAGCAGGTCGCCTCGCACTTCGGCGGCACGCGTAACGGCACCATTGTGCACTGGCCGAAGGGGATCAAGGCGAAGGGAGAGATCCGTTCGCAATTCCATCACGTGATCGATGTGGCGCCGACGATTTTGCAGGCTGCGGGGCTGCCGGCACCCACCATGGTCAACAGCGTACAACAGGCGCCGCTTGAAGGCTTCAGCATGCTGTATGCCTTCGACGATCCCAAGGCTTCCGAAGCACATGAGACCCAGTATTTCGAGATGTTCTGCAATCGCGGCATCTACCACAAAGGCTGGACGGCGGTGAGCCGACACAGCACGCCATGGGACAACTCAAAGCCGCTACCCGCCTTTGACGACGATGTCTGGGATCTGTACGACACCAACAAGGATTGGACGCAGGCGCGAAACCTCGCCAAAGACCAGCCGCAGAAACTGTGCGAACTGCAGAGGCTCTGGCTGATCGAAGCCACGAAGTACAGCGTGCTTCCCCTGGATGATCGACGGGTGGAACGCTTCAACCCAGACCTTGCCGGGAGGCCCCAGCTCATCAAGGGCAAGACACAGATCCTGTTCGGCGGCATGGGCCGCCTCTCCGAAAACTCCGTCATCAATATCAAAAATAAGTCCTACTCAGTAACCGCCGAGGTCGTCGTCCCGACGTCCGGTGCCGAAGGCGTCATCATCGCGCAGGGTGGCGCATTCAACGGCTGGAGCCTCTATGCCAAGGAGGGCAAACTTAAATATTGTTACAACGTCCTCGGGATCAAGCGCTTCTACGCGGAGTCAAACAAAGCGATTCCAGCGGGTAAGCATCAGGTTCGAATGGAGTTCAAGTACGACGGCGGCGGCCTCGCCAAGGGCGGCAATGCGTCGCTTTACATGGATGGCGCGATGGTCGGTGAAGGCAGGGTGGACATAACGGTGCCGATGGCGTTCTCGGCAGACGAAACCTGCGATGTCGGCAAGGGAACCGGCTCGAGTGTTTCACCCGACTATGACCCGAGAGACAATGAGTTCAGCGGCGAAGTAAACTGGGTGCAGATCGATCTTGAGAAGGACGATCACGATCACCTGATCTCCCCGGAGGAGCGATTCAAGGTCGCGATGGCGCGTCAATAGATTGGCTGGGGATCCCGGAGCAGTCCATTCGCCACTGTTGGCTTTCTGGAAGCTCAATTCAATTCGATCGTTTCGCCGCCGCGGAGAGTTTGTGCATTCCATTACGTCGGAACAGCGACTGAGCGTCGCTATGGCGATTCGGTAGCATCGCCAGTCATCTCCTGCCGCTGCGCGGGGGATTTCAGTCAGGGGAAGACGCAATGGTTCGGGTCAAAAGGCACGCTTACCATCCCCTTACCTGCCCGCCAACCACCGGCGTCTTCACGGGCTTCGCCACACCGAAGAACTCCACGAAGGCATTGCCGCCGCAGCGCGTTGAGAGCGATTCGTCCGGGATCTGTTTGATGCAAACCTCATCCAAGAGGTCAATGTTGTTGGCAACCCAGGCATTGCCGGCCGGATCAATCACGACCCCGGTCAGGAATTGCATTCCTTTGCCAGCGTAGCCGGTCTTAGGAGGCGAGATGGGGTCGCCCGTCTTGTAACCCGGAGGGCATGTCTCAGTGCGTGCGCCGCAGAGCTCGGTAACCGTTTTACCAAAGCCATTGGCAATCCACACGTGATCGTTGCCGTCAATCGTGATACCCCAGGGACCAATGATGCTGTCTCCACCGTTGAACGGCGAGCCCGGCCCCTGGGTACCGTCAGGGCGAATCATGCTCACGCTGCCGCCGGGGTAAGCCTGCAATACGTGAACCAAGGCGATGAAGTCTTCTATCGCTTGGTTACCCTTGGCTCCCGGGTCCAGCTTTTTCTTCACCTTGTTCCTAAGCAAGGCCAGCATTTCTCTTTTGCTAGGATCGCCCATGGTATTCGCCACCCAAGCATTCCCTTGACTGTCAATGGCGATGGCATGGGGGCTATAACCGACCTTCAGTTGTTCCGCATGGCTGGGATCATTCGCCGGGAAACGCGTCACCGTGTCGGAATTGGCGTTGGAAACCAAGATCCGTCCTTGCTGGTCTATAGCAACGTGAAACGGACTCTTTACCTGGCACGTGCCATCGGCAGGCTTGCCGTTAACGGTGCGGCACAACAAGCGCGCCTGAGCTGGATCCCCCTTGGGGAAGTAGGCGATCTGATTCTTGAGTGCATCCACTGCCCACACATCCCCATTGGGGGTCACAGTAATGCCCTGCATGGAGCCGAGTTGTCCATTGAAGTTGTAACCCGTCGGAGGCGACAGCGGCCTGCCGGTGTGGTCGAAGACCGAAATCGTCTTGCCTTCGATGCTTGTGACCCACACCTTGCCATCGCCGGCGATGGTGAGACCCCAGCCGGGAAAATCCACACCGCCCCCCGTATAGCCAGTGGTCATCGGTGACAGGGGACGGCCATCTGGCGCGAGCTCAGAGAGTGTGCCGCCGATCCCGCCAAACATGGTTGACTGGGAACCTGCCATCTGATTGTCCGCAGCCCAAGCGTTGCCCTCGCTATCGATGGCGATGCCGCCAAGACCGGCAAGTCCACCTCCTGCGTAGCGAAGTGCAATGGTCCACGTACTGGGAGCAAACAAGAGGTAAGGTCGGAACGGCGCGGCGCGCGAACCCGGCCCGTGTGGGGCAGGATAGAAGTCGTTCAGGAGTGCAAATAATGTCGCGGGCTTGTTCCAGGGATGTAGTGCAATAGCCTCCGCCGCAGTCAATGTGTCGGTTGGCGCTGCCCCTCCGGGAGGCGTGGAAGTCGCAAACAGCTTGGTGCAGGCGTCCGACCTCACGCGAGTGATGCAGCCCGCCAGCAAATCACCTAGCGTGCTGAAGATGGAAAGATCGGTGGTCTGGGTGCTGTTCAAAGGGTCTTGGATCACAGGACCCAAGCCACCAGTCGCGAGGTCCACTAAGTTGGGTACATTGCCGGCGGCAATCCTCAAACCGAGCGCGTGACCACTAAGCGAATCACCTTTCAAGAACTGCGCGCCCGTCCATACCGACGCCACGGTCGTGAGTTCGTTGATCGTGACCGCGGCCGGCGGTTTGCTTCCGACGACCGCCATCAACGCAATGGCGAAATTGTCGCCGCTCGTCTTGTCCGCCGCGGACTTACCGCCTTTGGCGACTAAGTACAGACTTGCATCTTTCGCTCCCTCGGCAGCAGCGTTCAGCGAAAAGCGGCCGTCCGCACCGGTCCGCGCCTGACCCAATTGAGAGGGTGGCCCGCTCGTCG
>Ga0181534_10000070_pt1 | contig 73416 bp, 49 predicted proteins | sample PEATcosm2014_Bin_37_FD_119758 | JGI IMG/M metagenome (GOLD analysis project Ga0181534, IMG submission 119758) | Peatland microbial communities from MTU Mesocosm Facility, Houghton, MI, USA - PEATcosm2014_Bin17_10_metaG | ecosystem: Environmental > Terrestrial > Soil > Wetlands > Peat | place... | reverse complement strand
TTCATAACCGAATCTGGTGCATTGCGGGCTGTTTCCTCAGGGGCTAAAGCCCGCGATTTTACTGGCTCCGTAGCGGCACGGCTGAAGCCGTGCCCTTTCAAAACCGGGTTATGAAACAGCTTCCAGGAGATTCATGAAGAATTTAGGAAACAGTACCAGGTTGTATATGGCGCTTCCTGCCATCCTCTTTCCATTCTGCACCCATAGCGTCACCGTCAACGCGCAAACATCATTCGCTCCTGCGGCAGTGCTGGAGGTATCCCAAACAAGTCAGGAACCTTTGGTTGCGAAAGTGGAAGGCGCGTCGTCTTCAAGTTCGAACGACCTGCCTGACGCACCAAGCGCCCAGGTAGATCAATCGACGCAACAGGGGGATCGTGTCCACATCAATCGGATTCCTTTGCTTTCGCCGAGGTTGATATCCGGCACGCCACTCACCGCGCACGACAAGTTCGAGATTTATATTCACAAGGCGTATTCGCCGGCTGCCGTTATCTATCCGCTCTTCGGCGCGGGAATCACGATGGCCCGACCCAAAAAGGACTACCCTGAAGAATGGCAAGATGGGATGGGCGCGTTCGGTAGGAACTACGGCGATGCGGTTGCACGGCGAACCGCAAAGACCAGTGCTGAGCTTGCAACGCAGGTTCTTCTCCGAGAAGATCCACGATACCAACGTTCGGACAGTACAAACCCAGTTATGCGAGTCGGGCATGCGGTGGGTTGGACGCTCTTCGACAAGTCGGATTCCGGCCACCGCGAAGTTGCTTATAGTACCTTTACGGGCGCGGCGGCAGGTAGCTTTGTCGGCATGGCGTACTTGCCTGACGGCTTCAACACTGCCACCAAGGCTCAACAACAGATGCTGGGACAGATCGGTGGCCGCGCAATCGGAAACGTCCTCATCGAATTTGAACCGACGTGGGGACCGATCGCAAAGAAGCTACGTATCCCAAAAATCTTGCCTGAGTGGTGGACGCCCGAGCATAGACAGTGAATTGGCAACTGCCGACTTACCGGGTGAAGAGCTATGCGTCCGCTGAATCTCTGTGCCGCGAACGCATAGATAGCTCTTCATCGAGACGTTATGTTGTACAACTCTATACAAGATCTTCGAGTAGCTTACCTTGAAGATAGGCGCAAAGACTCTTTGCGCGGGAAGGGGCTATCACCGTCGGGTAGCTCCATTTGCCGCGAGCGGCCCTGACCCACTGCTCAGGCTTACATTACCGCCCTCAAGTAACTCAAGTGAGCGCTTTGGGTTTATCAGGTGACGGCGGCCGTCTTCGCTGCGATCAGACCCATCGCGGATAAGAACAATGAGCTGCTCAGGGGAGAGCTTGGGATCGACTGCGAGCAGTTTGGCCGCCAGATTTGTGACTTGTGGCGCAGCCATTGAGGTACCAGTCATTTTTACCTTGGCGCCCCCAGGAATGACACTTTCAACCGCCTGGCCGTCCGCATGAACTATTACATTGTCTCCGTAGCTGGTAAAGTTTGTCTCATCGCCAGCCTGATCCACGGCCCCAGCAACAATCAGGTTGGGCAGGCGGAAGGACGATGGGATGACTTCCTGGAATGCATTGTCGGCGTTGTTGTTCCCGGCGATGGTGACGAAGAGAATCTCCGGCGCGCTTTTGAGCGCTGCGTACAGGCCGTCCCGCTCAATCTCGAAGTAATGCCGGGCGAGTTGTTTGCGTTCGGCACTGTCTTTCCCGATCCCGTTGTCTTCCAGGTCTTTCTCGTAGGTGGAGGGTGTGTTCCACCAACTCATGTTCACAACGCGGATATGGTGCTCTTTGAACCACTGCACGGACGCGGCGTAAGAACTCACCAAATCCTGCTGGAGTTGATCGGTCGCCGGCATATGCGGGTTGCCCGTGTCATAGGTCATGCGGACATAAGCCATGCGAATGGCCGGATTGCCGCGCGCCGCGATTCCCGCGACGTGGGTCCCGTGCGCGTAGCCATCCACCACGTTTACCTCGTCGTACAGGCTGCGCATCTGTTGCGGTGTCATGGCGGCGGTTTTCTGCTTGAGGGCGGCGGAGGCAGGCGTGTCTATACCGCTCTGCAAATCGCCAATGGCCTGCATCGTGACAACTAGTTCGGGGTAGTCCTTCAACAGTTGCGGCGACAGGGGAATGAGTTCGCCATGGGTGCGGTGAGCGAAGACGTCGAAGGCGATGCCGTGATCATCGCTCGGATCGGCCGCGTTACTGGTGAAGAGCTGCCCTGGAAACAACGATGTGTCGAAACCGGAATCCCAGATGCCGACGTTTACAGGGGTCAGTTTCTCTGCTGCCGGTAAGACTGCCTCTCGCGCCGGCCAGATATCCGGCTTGGAGACATCGTGCATCTTGACGTAAGCGGTGTCTACGTCGAGCGTCTGTTGTTTGCAGGCAACGGCATAATCGATCAAAACCCGCATTTGGAGCAAGGTTTCCGCCCCAGAGAGAGTCAAGGCGTGTTCCTTCGCGATCGTCGGGCCTAACTCCGAATCGGCCACCCCGGCGAAGAACGGCTTGCTCATCAATCCTGCGAAGCTCTTTTCGTGCTTCATGAAGTCGCCGGCGACAGGCCAGGGCAATGGCCGCACGGACTTTTCATAGGCCGCTTGATAGCCTACGGGGCAATCACCAGTAGCAGGATTGGCGCCAGACAGTCGTGCGCGAGCGATCGCCTCCTCGTTGAGAGCGCTGGTCAGCCTGGCCACAGGTTTGTCTTCCAGCGCGCGAATCTGGTGAATCGTCTCAAGCGCCGACGCGTTGTCGCCGGAGAGAAGCTCGAGGTCAAGCCGCGCGTGAAGCAACGCGCGATGTGCCGCATGGTCCTGGATATCGTAATCGCGCAACGTCTTGTCGATGTCGGAGCGGATGGGAAGTGCAAACGTGAAAAACTCCTTCACCGGCATATTGAGCAAATGCTGCACATCGCCATTGACCGGATAGCTGAAGCGGCGAAGGTCAGCCTCGGTGGTCACAACTTTCTTCGGCGTGGTTTGCGCATACGCAAAAGCAGTGGCGGCGAGGAGGAGAAGACAGGGAAAGTTTCGAATCATAACGGATTGACTCCTTGAGTTTGAACAGCCTGAAGTGTGGAGGCTTGGCGGCCCTGCAACGGGGACGTTGTCAGCAGTCCATTGGGGTAGAGGCGTTTGGGCACAGTGACTCGGACGAGGAGCGCTCCGAGTAGAATCGCGCCGAGGGCGAGGATGCTGCCTTCAGGTCCGGTCACGCCACCCGAGAGAAAATTTTGGCCGGTGGGATGCGATGCGAGGAGTCGGCCATGACAGAGGACGCCACTATCGCCAACGCCGAAGAGATAGGATTGCACCCAGTCCCACGATGCGTGCGCGCCGATGGCCCACCAGAGCGAGCCTGACCGCCAAAGCGAATAAGAAAACACAAGCCCGCTCAATCCCGCCACGACCAGTCCGATGAGCGACTCTGTTGAATGAATACGATGTCCGGCGCCGAAATCGATCGAAAGCAGGATGGTCGCGAGAATGAATCCGACAGCATACCGATGCGAAAAACGCTTGGGGATCAGCCCGGCAAATCCACGCGCGAGAGTGTATTGAAAGTATCCGCGGGAAAGGAACTCTTCCGACAAGCCAACGAGACAAAATGCCAGCAGCCACTTGACTCCATAGAGAAGAGCTTGCGGACCGGAGAGCAGAATTCCATCGAAAACAAGCAGATGGGCGGTCCATAGAACTCCGACGAGCCCGCACATCATCACGAAGCCACAGAGGAATCCAACGGCACAGTCGCGCACACGATGGCCGCTTCCCCAGCCGTAAGCGGTATAGGGACGGCGCTCAACCTTTGACATGATCCAGAGCAGCAAGAGCACGACCGCTATTGGCTTTCCGTGCGAGATCAAAACCCCACCCGGCAGACGGTCCTGAAGATCACGCGATGCCTTCTCTGCTTGTTGGAGCGCGGCGCCGAATGCAGGATGGTGCTGGCCGTACCAATGCGGGATGCCGGCAACGATGGTTTGGCTCAGGACAATCAACGCTATGTAAAACAGCAGCCCCCAGCCGGCGCGCAGGCCCCAGCTGCCGAAAAGTACTTTCCGATACCAGCGCGTTGCGAGAGGCAGAGGAGAATTGAGATCCTCTTTGGGACTTGATTGAGCGAGATCGCTGTTCATGATGCCTCCTGATCCGGGTTAGTTGAGAAGCTGCCGCGCATAAGTGGACGCAGACTTCTTATTGCTTGCCGCGGAATTCATTCTGGATTGAAACCACGGGTACGCGGCGTTTGGGCCAGCTTCTGCGTGACGCCTGTTGAATTGTGCCTCACGGGTGATGCTGTGCCCAGTACGCGATGTGCTGCGAGAGCTGCGTGTTGATGATGAAGTCGGAAAATGGATCAAACGCCCAGAAGAGGAAGCCGCCGATTACCGTTACAACGAGTGGTCTTTTTTGAGTGACGAGATCGAAGATGAAGAGCGCAACGATCATGGCCAGCGGAATAGCACCGATGAGGAATGGATAGTGGGTCATCAAGGGAAATGTCAGCAGGGGATGCTCCATCACCGGAAACGCCATCCGTGAGAGAGCAGGAGCCATCAGCGTGGTATTCGCGATCAGCATCAAGCGCTTGTGCACGATGCGATTCTTCCGCTGCCAGACGGCGACCGCGACATAAGCGCCAAAGAGGAGGATGCCAAGAATATTGCCGATCAAAAACGACGTGGGAGTAAAAATGGATGGGAGTTGCGCGCCACGCCGAAGAGTCCCATAGGGCGTAAGAACGCCAAGCACCACCATCATGCAAGCGATCACAGCGCCCGCTATTCCGAGTTTGCGATGAAGCTGGAGATTTCCTGCTGAGACCAAACTGGATTGGACAACGAACAGTATGATCCAGGAGGAGAAGACGGCCCCATGCAAGTGAACGAGCAGGCTGGGCAAATGAGAGAACGCGGCCCCTCTCAGAAAATAACTGGAAGCGAAGCCCATAAAGACAATCGCCAGCATGAGGACAGACATTGTGGTGAAGAAGAAGTCGTCAGCACGCTTGCATTGCCGCGTTGCCATGATGGTTGCCATAGTAGTCAATTTCTTTCTCCTTGAACGCAGTGCAAACCCGTGGAATGTAACTCAGTACCTTACGTCCTGATTGCACAGAATGCGGACCACTCTCGATCGAGTAGCGAAGTTTGGCCTAGATTCAGGCCAAACCGAGAGTGGTCCAGACGAGCGATGTTACGCCTAACGTTGTCTACCTGAGACGATTCAATGTTTCCCGAAGCGATAGACGATGCCGGCGCCAAGGCGCAAATTATTCTGAACGTTATTGACGCCATTGCTTGACCTGGTTAGCAAGTAGCCGGCATCGATCAAGCGCACTGACCAGCGCCTGTGCAGGCGGTAATCAAGACCTCCGCCGACCAAACTGGCGAAGCCGAGCGTAGAGTCATTTGCCGCGGGCGTATTGCCATCGACGAGCGTCCCGCTGGCATTTGCGACCCCAATCAAAGCCTGGCCGAAGGGGTTCCAACGCGCCTGTTTGAACGGCCGTATGCGAAGTCCGAGGTTGAGCGTAGTCAGGGTCAAGTCATATTTGCTTGCACTGATTCCCGAACCATGCGCCACAGCGAAATCAAAGACAGCAGACAGACGGCTGTCTCCCAAAGGCTGCGCGATTGAGAGGCCACCACCGTTCAGTGAGAAGCACTCACATCCGGCAGGCGGAGCATTGGAACGCACGAAGTTATACTCCAATGCAAGCTCAGGCGAGCGATGATTGTCCTCGGACGGAGAGGCTTGAGCAAGGGCGAGCGACGGCGCCATTGCGACGAAGAAGAGAGAAAGCAAAATTCGATTCATTATCTGTCCTTACTTCACGGTGATCTGCACGCTTGTGCTGTGTTGGAGCGAACCGCTGTTGCCAGTCACTGTGATTGTGTAGGTAGCCGGAGCCGTCTGAGCCGCCGGGAGCGCAAATCCTCCTCCACATGCGGTTAAAGCTCCGCTGAGTGCAAACAGGAACAAGAAGCAGCCGACTTCAAGGAAGGTCCGCCTTCTGCGCCGGAAAGGCATAATCAGCAATGCCACGCTGATGAGTCCGACAGGTAATGGCCATTGTGTCCTCTCCTGCTTTGTCGATGCTAGCTGCGTGAGCGTTTGAATCGTCATCGTCGAACTCGCACCGGCACTTCCTGGCGTTACCGAATCCGGCGCGAACGTCACAGTTGCTCCGGCCGGAAGGCCGCTGACGGCGAGGGTGACTTGTTGAGTGAAGCTGCCGCTGATTGAGGCGAGGTTGACTTGATAAGTCGCGCTGCTTCCCGCCGTCACGGTTTGGCTTGCGGGCGTTACCGCGATGGAGAAATCCGCGGCAGGTGGCGGCGCAGTTGCGGTTCCTGTCAGTGAGATTGTTTGCGGTGAGCCAGCTGCATTATCGTTCACCGTCAGCGTTGCAGTTTCTGTACCAGTCGCGGTGGGTGCGAATGTAACCGCGATGTTGCAGGAGGCGCCTGTGGCAAGTGATGCCCCGCAAATGTTGGTGCTTGCGAAGACGGCGCTATTGGTTCCGGTCAGGCTGATGCCGGTAATCGTGAGCGGAGCATTGCCGGTGTTGGTTAGCGTCGCGTTCTGCGCAGCCGACGTGGCGCCTGTAGTCGCTGAATAGCTCAGCGCCGCAGGTGTCAGAGTCGCCGCGGGCGCGGCTGCGGCAGTTACCGTGCCGCTGAGTGCGATCGACTGTGGGGTCGATGGTGCATTGTCGGCGACCTGAAGAGAGGCCACATAACTGCCAACCCCTGTACCGCTGAAACTAACGGTAATGGAGCAACTGGCGCCAGCAGCCAAAGCGGTTCCGCAAGTGTTGGTTTCGGAGAAGGCCCCGCCTGTGGCTCCGCCGATGGTGACCGAGGAGATGACCAGTGACGCTGTTCCGCCGTTGGTCAATGTTGCCATTTGCGGTGCAGGCGTCGATCCCGCGACAGTGGTAAAACTGAGCGTCGAAGGAGTGAGAGTCGCTTGTGGCGTTGTGGTGGCCGTGCCGGTACAGGTCAGTGCTATGGCGAGCTGTGGCTCCGGCGATGGGAAGTTCACGCCGAGATTCGCAGAAAGCGCTCCCGCAGCAGTGGGAGTGCAGCTGACTGTAATGGCGCAGCTTGCACCGGCTGCCAGGCTGGGGCCACAGTTGTTGGTCTCGCTGAAGGCGCTGGTGTTCGCGCCGAAGAATCCGAAGCTGCTGATCGACTGCGGAACGCCACCCGTGTTGCTGAGTTTCGCCGTCTGCGTGGCGCTCGTGGTCCCGACGGTCAGGCTGCCGAAATCCATTGCCGCTGGAGTAAGAACAGGCTGCGGCCCTGCCGCCTGGCCAATGCCTGTACCGGTCAGCGATATCGTCTGAGCCGAAGCAGGATTATTGAGCGAGTTGTCAGCGAGTACAAACGTTCCGCTGTTTGCCCCCACTTCAGTTGGCGTAAAGTCTACCGGCAGAGTGCAGGCTTGGCCCGAGAGCAAGGTCAACGGAGTCAGACCATTGCTTGAGCAGGTCGAAGACGAGTCCAGCAGCCAGCCACTAGTAATGACCGGATTGGCGGGTGCAGTGGCAAACGGAACACTCAACTGGTCGTTGCCGATATCGGTCAGAATCGCTGTCTCAGGATCATCGGAGGCATCCGGAGTTCCAACATTCGTCGCAGTCGGCCAGATGAGCGCAGACTCGGAAACATTAATCTTGCGAATTCTTTCGGCTACGTAGCTTCCGATATAAAGATTGCCGGAGCCATCCAATGCAATGCCGGTTGGAGAGGAGATAGTCGCGGCAGTCGCTGGGCCGCCATCACCAGGAACATTGACATCGTTAAGTCCAGTACCACCAATCGAGGAGATGATGCCGGTGGAAGCGGTGACCATGCGCACATAGCTGCCTGCCGCCTCTGAAATGTACAAATCACCCGCGCTATCGGCGACCACGTAATCAGGTTCCGCCAAGCCCGCACTGGTTGCCGGGCCGCCATCCCCGCTATGTGGGGAGTTTGGTGCGCCGTTGCCTGCAACAGTGGTGATAATGCCGGTCGCGGCGTTGATCATGCGCACAGTGCAGTTCGACGGTTGGACAAGATAGAGATCATCCTGGCCATCAAAGGCCAACGAGTAAGGAGAGACATAAGAGTTGATTGCCAGAACGCCGTCGCCGCCAGGTCCATTACCCGCAATGGTAGTGATTGTGCCGGTTCCTGCGTCCACGCGCCGAATCAGGCCTGAATCGGCGATGAACATATTATTGTGGCTGTCGAACTTTACGTCGGTGACTGTCTGGAAGCCGGCGTTGATGGCAAGGCCGCCATCACCGGAGTTCGTCTTTGTGCCGTTTCCCGCGACCGTAGTGATGATGCCGGTCGCCGTGTTCACCTCGCGTACTACGTAGTTGTTACTGTCCGCAATGTAGAGGTTTCCGGCACTGTCAAAAGAAATTCCCGCCGGATAATTCAACTTTGCGTTGGCCGCTACGTCTCCGTCGCCACTGTAACCTTCCGTTCCATTGCCTGCGACTGTGGTAATGATGCCAGAGGCGGCGTCGATTCTGCGCACTGCATGATGATAGAAATCGGCGAAATAAACATCACCGATGTTGTCCAGCACCACGCCCTGGGGTTCATAAATACCGGCATTGATCGCAGGGCCGCCATCGCCCGTGTAAGTACTACTGCCATTGCCTGCGATGGTGGTAATGATTCCCGGCGTAAGCGCCGCAAGCGGCGCAACGCCTATCCCATTCAATCCGATGTTGATATTGTTCACATTCGTGATTGCCTGCAAGGGTACCGCTCGCTCGCCAGGATAGGCAGGGCTAAAAGTGATGGGGATGGTGCAGATAGTCCCGACCGGGTTCGATGTCACACCATCGACCACGCAACCGCTGATAGTGCCGGTTGTGTATTCCTGCTTGTTTCCCTGAGACGCCGGCACAGTGAAGCTGTTGATGTTTTCGGCAGCGGTGGTCTGAAGGAAGAGGTTCTGCGGTGTGCTGCTGCCGCCAACCTTTGTAGCTGGAAAAGTAAGTGGCGATACTTCGCGGATGACATTATTGGAGCCGTCAGGAATATACAGATTGCCTGCACTGTCCAGCGCCACTTCTCCAGGGAGATATAACTCGGCATTGATTGCCGGACCCCCATCCCCGGTGTATCCAGAGGCGCCGTTGCCGGCTACTGTGGAGATGATGCCCGTGGCCGCTGTGACCTTGCGGACAGTATTGGCCAGGCTGTCGGCAATGTAAATGTTGCCGGCGGAATCAAGAGTGACCCCTTGGGGAAAGTTCAGTTCAGCGCTGGTAGCTGGGCCGCCATCGCCGGATGAGCCAGATGCGCCATTGCCTGCAACGATGGATACCGTCTCACTGGCCGCAGTAAATTTGAAGACAACATGGTTCAAGATATCGGTGATGAAGATATTCCCCGAGCCATCAATTGCTATACCGTCCAGGAAGACAAAGCCGGGATTGGGCGTTGACGCATTGCTAATCACAGTGCTGATGAGGCCGGTTGTGGCGTTAATCTCGCGAACGCCTGGTTCTCCGTAGTCCGTAACAAAAATGTCACCAGCGCTATCCAGTGCAATTCCTTGCGGGGAGACCAATCCTGCGCTGGTTGCTAACCCGCCATCGCCGGAAGAAGTGCCGGATCCATTGCCCGCTACAGTGGTAATGATTCCGTTGGCGGCGCTTACCATTCGAACCCTATTGTTGCCGTTATCCGCAATGTACAGGTTCCCTGCCGCGTCCAATGCCAAATCGCCGGGATTATTCAACTCCGCACTTGTCGCTGCTCCGCCATCGCCGGAATATCCCGCAACTCCATTGCCCGCCACTGTCGAGATGATTCCTGTCGCCGCAGTTATTTTGCGAACGGTATTGTTATTAAAATCGCAGATAAAAAGATCACCGGCGCTATCGGTTATCACAGCGGCAGGATAGCTCAACTCTGCGCCGGCAGCCGGACCGCCGTCGCCTGAGTTCCCGGCAGTCCCATTGCCGGCAATCGTTTTAATGCTGTTCAGTGGGGTCAACTGCGCAAGCAATGCCGCTGGAGTCGTCAGCAACATGAAAAGAAGTGCAAAGAAAGAAAAGGTTACTCGCGGCCTTGAGAGGCCTAAATAAAAGGCACACGAGTGCGGTCTAAGTTTGCAGTGTGAAATCGACTGCGAGACGCGGGGAATTGACGATGGCATCAAAATTTCTCCTTGAGTACTTCAAATGACCTTTGGCAGATCCGTAATTGACCGGCCGGGGATACCTGCAGGTGCAGGCTGGATTGTTCGAGCGCGCGGCGGATCGGCTCGACGCGCGCTTCAATGTTTCCTTCTGCCGGCGCGACCAGAGTGAACCAGGGACTACCGCACGCGGGGCAGACAGCAGATGCATCCGCGGTCTCCGATTCGCCATCTTGAAAATGAAGCGTTGAATTCTCAACCGTGATGGTTACTTCGCGGTGCAGGAATTCAATCGAGAGCCGTTTCGTTCTTTTCATGTCGCTCCTAGTGACGCACGATGATGGGCGTTCAACGATGCCGAATCGCAGGGTTGGTATACTTGGCTTTTCAGGACAACTCTCGATTTCCGAGTCCGCTTGCTTCGGCATAACCAGTTTTCCCACAGTTGCTGAAAGGGCGTCCTCAAGTTCGGCTCAACCGCCACTCAATTGAGGATCAATTGATTCATGTCCTTTATTTCTAAGGGTTTAATTGAATTTGAAGAGTATGCAATTGATCGCGCCAGATGGCAGTTGAGCTGGCGGGGCGAGCCTCTGCCGCTTAATCGGAAGACCTTTGATCTGCTTCTTTACCTTGTGGAGCACTCTGATCGGGTGATTGGGAAGGACGAACTGCTCCGCAAGCTCTGGCCGGAGTCCTTCGTCGAAGAGAGTAATCTGACCCAGCACATCTTCCTGCTGCGCAAGGCGCTCTCCAGGCACGAGTCGGGCGGCAAGATCATCGAGACGATTCCCGGACGCGGCTATCGCTTTACCGCTACGGTCAAGGCCGTTGAGACGGAGCAGCGGCCGGACGCGGACCGGATGGTCATCAGCGCCAGCGAGTCCATCGCTCGCATTACGTTTGAAGAGGAGGTTGAAACATCAGAGCCGGTTCCGCGGGAGCTTGCAACTGACCAGCCGCTACTGCCGCCACCATCCCGAAAGAGCCGGAGCTATTGGATCGCTGGGAGCGCAGTGGCTGCGGCGGTGCTTTGCGTCGCAGGCTGGTTCGGCTGGCAGCGCTGGCTCGACCGAACAGGCGGTGCGCCGGTGAATGTTGTGTTGGCTGCAACGGATGGGACCACCGGAGATCCGGTTCTGGATACCGCTCTGGTTGAAGCATTGCGTATCGACCTCGCGCAAAGCCCATTTGTCTCGCTGGTTCCCGGCGCGACAGTTCGGGCGACCCTCACGGAGATGATGCACAAGCCTGACGATCCCGTTACGGCGGAGTTGGCGCGTGAAATATGTGAACGGACCAACAGCCAGGCAGTTATCCACGGAGCCATCGCTCGAGACGGAACGCATTTTCTGCTGACCGAAGAGGTTAGCAACTGTGTGGATGGAAAGGCTTTGGCGGGGGTCACGCATGAGGCCGTGAATGCTGAAGACCTGCCGCACAGCATTGATGAACTGGCTGAAGGCCTCCGCCAGAAGCTGGGAGAATCTCGCCGCAGCATCTCGCGATTCAGCACACCGCTTTTTCATGTCAACACGGCTTCTCTGGACGCGCTCAAGGCCTTCAGCCAAGGCGTGCAGCAGATGCGGGCAGGGCGGCTGTCCAAGGCCATACCGCTTTTCAAAGCCGCGATTGCCGCGGACCCTCAATTCGCGAGCGCTTACTACAATATGGCCGCCGCTTACGTAGCCGCAGGCAACGACACCGAAGCACAGGCGGCGCTCGAAAAAGCCTACAGCTTGAGGGAAACCGCTGCGAAACCATCTCAGTTCGCGATTGTCGGGCTTTATTCCGAGCAAGTTACCGGAGACCTTTATGAGGGCTTGCGAAACGCCGAGAACTGGGCTGCGCTGTACCCCAATTCCGCGGCCTCCTGGTCTGGACTGAGTTACGCTCAGCGTAATCTAGGCCATCACGCAGAAGCGCTTGAGGGCAGCAAACGTACCGTAGAGCTGTTGCCGCACAGCTCCGGCGCGCTCTTGAATCTTGCCCTGGATCAGATGCAAACCGGCGACCTGAAAGCGGCCCGGGCAACCTGTGATCGGGCCATCGGAGACCACCTGGATGGCGACAGGATTCGTGGCCGTTATCTTGAAGTAGCTCATCTGCTTCATGACCAGGCGCTTGTTCAAGAACAGATAGCCTGGTCCCAGGCGCATCCAGACTCCCTGTTTCTGCTTCAAGACGAAGCCAGCTATGCCATCTCCGAAGGCCGTTTTTCAGAGGCCCACAAACTCATGGCACAATGGAATGCTCTGAAGCACCAGCAAGGCCTCAGCGACGCCGACGACGAAGATAGCAAACAGCAAGCGCTTGACCTGATGCAGTCTGGAGATATTGAAGAGGGGAAGAAGGTTTTCAAACGGACTCCAGTTGACCCGAAGGAGGGCAGCGAACTCGTTGGGCTGATTTATGCCGGCGATAGTGCGGCGGCCCAGAGTGCGCTGCGAACGATGCAAGCCAAATTTCCAAACGGCACAATGTGGAACCTCTACTGGGGACCTCTGGTGGAAGCGACGATCGCAATGCAGGAGCACAGACCCAAAGACGCGGCGGCCATTCTGGAGAAAGCGAAACCACTCGAAGCGATCAGTCTCGCGATTCCACGGCTCCGCGGGGAAGCTTATCTTGCGGCGGGCCAGTCTGACCTTGCCGAGAAAAACTTCCGCGCGGTTATAGCCCATCCCGAACTCGATCTCGCCTCGCCTGCCGTTCCCCTGTCCTGGCTGGACCTGGGGCGTGCATTGGCCGCCGAAGGCAACCGCGCCGCCGCCATCGACGCCTACCAGCACTTTCTCACTCTCTGGGCGCACGCCGATCCCGATGCAGTGTACCTCAAGCAAGCCAAGCAGGAGTTTGCTAGTCTGCAAAAGGGGACTCCAGCCAAATAGACGCCACAAACTACGAACGGTGCTGCGGATTCACGGTTCAAAGGGGAAAGGGATAAAAACGTGTAGTCACAGATGTACTGGAGACCACAAGCATATGGATCCTGTGCAGGTACAGTAGCGGTACACCCGTCCGCTTTGGCAGATCCGCAGAAAGTTCGCACAGCTTGTAGTTTGGCTTCGGTATGTCGCCGGTAGCAAGCCGGGTAGGATTCTGGATCTACTTTGATTCCTTAACAATCGCCTCCGCAGCGTTGCCGGCCACCACCCAGCTCGCCGACCCGGCTACCACGGCTTCATCTTCGAACCAGAGGAATCCGAAATCGTCGATGCACTCCGGGAAATCTGGCTTGATAACGATATACCCCGGAATCACAGCGCCCGGGATGTAGGCGTTGTCGGCGCGGTTGTTGCTGTACGTCTTCGTCTTTGAGACCGTACCGACACCTGCTACATACGAGGTGCTCGATACCGGGTGCGTGCCGAGAATGTAATTGACAGCGCGCAGGGTATATTCGGGACTCACAATATCCGGAAACGCCTTGTGCAGGAAATACATCCGGATGGCCATTTCAACTACCGCACCCGATCCGCCCCACGTGCCGAGACTGGGAGGAACGCCGAAGGGCGTGGCGTCCAATTGCTTATCCAGCGCCGCCATGTAAGTCTTCACCGCCTCCCTCATCTGATCTTTCGCGCCAGAGCCGAGATAAGGCAATGCGCGGACCGCCGTCCAGCCAAGGAAGCCCATCTGCTGCTGTGTGATGACCTGAGGAAACAACTCCCGGAGGCGCGTTTTGTAAGGCTCTGCGCCCTGCGTGGCAATGGTCAGCTCCAGAGCCGCGTTCCAGTCCATGCTGGCTGCAAATCTGGCGCGGTCGAAGCCAGCAGGCGGAGCGGCAGGCGCGGTCGTTGCGGGATGAACAGCGGGGGCGCCCGCGCTGCCAGGTCTGCTTTGCGTTTGAGACGTCACCCCCTGAGAGGCAGCCAGTACGCCTGAGCCCGCCGTTGGCTCTCCTCCGAATGCGCCGCCCATCGGCGTCGGGTGTGCCTTCTCCTCGTTCCATGCCTTGATCGCAGTTTCAAGGCAGTCTCTTGCCAACGGGTCGTCCCAGCCTTTCAGCGTATCGGCGGCCGCGGCCAGCGCCGCGATAGCGTTCCACTGGAAGAACGGGTTGTTTGAGGTGAAGATCCAGCGATCATCTGGCTTGCCGGAGTAGTCTCCCCTCACCTCGTTCGGACCGAGCTTCGGGTCATAAATGCGTCCATCGGTCTTCGAAGCTCCATCCCCCACCTGCGTATATTGCCGCAGATCTGGTTCATGCGTACCTCGGATCGCATGACCGATATTGTGGAATTGCGCCAGGATGAGTAGTGCTCCGTGCTTGACCTGCTGCACCGTATCTGGAACGCCATCGGGACGGTGCATCTCCACTTCGCGAGCGGCTTCATCCACGGTTAGCTCATCGTAGTCGAGGTGAAACTCGCGATAGGCCAGCGCCAGATTCTGAATCACGCTTAGTTGCGCAGGCTCCTCAAGGTCGTAGTCGCCTGCATCGTACCAGCCGCCCACGTTCATCCCAGGAATATGATCGCCGCCTTTGTACTTTCCGTCCGTCGCCGTTGCCTGGTTCCAGCCATCGAACTGCTCGCCAACCACAGGCGCCATGCGGCCGTCGTCGAGGTGCGAGGCTCCGTGCCACATGCGGTAGCCTTCGCGCACGGAAACGTGATCCATCTGCGCGGCAAGATGATGGTCCAGGCTGTCCTGCCATATCTTCGCGTAAGCGTTGTTGGAGATGGGGAACGGCGCCGTGCGCTGGCCCGCGTACTCGATGACATAAAGGCCGGGGTCCCTGACGGGAGTGAAGTCGAACTTGGAATATGCATACCGAAGCCAGGAAGTTGAAGGCGCGATGGGTCCCTCGAAAGCCTGCTTGTACGACCCGTCCTCCAGCAGGCGAAGCACCCGGGCTGTCTTCGGGCCGTCGTACTTTGGGTCGAGTTCAATCACCGCCAGTTTGGAGAAACCCGGCGCATAACCCACCTGACTGTGCGCAATCATCGGCGGACGCGTCCAGTTTGGAATCACGTCGGGCCGGATGTGCCATACGATAGCCCCTGTGGTCTTGCCCGCCGGGATCAGCGAGCGCAGAACGAACCAGCCGTTCTGCGCACGGTTGCGTCCGTCAAACAGCATGAGGTCGGTCGTTTCTGACTTTATGTTGATCCGGGCCAGCGCGTCGTCAACCCCCAGGGTAATGCTCTTGCCCTGGGCGAATGGGAGCGGCTCTGTGTATCCCTTGGCCTTCTCCCAGTCTTCCAGATAGTATGCCTTCTTGGGCTCGTCAGCCAGCGGCAGCACCTTGACCATCGCATCGTTCGGTGTCCGAGGGAAGAGGCCTGCCTGGGTCCCGTCCACCAAGTAAGTCTTACCCATGTAGATTGAAGGCAGGAACTCCAGGTTGAAGCCGGCACGTCCGGCCAGCTTTTCCGGCAGCGGCTTGTCGAGATTGATGCTGACCCTCACGCCGCCCGGTTCCGCCGCGACTTCAAGGGTGTAACTGAGATCGAAGGCCGGGAAGGCAAGGTCGGCCATGAGCCGATTGTTCTCCTTGTCGGCGTGACGCCCATTGAGGGTTGCCACTAGGTCCCACTGCTCAGGCGTTGGCATCAGCCGTACGTCGCCGTTTGTAGCGATGCGCTGACCGTGGAGAATCATCTCCATCGCCGTGTTCTTCTGGTCTACGAAGACGGGATGGTACGTGCTGTCGTAGAGAAAGACGCTAAAGCCCTGCGTATCGAGGTAATTCTTGTCGTTCACCTGCATCTGAACCTGGGCCCGGCAAGCCACGAACGAGAGGAGCAGAAAGAAAGCCAAGGCGGTGGTACGAGAAGTCGATGCGAAACAACGGGAGAACATGATGACCTGCTCCTCATATAGGCTCGGCTGAACGGGATATCGAAGCAACCCGCGACGGTTCCTGTCCAGCGATGGATTGGCGCTCAGCTGAGTATTTCGAGCTCTCGCCTGCAGCATTGAAACGTAAATCCGCAGCGGATTCTGCCTCCATCCATTGCTTCGCATTTGCGTCCGGTGACGCAAACGGTCAATCATGGCGCGACTCGTGGTCATACCTAATTGCAACTCGCTTCAAAACAAAGATTCCTGCTGAAGAATGGCAACACATGATTCTGAAATCGATCGGCCACTGCGCTGGTGTGTGTGCCGGAGTAGATTTCGAAGCTGTTTGCGATGCCGTACTGGTCAAACACATCATGCAACTTTGCCGCGTCGACGCGCAAGCCGTCTTGGTCGCCCACATCCATGGCAATGGCGTGATACTGCTTGAGATCGCCGATGTACTGATGAACAAAAACCAGGGGTGCATTGGCCGCGAATTTTGCCAGTATCTCAGGAACCGGAAGCCCGTCCTTGGTCGGCAGGTCGAGATAAAGCGGAGGGTTCTTCGGGTTGGGCGCCCAGGCCGCAGCCGTGGCAAGCTGCGCGATGCCAAAGCCCGGGAGAGCAGCCGGCGCATCGGCCGGCGATTTTAATCCGGCGATTATCTTTTCGCTTTGAATAGCGGTTTCTTTCATCTTGTCTGGGGGACCGAAGCCGCCTGCCATTGGCGAGAGGCGGCAGGGACTCATGATGTAGAGGCTGCCAAAGACGTCTGGATGCTTCATGCCGATGCGCGAAGCGCCGTAACCGCCCATTGAGTGGCCCACCAATCCACGGCTGTCGCGGTTCGGGATGGTGCGGTAATGCGCATCGATGTAGTTGACTACATCGTGGGCGATAAAGTTTTCAAAGTCGCCGGTGGTGACGGAACTCGAATACATTGAACCGTTGTAGATGGTCTTGGAGTCGGGCAAGACGACGATCATTTCTTTCGCGCCCTGGGCGAATGCGCCTTCAACGGTCTGCGGCACATGAATCTCATTGGTCCACTGCGCGGCTCCAATAAAGAATCCGTGCAACGCGTAAACAACCGGATAGCGGCGTCGCGTTTCTGTCGCGTAACTTGGCGGCAAAAAGACGATAACATCGCGGTCAACAGCGTCTCCTTCCAGATTGCCTTCGAGAGCTTTGCCGTGAATTTTGATGTGCTCGACTGTTACGGGTTTTGCCCCGGGAACGACTGGCGGCACAATCGTTTGCACCTGCGCCTGAATCATCGGCGCGAGGGCAGCCGCTATTGTGAATGCTGCGAAGTTCAACAATCTGCGTTGCTTCATTTGAAGCTCCTTGTAAGTCTACGCGGTGATTGCACGGGATGGGGCAATTCACGAAAACGTTCTCTGAGAATTGAACCATATAAAACTTCTGAGACTTCGGGCAAGGGGAATAAATCGGTTTATATTCATCGAATTTATCGATATGTCGGGGTCAGTTAGGGAATGATCGTTCCAGCATCGTCACCGATGGCGCATGATCAGATTGTTTCCAGCTCGCGGCTCATTCCCAGCATTTCCGCCAGCGCATTGGCTTCTGTGTTGCTGATGCTCAAGTCTTTGCAGACCAGATTGAGCCGTACATCACGGGTTTTCCCGGCGGGCAAAGGGAGCTCAACAAAATCGCCTCTGTCAATCTCATCCTGTATCCGGTACTTCGGCAGCCAGCCAAAGCACATTCCGCTGCGAACAGCTGAAATCGCCGATTCGATCGTTTCAACGGGAAGAACGCGCTGTGCCGGTGGTCGCGGCTGCTGCTTCAGATTTCCCGATGCCGCGCCCTCGATGGAAACCAATATGTGGTGTGTAAGGTCAGAACGGGAAAGCCTGCGCTGGATCATGAGGAGAGGATGGTTGCGCCGTACGACTGCAATCATCCCGATTACGAGGATGGGTTTGACGAATAACTCGCGGGTAACTAATCCGGTCACGCAAAGTTGGGCGTTATGGAGAGAGAACTCCGTATCCGCAGAGAGAAAAGATCCTTGCCGAAGCTTGAGCTTTACATGCGGAAAGCCAACGGAAAAGCGCGCCAGGGTCGCAAAGAGGCGGTCGTCGGGAAAGATGCTGTCCACCGAGAGCCGGACCTCCGCAGCACCGCCCGACGCCATCAAGCGCGCGCGCCGCTCAAGCTGATGGAACCCTTCCAAATGCGGCTCCGCATCTGCCAGAAGCACCCTTCCGACCTCCGTCAGTTGCGCCTTCCTTCCCTTGATCTCGAATAGCCCGACACCGAGTTGCTCCTGCAAACGTCCGATCGCATAGCTGATCGTCGATTGAGAGCGGTTAAGCTTTTCTGCGGCCGCCGCAAACCCGCCTAATTGCACCACGGCTTGTAGGATTTCCCAGGCATCGAGTGTCGTATCCATCCCACAAGAATATATCGAATAAATCGATGTACTAGAGGAAAAAATGCGACTAGCCGGCCTGAATCTCAATCGGGTATCATTCCCCTGGCCGGGAAAGCGTGGTGAATGGAGTGTCTGCCGCTTGCCGCGGAAAACGATTCCCGGTCTCCGCAACCCCAGACGAACCGGGTTCGCGGAGCTTTGGAATTACGCCAGTTGCGGGAGAGGTCTCAGGATCGAGAGGGTTTGATGAAGAGCATTGCAAGCGCGCTCCTTTTGCTGTCGAGCGCCTGTTGGGCGCAGGGACCTGAAGGATTTTGCGCCCCGCCTCTTTCAGGAAACTCACTCGAATCCCCAGCCATGCTGGATAAAGCGGCGCGAGCATTCCTGATTGCCTTAACGGGTGATCGTTTACCGAGTCTGAACCAAGTTCCTTTGAACCAGTAGGGAGTTCCGTGCGAAAAGCAAAATATCAAATTCTATTTGCAGCGATTGTACTGTTGTACACAAACGCGCTCTGGTCACAGACCGCCGACCAACCCGCATATTTGAACCCTGCCCTGGCTGCCGAGCAGCGCGCTGCCGATCTGGTTCATCGCATGACGGTGGAAGAAAAAGTAACGCAACTGGTAAACCAATCGCGCGCAGTGCCGCGGCTGAATATTCCAGCTTACGACTGGTGGAGCGAGGCGCTGCACGGCGTTGCAAGGCCCGGAGTCACCGAGTTCCCGGAACCAATCGGACTGGCCGCGACTTTCGATCCGGATACGATTCATCGCATGGCCATCGCCATCAGCACCGAAGGAAGAATCAAGCATGTGCAGGCAATGCGCGCTGGGCACAGCGATGTTTTTGAAGGCCTCGACTTCTGGGCGCCGAATATCAATATTTTTCGCGATCCACGCTGGGGACGCGGGCAGGAGACCTACGGAGAAGATCCGTTTCTGACCGCCCGTTTAGGAGTTGCCTTTGTTACAGGCATGCAGGGCGACGATCCAAAGTACTATCGTGTGATTTCCACGCCGAAACATTTTGCGGTGCACAGCGGGCCGGAGCCGACACGCCATACAGCGGATGTGAAGGTGAGCAAGCACGACGAGGTGGATACATACTTGCCCGCATTTCGCGCGGCGGTAACTGAGGGCAAGGCCGGCTCGGTGATGTGCGCCTACAACAGCATCAACGGGCAGCCCGCTTGCGTGAATCAGTTCTTATTGCAGGATCAACTCCGGGGCAAATGGAATTTTCAGGGATATGTTGTCTCCGATTGCGAAGCCGTCGTCAATATCCACCGCGATCATCATTTCACCAAGACACAGCCCGAGGCATCTGCGTTGGCGATTCAGCGCGGCATGGATAACGAGTGCATCGACTTCGGCAAGGTCAACGACGACCATGATTACAAGGCCTACTACGATGCGTACAAGCAGGGCCTGTTGAAGGAAAGCGAGATTGATAGAGCGCTGGTAAGGCTGTACACGGCGCGGATGAAGCTGGGCATGTTCGATCCGCCGGAGATGGTTCTGTATTCGAAGATCGACGAGAAGGAACTGGACAGCGCGGAGCATCGCGCGTTGGCGCGCACACTCGCCAATGAATCGATGGTGCTGCTCAAGAATGACGGCACGCTTCCGCTCAAGCAAGGAGCAGTCAAGATCGCGGTGGTGGGGCCTCTGGCAGACCAGACAAAGTATCTTCTGGGCAATTACAACGGCAGTCCATCCCATACTGTTTCCGTACTTGAAGGCCTCAGGGCCGAGTTCCCGCAAGCGCAGATCACGTTTGTTCCGGGAACGCAGTTTCTGCGTACCGATGGAGCCATTGTTCCAAAGTCAGCCCTCAGTACAGCGGAGGGCAAGGCGGGCCTGACAGTGAAGTTCTCCACTGGTGGCGGATTCCCAGACAAAGGCATTGAGCTAGCGACCAAGAGGGTAAGCACCATTGACTTGAATATCGGCGGGATTCCGAAAAAAGCATCAGGAAAGCTTCCGCTCTCGGTTGAGTGGAGCGGGTTTCTGACTGCAAGCGAAACTGGAGATTACAGCATCGGCATGAGAGCCGCGGGAGACTTCTCGATGATCGAGGTCGATGGAAAACCGCTGGCGATGCAGTATCTGGATGGTCAGAATTCGCAGGCGGCGACAGCGCATGTTCACTTAGAGAAGGGAAAGAAAGTGCCGCTCAAGGCAAGGTACCGGGTATCGAAAGCCGGCCCTGTCGAGGCTAAACTGATCTGGTCAAAGTACGATCCGAAGCCATCTCCCGATGCGGTTGCCGCCGCTAAGGATGCCGACGCTGTGGTCGCGGTCCTCGGTATAACCAGCGAGCTGGAGGGCGAGGAGATGCCGGTCAGCGAGGATGGCTTCAAGGGTGGCGACCGCACTAGCATTGATCTTCCCAAACCGGAAGAACAACTGCTCGAAGCCGTCACAGCAACCGGCAAGCCCGTTGTGCTGGTGCTTGCCAGCGGCAGCGCGCTTGCGGTGAACTGGGCCAGTGAGCACACGAACGCGATTGTTGAGTCCTGGTATGCAGGCGAAGAAGGCGGCACGGCGATAGCGCAAACACTCTCGGGAAAAAACAACCCAGGTGGCAGGTTGCCGGTAACCTTCTACACGGGCGTTGATCAATTACCGCCCTTTGAAGATTACTCGATGCAGAATCGCACTTATCGCTACTTCCGCGGCAAACCGCTTTATCCGTTTGGCTACGGGTTGAGCTATACAACGTTCGCTTACTCTGATCTGACACTGCCGAATGCGGCGATCAATGCGGGCGAACCGCTTACGGCGGAGGTAACGGTCACCAATACAGGCAAGCAAGAGGGTGACGAAGTGGCGCAGCTTTACCTCAGCTTTCCAAGTGTTCCCGGCGCGCCGCTGCGGGCATTGCGCAGTTTCAAGCGTGTGCATTTGAAGCCGGGCGAATCGCAGAAGGTTCGATTTCAGCTGAATGATCGTGATCTGAGCATGGTCAGCGATGCGGGAGAGCCGGTCATTGTGGAAGGCGACTATACCGTTTCGGTTGGCGGAGGGCAACCGAATACTGGAGCGCCAACCGTGACAGGAAGATTTCATGTGGCAGGTACAAAGGCGCTGTCCGAATAGCGATGCAATTACTGTAGCGGCGGACAGCGCGATTCGGACAACGAGTGGAATACACTGCTCGTTCAAAATTCGATGATCGCTGATTCGGCCAAAACGAAAGAGGCAGTTCGATGACATTCCGGCTTTCTAATCACGGCTTGAGGCAGCCTTTGCATCCCACTTTCGCCCGAACCATTTCGATCCAGACATTGTTCGTTCTGTTTTCAACTGTCCCCTGTGCGTTGAGTCAGATGCCTGGCCAGGAGAGGCCTGGATTGGCGCCGGTCTCCGTGCAACAGTCTGTGCATGGGTTCCATGCGACGATCGGTTCTGAGGTGCTCGATGTTACTGTATGCGGCAGCTCCGTCCTACATGTACTCGGCAAACCCGGTGGGGCAGCTCCATCCGGTCCGCAACCCTGGATGCTCGAGGCAAGCCAATCCTGTCCCGGCGCTCCGTTCCAATTCGCGCAGGATGCGAAGGCGGCGACGCTCAAGACGGAGAAGCTTGAAGTATCCTTCGGGCTGGAGCGCGGCAATCTCAGTTTCCGAGCATTGAATGGAGACGCGCTGCTGCGTGAAAGGGACAGTATACCGCGCACCTACGAGCCGGCAGAGATCAATGGAGAAAACACATATAGAGTTACCGACCGCTACTCTCCGTCGCCGACCGAGGCATTCTACGGACTTGGCCAGCACCAGAGCGGCGTCTTCAACTACCGCGGCTCGACGATTGAGTTAGGCCAGAACAACACCGATGTGGCGATTCCGCTGCTGGTCTCAAGCATGGGATACGCGCTGATGTGGAATACGGCGGCATTCACCTATGTTGACAATCGCTTTCCTTCGGAATTGTCCTTCAGTTCCCTCGCCGGCAAATCAATTGACTATTACTTTATCTATGGGCCGGAGATGGATACGATCATCCACGAATACCGCAGCATGACCGGACACACGCCGCTGCTGCCGAAGTGGTCCTACGGCTTCTTTCAGTCGAAGGACCGCTATGAATCGCTCGACGAGATTCAGCAAATCGCCGCGCGCTATCGCGCCGAGCATATTCCACTGGATGCGATGGTGCAGGACTGGTTCTGGTGGAAGGCGGAGGGCGACCCGGAATTCAATGCGAACTACCACGATGTACCCAAGGATCTCGATACTCTGCACAAAGAGAACGTGCATACAATGATCTCTGTCTGGGGCCTGCTCGATCCTGTCTCCGAAACCTATAAGACCCTCGATGAAAAACACCTGATGATTCCCGGCGCGCATGTGTATGATCCCAGCAGCGCGGAAGCACGCGATATTTATTGGAGCCGGCTGCCTGGCAAACTGCTCGCGCAGGGTTGGGATGCCTTCTGGCTCGACAGCGCGGAGCCGGAGGAATTCTGGCCGCATATGGGTGACGCGATCCTACGCAATAAGCAGCTTGCAATCGGCAACGGCGCGGAGTACACCAATGTCTTTCCGCTTCTGCATACACTCGGCGTGCAAGATCATTGGAAGGCGACCAACAACGGCAAGCGTGTTTTTCTGCTCACCCGCTCGGCGTTTTTCGGCCAGCAGCGCGTCGGAGCAACTGTATGGTCAGGAGATGTGTATACCAGCTATTGGGCGCTCTCGCATCAAGTGCCCGCGGGGTTGAACTTCGCGCTTAGCGGCTATCCTTATTGGACAACCGACATCGGCGGCTACTGGCCCGCATTCCCCGGCGCTACCGAGCAGCCGGCTTATCAGGAACTGTATGCGCGCTGGTTCGAGTTCGGCACATTCTGCCCCATCTTCCGCACCCACGGACATCGGCCGCACAACGAACTGTGGAGTTACGACAAGGTTGAGCCGGCATTGATTCGCTACGACAAACTTCGTTACCGCCTGATGCCGTATATCTACTCCCTGGCCTGGAAGGTGACCCGCGAGGATTACACGATTCAGCGCCCGCTGGTGATGGATTGGCGCACCGACCAGAAGACATGGAATATCGGGGATGAGTTCATGTTCGGTCCCGCTTTGCTGATCAATCCGGTTCTGAAAGCCGATGCCACACATCGCACGGTTTATCTGCCCGCGTCACCCAAGTGGTATGACTTCTGGACTGGAGACGCGACCACGGGCGGCAAGGAGATCGACGCCGATGCGCCATTGGATCGCATACCGATCTATGTGCGCGCGGGTTCCATCCTACCGATGGGACCGGAGATTGAATATTCCGCGCAGAATCCCGGCGGTCCAATCGAACTTCGTGTCTATCGCGGAGCAGACGGCCAATTCGATCTCTATGAGGATGCGGGAGACGGCTACGATTACGAGAACGGCCTACGCTCGGTTATCCCCATTCGCTGGAATGAAAGCGCCGGTGTTTTGACGATTGGCAAACGCGAAGGGGCGTTCCCTCAAATGGCTGAGAGGCGAACATTCCGCGTCGTTATTGCCGGAGGCGGTCACGGGGTTGGCGGCGAGATCACAAACAAGTCAGACAATGAAGTTGACTATGCGGGGAGCGAAATCCGGGTAAACATTCGTTAGCACAAAATCCAGCCCGGGCTACTAGAGGCGAGGTTGGCCCTTCATCGTCAGCCGATATCGATTGGCGCCAGATATATCAACTAAATCGATTGATTAGATTGAAATATTCGACTTTTCTTTTTTCTCTCCTCGGGCGTATTATTCACGCGTGCTGCCGGTACAGATTTTAATAGAGAGTTATGACAAGACGGGAAAACGATTACTCGTCTAGGGCATGCGAAACTCCATACTCTGATCGCCGGTTGCTACTGCGCACAGGACAGATTCCCAGGTACCTTCTGCCAGCGAAGTTTTATTTGTAATTAGTACCCCAAGACAGTCCAAATCGCCAATTCGATGACGCTCAGGGTGCACGCAATGCGCCAACCCGGAATCTTTGCGCAATTTGGCCGCCACCCCCACCCTTAACCCACTCAGGAGAAAGTTACTTATGAAATTCCGGTTGCTAAGTATATCTGCTTCAACGATGCTGCTTGTTGCCGCCATGGCTGGCGCGCAAACCGCAGCCGACATCAACTTCAACACAACCTTTCAGACAATTCGCGGTTTCGGTACGTCAACGGCCTGGCAACCTGTGCTGAATTCGAGTCAGATCAGCAGCTTGTTCGGTGTCGGCTCGGGCGGTGTTGGTCTCACCATTCTCCGGTCGCGCATTGATCCCAGTTCCACAACGGGCGGAGCCAATTGGGCTACTGAGCGGACCAATGGTCAAGAAGCGACAGCGGAAAATTCACAGGTCATTGTCTTCGCAACGCCGTGGACCCCGCCAGCAGTTTGGAAAAGCAATGACAGCACGATCGGAGGCGTGCTGGATACCAGCAACTACGCCAATTTTGCCAACTATCTAAATGAATTCGTTGCTTACGAGAAGGCAGGCGGCGTGAATCTTTACGCGATCTCCGTACAAAACGAACCAGACTTCCTCCCTGGAACGTACGACTCCTGTTCCTATACCGGAGCGCAGATGGATGCGTTCATCGCTCAGGAAGGAGGTACGATTACAACCAAGCTGATAATGCCCGAATCGGATAGCTTCAATCTTGATGAGTCCGATCCAACGCTGGACGATCCGAATGCTGTTGGCCACGTTTCGATCGTCGCCGGCCACTTGTATGGTAAAGCTCCGTTCTTCTACACCAACGCCAAAAATGCAGGCAAGGATGTTTGGGCGACTGAACACTATCTAACTCCCGCGGCTGGATCCTCGGCCCAGCCGGCCATCGGCGACGCGATCGCATTGGCCGAGGAACTCCATCAGTCCATGGCGGTAGCCCAGTATAACGCCTATGTCTATTGGTGGACGCCGCTGCTGTTGAACGGAAACAGCGCGAATTACTATGCCGATGCTTTAGGCCAGTTTTCGAAGTTCGTTCGCCCGGGTTATGTGATGACCGGCGCCAACAACACCCCGGCCAGCGGTGTCTTTGTCACCTCGTATAAAGGGAACAACAACTTCGTAATCGTGGCCGTCAACTCGAACAGCGGCTCCACGTCCCTCAGCTTCCCTATTACCGGCGCAACTCTGACCTCGGTTACGCCATTCCAGACCTCAGCTTCTAACCAGTTGGCGGAGCTGGGCGCGGTCAGCGTTTCGGGAAACTCGTTCACATACTCGCTACCTGGGCAGAGCATCACCACTTTCGTGGGAACGGGATCTACTACAACCAACCCCAGCTTCACGCTATCGAGTTCATCCTCGACGGTCTCTGTTACTCAGGGAAGCACCGCGACCGATACTTTCTCGGTGGCGGGTTCGGGCGGCTTCAGCGGATCAGTCACGCTTGTCGCATCTGGCCTGCCCAGCGGAGTAACTGCGACCTTCGGAACTAACCCTACCAACGGGTCAAGTGTAGTGACTTTCACAGCCAGCAGCACTGCTGCGGCGGGTTCGTCCACGGTCACCATCAGTGGAACCTCCGGTAGCATAACCGCATCCAAGACCATTGCCCTCACCGTCAACTCGTCGGGCGGCGGCGGTGGCTCCGCCTGCACCGTCGATTACACGATCTCACCGCAAAACTCAAGCGCATTTGGCGCAGCGATCACAATCAAGAACAGCGGAACGACCGCTCTAAGCAATTGGACGCTGACCTGGACCTTTGCAAACGGGCAGACCATTGCCAGCTCGTGGAATGGAACCGTGTCGCAGAGCGGGGTGAACGTTACCGTGAGCCAACAGGCAGGCCAGACGTGGGAGAGCATTCCCGCGGGAGGCAGCTACTCCGGCTTCGGCTTCAACGGAACGTGGAACGGCTCAACCAACGCAATTCCAACGGCATTCTCGCTGAACGGAACGGCCTGCACCGTCAACTAACTTGTAACTGCGATCTACAGTTGCCACAACCAGAACTCTGCCGAGCGGACCTCTCGATCTGCTCGGCAAAATTTTAAGGAGTCCCCCAATGAAATGTATCGCACAAATTGCGGCCGGTCTGTGTGGGCTGCTCGCTATCGGCAGTGCTGCAGCCGTTGCCCAGTCAATTGCCAGCTCGTATTCATGGACGTCGACCGGTCCAATCATCAGCGCCAAGTCCGACTCTACGCATAACATTATCGCGGTCAAGGATCCATCCGCCGTCCTCTTCAATGGCAGGTGGGTCATTTATGCCTCCGACGTCAACAGTGCCGGAAGCTATAACATGGAATACCTGAATGTCGCCGAAAACTGGAGCGACGCCGCCACCGCGACACCGTATTTCATGGACAACACCCCTGGCTTCAGCGGCTATCACACGGCGCCCCAGGTTTTCTTTTTCGCCCCTCAAAACAAGTGGTACCTGATCTTCCAGAGCGGACAGCCGCAGTACTCCACGAACAGCGACCCCACAAAGCCGCAGAACTGGACGACACCGACGAATTTCTATGCGTCGATGCCCTCGTCGGTGAGCGCCTGGATTGATTTCTGGGTGATTTGCGATTCTGAGAATTGCTATCTGTTCTTTGCCGGCGACAATGGAAACTTCTATCGCGCTTCGACCCCCATCGGCGATTTTCCCAACGGCTTCAACACGCCGGTGATTGTTGATTCGAGCACCGAATTCAATATGTTCGAAGCCGACAATGTTTACAGCGTTGAGGGTACAGGCGAGTATTTTGCAAACATCGAGTGCCTTGGCCCCAGCGGGCAACGCTTCTTCCGAGCATTGTGGGCCAGCAGCCTTGGCGGAACCTGGCAGTCGCTCGGCAACACCGATACATTTTCGACTCCGTTTTTAGGAGAGGACAATGTCACCTTCAACAGCGGTGTCAGCGACTGGACCACATCCTTCAGCAGCGGCGGCTTGCTGATCGACGGCAATGACCAAACCGATTCTGTCAATCCAGACAACCTTGTGTTCCTCTACCAGGGAGCCAATCCCTCGGCGTATGCGAGCGACTCCTACAATATGATTCCCTGGCAACTTGGCCTTGCGACATCCAAAACTAACACCACAACCAACCCCAGCTTTACGCTTTCGCGTTCCTCTGCGACAGTGTCAGTTACGCAGGGCAGCAGCGCGACGGATACAGTCACAGTTGCGGCCAGCGGCGGCTTTAGCGGTTCAGTCAGTCTTGCCGCCTCGGGCCTGCCCAGCGGAGTAACTGCGAGCTTCGGCGCCAACCCCACCACGGGTTCAAGCGTAGTTACCTTCACGGCCAGCAGCACGGCTACAGCAGGAACTTCCACAGTGACGATCACCGGAACTTCCGGGAGCATTACTGCAAGCACGCCCGTTACTTTGACCGTTACGACAAGCGGCGGCGGCAGTGGAGCCTGCACAGTGGACTACACAATCAGCCCGCAGAACTCCAGCCAGTTTGGCGCTGCCATCACCATCGTCAACGGAGGAACTACGACGCTGAGCGGCTGGTCGCTGACCTGGACCTTTGCGAACGGACAGACGATCGCCAGTTCGTGGAATGGGACGGTATCGCAGAGCGGCGCCAATGTCACGGTGAGTGAACAATCGGGTCAGACATGGGAGAACATTCCCGCCGGAGGAAGCTACACCGGGTTTGGCTTTAACGGCGCCTGGAATGGATCGACCAATGCAATTCCAACGTCGTTCAAGCTGAATGGAACGGCCTGCACCGTCAATTAATTGACAGTATGTCTTTTCAGGCTCCAGCGGAGTCAGCTCCAAGCTGGTTGCCAAATGGGCGCCGCGCTGCGAGAACGCCAGCCTGGACGGGTCTTCGACTCCAGTTCGCGTCCGCACCGCGGCTCACGCCGGTTGGCAGCCAGCCCCCAGGCCTTCACATGGAAAGGATGTGTGTTTTCGGCAAACCCGACTGCTTTGGCCTGCTTCGTGGCGAAAAGGTTTGGCGAGCCGATCAGCACAGCGTTGCCATTCTTCAGATCGTCGAGCAGCAGGTCGCGTGGGAATCCGTTCCCACTCTGAACATGATTCACAGCAACTTCACCAATCTTCAGGACAACATTGTGGGCAACACCCCATCGTCCGGTGTTGAGAATACCTACACCGATAAACTGGGCCGTACATTCGCCAACGGCACTATCCTTGATCCGGCTACGACGCGCCAGCTTCCGGCATGGGGCGTCGACCCGGTTAGCTGCTTCATTCCGGATCGGTCTCCTCTATCCACATTAATCAAGCTTGCTGTGGATTGGGGAGTTTTTCAGAGGTTCCCTAGATTAGAATTGCTGCGAGGTTTTACTCAATGAAATCGAATGACGATGCTGATGGGACTCGCCGCCCCCTCAGGGTGTTTTTGGCGTACAGCAAGAAGGACGAATCATATCGTCAGCGACTTGAGGTTTATCTGCGACCGCTTGAAAGACAACAAAAGATCACGATTTGGCATGACGGAAATCTGGTTGGAGGCGACGAGTGGGATGAGGTAATTTGCCGGAAACTGGAAGAGGCAGATATCATCCTGTTCCTCATCAGTCCCGACTTGTTTAACACGGACTATGTCGAAGATAAAGAGATTCCTTTGGCTCTTGAGAGGCACCGCAGCGGCGATGCTACGGTGATCCCGCTTCTTCTAAAGCATGCACTTACAAAGGGGCACCCACTGATGCGCCTGCAGGGTTTCCCGAAAGGACTCCGGCCAGTTGAGAGCAGCGGATGGGGGATCGAGGAGGCCTTTTATGAAATAGCCATGGGGTTGGATGAGGCGATTGAGACTCACAGGCGGAGGCTTGTTGAGAAAAACACGAGGAAGATCGATGCGGCCCTCCCGACGGGTCAGCAACGCGCATCTCTTTGCCTGATCGCGGCGCCGGAAGATTCCCTTTTGAAGGAGAGGTTCTATAAGGAATTATTTCCTTTCGCGCACGAGGGGCTTTTCCTGATCTCCGACCTGGATGCCTATACTTTGGATCGCACGGTTGCGGATAAGTTACAGAGCAGCCTCGAAACTTCGAATTTGTTCGTGCCGCTGCTCACTCCCAACCTTATTTACAACCGGGATTTCATGGATACCATGTTGCCCCCTCTTCTCGACATGCAAAGACAGCAACGGCTGCACCTGGTTCCGATTATTCTGAAAGCTTGCCAATGGAAGATAACACCCTTCTTTGACTTGCCATATGTGCTGCCAAGTGATCAGATCCCTCTCTTAAGCACCGCCGATGCAGACGCGGCTTTCGCAGCAACCGCACTGATCATTGCGGATTTTGTTGTTACGGTCATCTACCGGCAGCGTTAGCTGGAAGTGTCCGGTGGGTTATCGACGGATTGGTTCAATTGACGGTCAGGCCTCATCGTTGGAGGCGCGCCGTCTTGACCAAGCGACACGGCGAGTTGCCGCTCGGCTCCTATGCGGTTCTCTTCCATGATATTCCGCAGCGCTTCCGGACTCTGTGCCCTGATTTCACGATTCAACTCGTCGATTTGAGCTTTCAATTTGTTTATCTCCTCTGCGTCGTCGAGCACATGGAGCTTATTGATCTGTTCCCGGATATCGCTTTTTCTTTGGCGCAGCCACGCAAGGTCGTCGGACTGTTCGGCTCTGGTTGCTTGCAATAGAAGATTCTGTTGATCGAGCGTGACTTCTTCCGCGGTAACCCTCAGCTTGTCAAAGCCCTTCTCAACATCTATCCGCTCACGAATCCAGTGATCGATGTAGATGTTGAGGCCATACTGATTCCTGATCGCAAAGGGTATACCTTTTTCATCTTTCGATCCTATCCAGTTATAGATGATGTCGTAGTTAGAAATTCGCCGAAACACTGCCGGATCCTGGTCGGCAAACATTTGTTTGACATGCAACTCAACCCGTTCGTTCAGCTGCTCAATGGACGGTTTCGTCGCCTCGAAACGCTGCCAATCGTTCTCCTCGACATCAAGCACGCGATACGCAAGCTCGGTTTTGTACTGTTCGCGGGTGACCTCGAAAATCAGGCGTGGAGTCTGTTCGCGTAACTTTGCGAGTACGCCAACCAGGTCGCTATCGCGAGTAATATTAATGGAAACAAGCGTTCCGCCAAATGACTCTTCCAGATCCCTCTGAATGGCCTTCTCCACGACGAATTTCAACGGAGTAGCTTCCGGATGAGTATCAAAATACAGATGCCACGCCTTGGGGGAGTAATTCTTCGCCACTTGCTGGAGCACGAGGGTGAGCGATTCATTGACTCGTTGGTCAATGTTGATCTCGGTCGCCAAACTCATCTTTGATGCAAGCAGGCTCATGTTGACGATCTTGATATGGGCGTCCATATGAATTGTGACTGTCGACTCTGAGTTCTTCGTAGTAAAGGCCCGGTCTAGTTTGATCTGGAACGGCCTGCGCACGCTATCGAATGGGAGATCAGTTTCAATGATGGTGTGAAGAAGCTTGTAGCCGATCTCAGCGGCCTTCGCTTTGAGCTCTTCGTCAATGACTGTCTTTTCTGTATCCCATTGGGTCACAAGCTCAAGGTAGCTGTGACGAGACACATGAGGGACGATGGTTGATTTCAACGCCGCTTCCGCCCACTGATCCAGATTCGTGACGCCGCTTGCCGCGAATTTCCCGAGGGCGCTGAGCTGAAGCTGAATTGAAGCATATACTTCAGCCCGCTTTGGAAATTGCGGCACGGTCACGAAGAATGTGAACCGAGTCGATGAAAAGGCATCTTCTGCCTCGAAGAACGGAGTCTGACAGCGGAGATCGAGGACGCGAATCGTGCGACCAAACTTGGTGGTGGTTTCATTGAGGCGATCCTTAATGGCCTGCTTGATTGTTGTGGGAACAGTGTAGCCGCGAAACTGATGTAAATCGTAGTCTTTCCGGATAACCTCAACTAATTTCTCCTGCAGCAATCGTGTCAGTTTCGCCGTCTCACCGCTTCGCACGTACGCAAAGATCCTTTGTCGCGGGTCTGCCGCGTACTCAAGCGTCAGATTTTCCACCTTCAGATCGACGACGCGGTCATTGTCGCGAAAGATTGCCTTGACGGTAAAAGCGGGAATCTCCTCGGTCTCGTCGACTTTTTTTTCGGTCCTAATCTCTATTAGAAGGTGCAGATCGAGAGACAAAGACTCGCGTGCCCAGCGCTGCATCTCTTGTCGAAATATAGGTACGTGTTCGATGTATCCCTCGATGAACCTGTAAGGTCCGCCGTTTTTATCAACGTAGTCAAGTACCCACTTAGCGATTCGGTTCTCCAGGGCTACCTGAGGCCCAAGCGGGTCGTAGAGTTTCACGGCAATGGATTGCGCGGCCGACTGTAGCGGCGCATCCGACATTCGCACGCGGTAGGCAATGCTCAGATCGAGTTGCAGACCTTCAGTGAAAGCGATGATCGAGACGACACAAGTGCCTTCGGAGAAATGGTCTGGCCGCTTCGCGACCAGATAGAACTCCTCTTTCTTCCATTCCCACGGCTTGCGATTCGGGTTGATAAGAACGGGCACGATGACCTCTTCACCGTTTCTGTGAGGCGCCTTCATGCCGTCGACCTTTCGGATAAGCGAATCAAGACCCTTCGAGTTTTCCAACGTAAAATCTCCTTTTGTGAAATGCCCAATCATTCGCCCAGAGCAATCCTGGCGTATCTTGCCGCTTCGCGAATCCCGCGGAGTTGAGTTTTCAGAGTTTTTCGAAGATCGCGTTGTTCCGGTGTTTCCCACTTTTCCAGATCCACGGCGCAGTATCCTGCTCCAGCCGCGCCGGCCAGAATTTGAATATTGTCGCGAAGGACGCGCTTCTTCTGCTTGTTGGTAAGAAGCCCGCGCAGAATGTCGACCGGTTTCGACTTGCTCTCGGGCTGTTCCTGAGAAAGACGACCCCATTCAATTGCCACGATTGCGCGGAAGTAGTTGGCGAGTTCTTTGGCGTCAACGACGACAGGGAGGTTAAGCAAGGCATCTGCCCAACAGGCATATGCAACGGAAATGACCGGATCGGGAGTTGTGTCATCCAGCTCGAGAGACAACATCCACGTTGCCAGGTCAGAGCACAAGTTTGCCCCCAGTAAGACGGCCGGAAAGCATTGATCGAGACTATCGTGCAACAGGCATTTGACAAGAAGTTCGAACCATTCCGGGGGGTATTCCAGCCGCTTGCCGGCAGGAAGAGAGAGAGCCGAGAATGCGATCGCCCTCAGAAAATTGAATGCGATGTCAAATGCAAACCGCCGGGAAGGAGCAGCCGCAGCAATGCCTTCATTCAGCGCCCAGGAGAGAATCTCTGCGATAGCCGGCTCTGCTGTAGAAGTCAACCGTTCTAACCAGATTAGTGCGAGTTTCCGGGCGTCGCTTCTGAGTTCCTCATCTCCCTCGTCGAGAGCTCGCCTGAACAGCAGAGCAAAGGTCGGGCGGAAGGCGGTTGAGGTTCTGAGGCGAAGAGCCAGAATCCATGCCTCGCGATAGTTCCCCAGATCCATCAGATGGAGGAGGGAAGACTTGACTGGCTCGGCGAGATTAGCGGAGACCAGCGCATCCATGAGATCGTTGAGGCCCTCATAGGTTTGGCTGGTGAACGGACGTTGCAGATCCCTGGTAAGATCGGCGAGGAATGTCCTGCCGAATCCGCTTGGATCATAGGTAATTTTGCGCAGAATGAGTCTTGCGGCGCCGGAGCGAACCGATCGCTTGGCATCGAAGATCATTCCTGCCTCTTGGACCCGGCGGCACAGATCATCAAATGTCCAGATGTGGTCTGTCTCAAAGCTCCTGATAATCACTTCGCGCTGGCCGGGATTGATGAAGTCGAGATAAGGCACCTCACCCGGCTCCCTGAAAATAGATACGCCGCATTTGGCTGCCAGACGCTGACTGTTTGCCGCCCAGATCTCGATAAGAGTTTTCTTTACCTGTTTGGTGATGGTATTTCCCTGTTCGGAGACAACCTGAACCGGCTCTTCGATCGACTGATCGGCGAGAATGACTCGAAGAACCCGTTGAAAATCCTCCGGCGCAAACGTCTCTCCATCTTCAGAGCCACCAAAAAAGCAGGTGACAAACCTTATGGAATTTTCCAGCGGCTGATCGTCTGCGAGCTCGGTTCCGTTGCCGGCATGGAAGTGGTCCCCCGTGGCGGGATGTTGAAGTTTCTCGATCACTTCCAGCAGTTTTCCGGATGCAGCGAACTCTCTCGTTCGGCGCCAACTGTAGGGCCACTTATGGGCGATCTCCTGCGCTAATGCCACGCCCTGCTCTCGCAGCACCGAGTAGAGAAGAGGTTCGAGCCAGGAGATCGGTTCCTCTACATAGTCATATTCTGCCTGATCCTGATTTTGCAGGAGCTTGGGCGTAGTGAGAACCAGCATCAATGCATTCTTGCTTTCCAGATCTTTTTCAAGCTTGCTATAGGGGTCCACGGGAAGCGAAGCAAGAAACTCCCGTGCACTGCCCTCATAGGTGCACATTACATTGAGAGTAGGGGAGCTATTTGTGCTTTCTCTGGCAGCGACGATGTCGAACACGGTGGCTTTTGCAACCGACGGGTCATTAAAGGTCCAACTCCTGGCCTCGCCTTTGGAGAATGAAGATTCGACGATGAGCCGCGCGGCGCTGGTGAGAACAAGGGGAGCTTCCGACTGCAGCACGATGATGCGGTACTTCTGAAGGTCATCAACCCATTGACGAATCTTCGATTTCTCAATCGGGAGCAAATCTCCTTTGTGGTCAAAAGAGCGTGAAAGGTCCGATACGACGGGAGAGGATGAAAAGTGTCTCTGCCTAAAGATCCGGCTGGCCTCATCGAGATCTTTGACCGTAGTATTTATGAAGCTTTGTCTGTCATTTCCGGGCGGTCGTTCTGCGGCGCCACCCGCTCTCTGATTGCCGGTTGCCGAGATCGAAGGTCCGCCCGAAGAGGAAGCTCCGGCCGATTGATTTGTGGGAGGAGCGACTTCCGCCAGCGGAGGTGTTTCAGCGCGGGGCGAGGGCGCTGGAGCCTCGGGCATACCGGCCATCGCAGGAGACGAGTCTTGCGCCGGAGACAAATCCGGTGTTGAAGTCCCCTGCTGGCCTTCGTCCTGCCGGGTATCGACTGAAGCATCCATTGCCGCGTCCTCTGTACTAATGTTTGATATTGGTGAGCTTTACAGTCATGATCGATCCGGGAAAGAACTCAATGTCCTCCCCCGCGGTCGTCATGGTTAAGCCGATAGCGACTCCCGCGGCTCCTCCGATCGCTGCGCCGCCTATTGCTCCCGCCGGACCATGTGTGAGGCCGCCAATCAGGCCGCCGATCGCAGCGCCGCCCACACCCGAAAGGACGCGTTTCTTGTTGGATGTTTTACCGATCGCGCGGCCCTCCTCATCCACATCTTTTACGCCTTTGGAGTTGGAGACTTCGCCTAGATCCGCCGCGATTTTGTTCGTCGCGCCTTGAAAAGTAATGGTTTCAAATTGGAAACCAATCGACGGATTCCCCTTCCCCATTCCGCGACTGGGCGCATTGACGCTCGTTATTCGGCCATTGAGAATCGCGCCCTGATACTGTGGCGGCGCGTCGACAATTGCCGTGAACACGTCTTGAGCTTTGGATGTTTTGGTGCTGATTGGGGCAAGAAGTCTTGCCTTCAGCTCCACAGGTTCCTGCTTGGTCTGTGACCATGCGGAGCCGACCAAGACAGCAATTAGCAGGGCGAGGACGCCTGAACGCAGTTTCATTTCAACTCCTGTTGCGGCTATGGAAGTGACCATTGAAAAGTAAGTTGTACCGGCCCGTTTCCGCTGATGCGGAAGACCATGGAGCGATAGTTGTTGCCTGGGGCCGGCGACGAAGCGATTCCGACTTTCTTGTTATTCACTGGCTGAACGAGAACCGGAACGCCAGGGAGCCTGCCGGTTATCGTTCCTATACTGGCACTGCCGTTATCGATAGTGATCAGTTCAGTGCCATGAACCTCGCCCTGCCAGACAATGGTCCCGAATCGGGGGCCGGTGTAAGTTGAGAGAGGATTGGCGCGGGGCGCCGTTGCACGGGCAAGCTCATTTGCCGCATTTTGAGCGGCTTCTCGCTCATGAGCGGCCTTTTCCGATTCCTCTTGCGCCAGACGTGCCGAATCGGCTGCTTGTTGCGCGCTATTCTGAGCGTCTATTTTTGCACTGGCTAGAGCTTCCGCGGTTTTTTGCGCGGCTGAAGCCTGGTTCTGCTCCAGGAGGGCCACCTGTTCTTGCAGCGCGCGCACCCGTTCCGGATCCTCCGTAGGCCGCTGATCGGATTTCCTGCTCACGGGATTCGGGATCTTTTGCGTACTCTGCTTCGCTGGGATGCTCAATGACACATTTTTGTTTGAAGCACCAGAGTCTGTTCCGGTGATTGTCTCCGGGCGTTGCGTCTCCGGGGTGCTCGTTGGAATAAAGGGTGAGGCGATGGCGTGCCACAGGCTGGAAAGCAAGACGGGATGGGTGGAAAAAATCAGTGTCAATACAAGGACAATCAGAGCGCCGGCAGCGCCCATGAGTATAGGAGGATTCAAATCCCAGCGCGTCGAAACTCGAACCTTGTACGGCTCCTCGCCAATTGGAGAAATCTTAGAATCCTCCAATTTCCGTTCCTCGAATTCAGTACCGATCGTCATTGCAATGCTCCGCGTTATCTTGCAATTAACTTTGCTAACAACCGTTGGAGAGGTTATTTCACTGAGATATTTCTGTGCGCATGATTGAATCACACATTCTCAGTTAATTCAATGCCTTTGTTATAACTCGATGTGAGCGTTGGGCTACACGTGACATCAAGGTAGATGGTCATCTTTTGGCGCCTCCTTTCTGAGCCTGTCCCAGGCCTTATCGCTTTGGGCTAGATAGACTTTTATATGCCGGCCAAGGTCGTCCGGCCGTAATGGAAGCTGAAAGTCGGTGTGCGCCTCTTGTAGAATCCGTTCGACGCCATCAATCTCAACCCGGGAGATCTTTACTGCATTGGGGCCGAGAAAATCCGGAAGAACATTGATGGAGCGCAGGCCGCTGTGGGGGCTTGGGTTGAAATGCAGGCAAAAGGTCGTGTGCTGCTGCTGAGCGCGCGGCAGAAATGCAAGCTGATAAATATGGGCAAGATAGTCTAGCTCGAATGCATGATAGCCGGATATGGAATGGCCGCCCTTGTCGCCATATGTAGAGCTAAGAACAGGAATGCCATTGTCGCTGACGCGGAAGAATATGCCGTTACGCTCCCGGTCGAGGAAGTAGAGATTCCAAAAGGAATTGAGTTCGCGCGCGAGCGCAAGAAAGTCGCCACGATCCTTCGCCTTCGTGTCTTCTATATACCCAAACATAACTAGATAAGCGAGAATTCCCTGCTCCTGCTGCCAAAAGTCCTTGGTATTGAGCCACGCGAACTGGGTTGGGACGGCAGTATCGGAGGGGTGGCGCTCCACTGCGTCGAAGACGCCGCTCCGGATCTGATCGATGCCCACTTTGGCCATCTTCCGCCCGATTTCGGATGCCAAGTGAAAGAACTCGCCGGCTGCCACCGGGTTGTCGTGAGTGCGAAAGTAGTTCGCCACGCGCGTCAGATTCCAGGCGATCTTGAGATTGTGGCCCACGATGGCGCGGTCCTGTTGCCATCTCCAATTCTTGACTCGGGTCCAGTCGCGCTCGAACCGCTCGTTGACGTAGAGGCAACCATCTTCTGGAAACTTCTTGAGGATGAGGCCGGAGGTGACCTTTAAAATATTGACGCACTCTGAGAGGAGTTCCTGAAGAAATGCAGTGTGTTCCTTATCCTCTACCTTGGGCAATGGATCCAGAGAAAGAATCAGGTTGATCAGGTAGGCTGGCAAATGATCGCCGATCGAATTCCAATTCTTGCGGGCGCGGTTACCGCGGGCATCGAGTTCCGGGCTGTCCCAGCGGAATGTAACCGCATCTATGTGCGAGAAGTAGCCGTCGAAATCCCCGCATTCGCCGGGATTTTTGTCCGCAAATAAATCGCGAAATGTGCGTAACGTGTGATAGATATCTCCGAGTGTCTCGCGATCATTTGTTATGCGGTAATACTGGGCGAGGCCGGCGAGCGCATAGATTTGTTCGTAGAGCGGAATAGAGTTGATATCGTCGTCAAATGCAGATGGAAACATCGTATAGACGCCATGCCGGTCGCGCTTGCGCGCGTGAGCCCAGAAGCAGAACCGGCCATCGGCGCTGTAGCTGCGAAAGGCCTCGCGCTGGAATTCAACTCCGGCCTTGGCCGCCAGCAGATATCTCGAATCTCCGCCGATCAGATAAGCCGAAGAGAGTCCGTAAATGAGTCGCGAGAGCGTGGCCATTTCCTGGGTGCTGTCGTCTGTGGGCGTACCTTCGATGCTGAGCGCTGTTCGGTAGAGCGCGGAAAAGTCGTCCAGAGAGTAGGTCCTCTTATCGTTGAAGAGGAGATCGAGCCATTTGTCGGCCATGGACTCGATCTGAGCCTTCCACCAGTGCGTGTGCTCAAACAAATAGAGGCCCTTATGCGATTTGAGGATGTGCACCGTCATCGCCTCATAGCGCTGGTGATCGTCCTGCAGATAGAAAAGCCCTTCGACGCCGATCAGGTCACCGGCCTTCACACTGGTCTCGAGCGGTCCCGGTTGCTCTCCTGCTTGCTGGGTCGAAGACTCGAAGTCGACGGGAAGGCGCTGACGCGGCATGCGGTCGAGATTGGTTACGGTGTCGAACCAGGTGGTGGGTTTAATGATGACGTCGAAGCGCGTTCCACCGCGGGTCTCGACAACAAAAGAGCGGGAACCCGGATCCTTTGCGACCAAAGTTCCGATCAGCGGAAGTTGTACCGTTAGACCTTTCATAAGTGACACCTCTCTGGATGAGGTTGAGAAAAAGTTGGCCACTTATGAGCCCTGCGAAGAAAACTTTCGGAAATACTCATAAGTGCGCGCTGCTATCTCGCCGGTTGAAACTGCTCATTCGTCGATCGTTTGTGCGCGGGGCCGGATACCCGCTCACCCGCGAGTGAAAGAACTGGATAACTGAGAAAGACGTCGTATTGGTAGTCGTTGGCCAAATTGTTCTCTCAATTCATGCGTTCAAAAACTACAAATCCGTTGGAGGGTAGGGCACAGGAAAATCGCCCTGCTTCGCAGATGCACTCTCCTCCGGCATTGCCTACGTTGTTGCCGCCAAAGATCTCGGCGTCGCTGTTGAAGACTTCCCGCCATCTCGCTGGAGCGATGCGGCCGGAGTGGACCATGCAGCTTGGATTATTGAAGGGGTGATTGTTGAGGCTGCCCAGGATCAGGAATTCACCGTCATCGCTCCAGCGGCGGAATGCGAGGATGCGGTTCTGGTTGTGGGTGTAAACAACTTCGATATTCCGGCTGCGGATCGCGGCGTGTTTGAGACGAAAACGAATCAGGGCGGAGTAAAACGCAAACAACTTTGCGCCGGTCGTATTGCGCATCCCGCGAAGGTCTTCGCGGTTTTCGAGAACCTTTCCGTAAAGGAAATCCTTTTCCGCGCCAACCTCTTCGCCGAATAAGAACATTGGCGTCCCAGCGGAGAGAATCGCCATGCCCGCGGCGAAGCGGCAGCGTGCTTCCGCGACTCGACGCGTATCGCCGAACAGTGGGGCGTCATTGACCGCGACGCGGATGGTCCGCTGAGTAAATTTGCCGTTTCCCGCTTCATCGTGCGATGCGTTGTAGACGATCTTGCGGCCGCCGGTGGCCGCTAAAACTCCCGCGAAGGTATCCATGGCCAGCGGGCGGTCGTCTCCCCGTCCTGCATTCTTGAGCAACTTTGCGTAGTCATCGCCCTTGTCCGTGTCGCCGATGAGGTGGTGATAAAAATCGGCGAACCAGGCTGCGTCAAAGCCGAGTCCACCTTCGTCGGGAGGCTGGGTGACTCCCTCCCAGTTGGAGTGATCTTCGGCGGATAGCATGATCCGCGGCTTGACTGCCTTCAAGGCGCGGGTGATCTCGCGGAGCAGCTTCGCTCCGTACTGGTTCACCTTTTCCAGCGGACGTCCATCGGCATGAAGGACGTTGTAGGCGTGGATCGACGTTGTCTGGTCCATGCGAAATCCGTCGATGTGGAACTCAGTAGCTTGCGTGAGGGCCGAGCTGAGGAACATGCGGCGCACCATCGGCTCGTTGTATCGAGGGGCCCAGCCGGTCGACATGTTGTCCACGTAGCCACCCTGCCCGCGTTGGGCGCCGGGCACGGCGGCGGCGAATTGGGCGTAGTCGCCTGGATGGCCTTCATACCAATAGTAGGAGTTGCGCGTATCGTCGTTGCTGTCGTACAACCATTCGGCACGATCCGCGGAATGGTTGTAGTGGTTGTAGACAACGTCGACGATGACCGCGATGCCGCGGCGATGGCACTCGCGGATGAACCATTTGTATTGATCGCGGCCGCCACCCGCGTATTCGATGGCGAAGTAATGCGAGGTGGCGTAGCCCCATCCGGCGCCGCCGCCGCCGAACTCCGCCATCGGCAGCAACTCAACGGCATTGACGCCCAGGTCCACAAGATAATCCAGCAGCGCAACGGCATCCGCGATGGTGCCCGGATCGTTGGCCGCTTTGCCAAATCCCAGCGCGCCAACGTGGAGTTCGTAGATGATCAGATCCTCGATCCGCTGCGCGCGGGGCGGATCGTTCACTTCGGTGCTCCAGAATTCTTCCGCGCTTATCCAGTTGGTCTCTGGCCAGACAGTTTCAACGGGATTAAGTTCTTCGGTCACCTGGTCGGGATCGACGACGACAGAGCAACTGACCGTGCCGTCAAGATCGACTGTGCGGCCATCCCAGGATTGGGAACCCTTGGGATGCGCACTGCCCCATCCGATCTGACAGCGAGAGTAGATATCCGTGCGGTAAGCGATGCTGGAATCGTCTTTTGTGACGCGAAACATATACGGAGCGTGATCGAACTTATTGAAGTCTCCAAGATCGGCCGAGACGGGATCGGTGGACCAGATGCCCTCGCTGTCGCGGCGCATGGGGAATGGCCCCCAGCCGGGTTGGACGCCGTCGCCATCGTCGCCCACATAGCCGCCGAAAATTCTTTCGCGTGGAGCCGGCGGATTTGCAGGTGTCTTCGCGGGATCGATGTACGACGGGCCATTTGGGTTGCTGGAGAGCGCGGCCATGAGTACTTCCACATTGGAGGCATTCGGCGCCCAGACGGCGAAGCGTATTCCTCGTCCGAATTTTTGCGCGCCCAGCCGCCGGCCATGGCACAGGTAGTAGGAAACTTCTTGTGCGTTGCCGCCGAGCGGCGCACGCGCCAATTGGAAGCTGAGATGCCGGTCGCGCGACCCAGCGTCATTGACTTCCTCGAAGATGGCCCAGTGCCTGTCTCCCGGCGCGTCCTCAAGGGTAACGCCCCAATGGAATGTCCATCCCTCTTGCTGATCGGCGAATTTGACGGTAGCGCGGTACGCTTGGGTGTTGTCCGGGCTAGACTGGAGCAGCGGCATCTCTTGCTCGGACCATTGGTCTGAATATTGCCCAGCCGCATCCCAACTGCCCACGAGGAACGCTTTGTTGAAGCTGGTTCCCGTCAGACCAGTGAAGTAAGTGAAGCAGACCGGCAGACTCATGCGTCCCACGTTTCCATAAACTCCATTCTGATAAAACGAGCCGTTTCCACTTTTCAGGCCGCATTTCGGCGAACCGAAGATCGATCAGGCGGCGAGCGCGAGAATCCGATCTCGAATCGCCGCGATGAATGGCACAACCTCATGCTTGCTGTAGCCGGTTACCAGATCGCCATCGACGGCTACGCGCGGATCGAGCTTCACCTCGGCGCCGCAGTTGAGGATGTCCGCCAGGACCACGGGATTGCAGACGACTTTGCGCCCCTTCAGAAGCTCAGGGTGGGGCGTGAGTATCCACAAGCCATGACACAATGCGCCTTTCACAACGCGCGGATCTCTCATTGCCGCGGCAAAGAATCGCACCACCGGCGAAGATTGAACATATTTGCGCGGATTGGAGGTATCCGGCTCTGTTGAATAACGCAAGCGCACGCTTGTGTAATTGGCCGACATGATGACGGCTGCGAAGTCCTGTGGTGTCACAGATCCGATATCCCGAGTTACCGTCAGGAGATCTGGAGTCTTCGATGGCGGATTTTCGAGGGGATCTACATCGCTCCGAAATGTGGCCGGATTCGCGATGTTGTCCGGGGGGTATGCCAGCCGGGAGAGGAACTCGACCTCCGCCCCCATGGCGCTGAATTCTCGCTGATATGCGTCGATCTCTTCCGGAATGAACATGTGCTCAACGAGCACACCAATCTTTTTCCCGGCCAGTGGTTGGGTATTCACAGGGTTTGAGCCTCGCAGGTCCGGTGTGGCGTAGAGGACGCAGTTATGACAAATCCCGCGACAAAGTGCTAGCCGGGGAAGTTAAAAAAGCGCAAGCTAGGCGATGAATGTGTTCCATGTTAGAGAGTCATGACGATTCCGCACAGATACGAGAACCTCGCGCCTGGGGTCGGAACAAAGTGCATAGCTCACAGATCGAGGAGGAAGAGGAAATTGCAAATCGACAGGGACTGCTGTAACCGCGCAGTTTAAGGGAAAGAAAATTATGCCTTCGCGACTCTAAAGAAGTCAAGCCTGATTTTTTCAAGGTAGCGTTCGAAATGCTAGTGCGCTTTTTGAGAAAGAGGAAGGGAAAGCCAAGCCGATGTTAGCAGTGAAGTTACTGACTGGCATTGTGCTGTTCTCACGCGGGAAAGTTGCCTGGACTGGACAGATCTCTTTGCGCAATTCGCATGACAAGCATCTGCATCAGAATGGCATAAGACGCCAAAGGCAGATCGCGATCGATTTCTCTTCGGGGTTGGGCTTTAAACGGGAAGATCTCTTCCAGATAAGATATGCGCCGATCCCATCGATAGGCACTGATTTCCGCAGGTTCGGCGGGAAAGTTCTCCTTGAGGTACTCGAACAATCGGGATGCCGCGCCCGCAGTGCTGCGCAGAGCGTACACCCCGCCGGCTGTCTGCTCGAGGAAGAGACGAGCTTCGCGGACCACCCCCTCCATGCCGCCGATCGCGACCATGGCAATCGGTTTCCGGTTCGGGGCCAGCTTGCTGTTCTCGCCCGGCGGACAAAGATCTATCATCGCCTGACGCATTGCTCTCAGGCTGTTGAGGCACTGTTCCTGGCCCGCGTCCTTGGGTTGAAACTGCTCTTCGTCCACGCTCTCGGTCCAGAAGATGCGAGCGTATCCAAGATCCTTCAACCGGGTTGTGGTTTTGGGAATAACTTTTTCAAATGCGCGGGATTGGAAGATCCACACCGGTTCCATCCCGTCTTCGATCTCCCCTGCCGGAAAGTACTCGGCGGCTACAGAAGCGACCAACGGCGAGATACTTGGATGTCCGCCAAAGACCAATCGCCCTCCGCGAGAAAATACCGCCCGCGCGAGGCTCACCACGGCTTCTTCGATTTCGACGGAAGTCCCGTTCATTCGATCAGCAACGAGCGGAAATCTTTCCGGATTACGGGATGGCTTGCTCGCGGAAAGAAATACAAACTGATCTCGCAACCAGAGACCGGAATCTGGATTCTCGCCGTTCATAGCACACCTCCTGCCATGTCAATGGCAGCCGAGAAGATTCGGCCTTCGTCGACCAGGACTAGCCGGCAAATCCCAGAAAGCCATACCAATCTGCGATGCGTCTCGGGTTCGAGCAGTTCCCGATGACCTACAATCACGCCCACGGTACCGGCCGGATTCATGGATCCTGAGTGAGCAACGTAGAAATCCGGCAACTCAGGGGGACGAGTCGTAATCCATACTGCATAACATTTTCCGCCGCCGTTGACCACCAGCAATCCGTCCGCGCGCATTCGACTGCCGGTCACACCGGCCAGTGCAAGGCACTCCACCATCTGCTTTCGAATGGAATGGAGACGGCGGAGCATCGCCGAATCATGGCGTGCCTTGATCTCAGCGGCGGTCCTTGCCAATGCCGCATCCGTGAGCCGCCCCCACTGCAGGAAGAGATTAGGCGGCCCTGGAGTACCGGCATCGACCTCCCGCGGCTCGCTCGAAAAATCGCCCGGCTCAAGCCTGGTCCGCAGATCGTCGTCGACATCCGGCAGTTTCTTCGTTTTCCTCTTCGCCTTTCCGGCAGGATCGCTCGGGTCCAGTTCTCTTCCATGCGGCATTTGCAGGACATAGAGTCCCAGGCGGTACTGTTTGCAGTAAGCAATCTCCTCAGAGGTCCATCTCGACTCGCCGAAGCGATCGGATTCGAGGAGAAGCACCATCGACTTTTCCGCTAACTCGTGATGAAGACGCCGCTGGAACCTCGATGCGACTGGGACTGAGTAACGGTCGAGAAATACGTCGAAACCCTGACGATTCAGTTCTTCAAAAAGCTGATCGGCGAGCGGCTGCGTTTCAATGCGTCGATAACTAATGAAGATTCGCTGCAGATCGCTCGTGACCGAGGAGGAAGAAAGAACCGCGCCAACGGCTTCAACAGCATTCTCAATCCAGAAAAATACATTGAATTCCCTGAACGACTTGGGAAGCCAGTGGGTCGGGTGCGCATCGCTCTTGCAAATGGGGAGAACCTTCCTGCGTTCGTCAGGCTCAAGCCACCAGCCTTCGTCTGGAACGTTAATCGTTCCCTTGCCATTGCCGGGTTCTTCGCCGATAAGCACAAGTAGTTTTTCGCGGTCTGCGGAGGAGCAGAACCTGCATCCACGCACTGAGTCCAGTCCGTGGTGACACAGCGAATCGCATTCAGCGGCGCTTGGCGCGAGATTCAAAAGGAAATCCCGGACAGCAGATGCGAGCCGTTGCGCCTCGGACCGGGAGGAGCCGGAGTCTGAAGGGCAAAAGAATACTGTGACTGGCCGGATGAGTGGGATGCCGCAGATTCCGGCTCCGTTTCCATCCGCATCGACTATTTGGAAAGAAAGCTCATTCGCAGCGGCCATGTTTGAATGCCTCAGACACTTGTGTCGGCCTATGAACTCAGCCCTGATCCAAGCTCTGCCTCAGCCTCAGAACTTGCTGAAAACCCCATCTGGTCCCGGAAGATCAGATTAACAGGAGTAACGAAACCCTCGACAACCTTCTACGATCTCTGCTGGAGAATCAGGCGCGATCCATTTTCAGCGACTCCTGCATCGGTGCGCTATTGAGCAAGCTCCTCAGCCGTTTTCTGACCCTGCGTAAAAAAATAGCCGAGGAACTTTATCCTTGCAGGAATGCGCATCAATGTGCCGACATCAGAGAATACATTGAACTCCAGATAAGATGCAAAAAATAATTCGCTAACTAACTCACGCTACAAATGAGCGAATATCTTTTCTGCTCTTCGCCGTGACAAATCTTCAAAATCTACTGCGCTGGAATCCGATACGCAGACACCGAATAAGGATGCAATTCTACTGCCAGAATCCCCGCCCTTATTTCCGCCGTTGAGGACTCCGGCGCCACTGCCGTGGGATGCTCAAAGCTATTCTCCGCGCTCAGATCCACGCTCTCCAGAGTTGTTACTTTCACCGCGCCTGAGATATTGTTGCCCTGCAGCCGAATCTCTGCCGGCCGCGCGGCAGGTGAGTTATTGATGACTATTACAATGAATTCTCTTGTATGCTCATCGAGCGAAGCGCTGGTATACAGTCCCTTCTCCGCCTGCGGTGTTACAGATAGTGTCCGCGTGCCAACATTGTTGGCAAAGACCTTCTGCACATAGTAATTCGGAGTTCCATACGAACGAAGATTATCGAACCAGATCGCGTCCGGCTTCCACTGCCAGGCATCCACATGCGCCATCAACGGAGCATACGATGCCATCTGCACCACATCGGCATTGCGCTCCAGTCCTGTCATGAACGCCGCTTCCGCAATCGCCGCATTCCAGTTATTCCGGTTCTCCGTGCTGGTCGCTCCAACTGTCTGCGCCGCATACTCGCCGGCAAATACCTTGGGACCGGACCGGTCGTAATGATCGTAGCGTCCAGTGTTCGCCAAAAACCATTCCGGACTCATGTAGTAATGCTCGTCGACAATATCGGCCTTCAGATCCCGCCAGGTTTTCCACATGCTTTCAAATGGTTCGCCGGCGGGAATGGGTCCGGCCGCAACCACCAGCTTGATTTCCGGGTGCTGGGCCTTCAATGCCGCCGCAAAAACCTTATATCGCTCCACGTACCGTGGTCCCCACTGCTCGTTGCCCACGCCAATCATCTTCAGATGAAACGGCTCCGCGTGGCCTAACTCGGCGCGCAGCTTGCCCCACGGCGAAGTTACAGGGCCATTGGCAAACTCGATCAGGTCCAGCGCGTCTTGCACGTAATCATCCAGCTCGCTCAGCGCTGCTGTCTGGCTCGAATTGAATTGGCAGGCCATTCCACAGTTCAAAATCGGCAACGGCTCCGCCCCAATATCTTCAGCCAGTTGAAAGTATTCGTAAAATCCCAAACCAAAAGACTGAAAATAATCCGGCGTTGGGCGGTAATCAAATTCGTCATTCCAGCGATTGATAATCGTCTGCCGTTCGGCGATGTCTCCGATAGTCGTCTTCCATCGATACCGCGTCGCCAGTTGCCGCCCCTCAACAATGCAGCCCCCGGGGAAGCGCAGAAACCCCGGATGCAGATCGTACAGCAACTGCACCAGATCTTTGCGCAAGCCATTTTCGCGGTGCTTCCATGTATCCAGAGGAAAGAGCGAGACCATGTCCAGATCTGCTTCGCCCTTTTCATCCAGATACAGATTCAATTTTGCGTGAGCCTCTGTTGCATTGACGCGAATCACCGTCTCATAGCTCTTCCAATGACCGTCAAAGCCTTCCAGCTTTCCGCTTCCAAGTATGTGGCCGCCAGGATCGGTGATCGTCACCCGTAGAGCTTTCACGCTGTCGCTGCGCGCATACGCGGAAAACCGGTACTCGCTGCCTTCCGTCACTCCCATGCCGCGAAATCCAGCGTTCCAGAAGCCATAGCCCGGCTCGGTCGCGCGTACGCGCAAATAGTGGGGATTGGTCTGGTTCAGAGGCTTATCCGTGCGTGTGCCCAGCTCACCCTTCGGGCTATTCAGCCCTTTGCTGCTGTAACCCAAGATCTCATGCCAGCCGGTCAGCGGATCCTGGAATTCAAAGGATCGGTTCTTCACCAACTCGGGGTAAAGTCCGCCGTCAGCCGCAAAGTTGATGTCTTCGAAAAAGATGCCAAACATGGTGCTCGAAATTGCCGCGCCGGGATGCGCCGCATCTACAGAGATAACGGTTGGATCCTGCTGCGCCTGGCAAAAAAGCATGGCAGGAATCAGCACGAAGGCGAGAAATGTGAACGAGGTTTTGCTGGTCATAAGCTCGCCACTCATCCTAACGCTTTGCAGTCGAGCCGTCCATGCTGCTGGAAGAGGGCCTCTTCCAGCGATGCGGAATTGGGAAATCGTGCGGAACGCAACCGCATGGTTCTGCGATACAACCCTTTGGATGCAGTGCGCGTTATTTCCCAGGGATTTTGATTGGCGAGGCCAACATCGAGGGATGCACGCCCTGGAAATCCTGGTTGTCGGCCAAGCTCCACAGGAAGGAGGTTGTCAGTTCGCAGGCGTTCGGTTGCTTAAGCCGGTCAACGCCGTTTTTCGCGCAAGGCTTCGGCGCTGTATCGAAAAGGCTGCCGGCTATGGTTGAGCCGTTCCGCTGGGAGTTGCAGTTGGCGTCAACTCCGACGACACAGAATGGTTGGTAGCGTGCAACAGCGTGGCATGAAAGGCAATTCGACGTCGTCCCCTTGGCGGGAGCTCCCTCAAGATACGGATTAAAAACAGGTCGATCGGCCTTGAAGCCTTGAATCAGATCTGCCTGATTCGGAGTGTCGGGAGATAGCATAGCATCCATGGAAAAGTGCTGGTATCCAGCTGGAAGCTTGAGATCTGGCGGCATATCGCTCATGTCAGGGGATAGCGAAGGCCGGTTGACCCACCAAAAAGTGCTCCATGTCCAATTCTTGAGTTCTCTGGTCGCGATATGGAAACCAACCATTACGACATAACAGTCCTCTTTGGTGACGGGTTGCGGCGCTACTAATGGAGATGCTGCGAAGGGCTGCAGTGTCACCAGCGAGTCGCACCTTCCGTTTGATTTCTTGTACGGAAAGCACTTGATGGGAACAGGATCAGCCTCAGTGCCGGCGTAGTCGCGACCAGTGCAGTCAGTATTCTCATCAACCTGGTTCTGCGCGTCGGTCTTGATATAGAGCCACGCCGCCGCCCCCCACCCTGCTATTAGCCCAAGGCCTCCGTCGGGATTGGTTTTTACGCTGGGACCATAGGCCCACACTCGCGCGTTCTCCGGGTTGAAGCCCTCCCAGATCTCCTTTATAACAATTCCAGTAGAAGGCATCTCGGGGACCACGGGTGCGATGGCATCGTCCTGAGCGGAAATGATGCCGTCTCTTACTGTTAGAATCTTTTGCAGAGCGGCGCCATTTTCAAGGTGATTTTTGCTGATCCAATTCGCTGCATCCAGACTGAAATAGACGGTAGACATCTGTTGTCCTTGCGGCGAATTAATCTGAGGTGAGCCGGTCGGAGATAAACGTTTTTGCGGGGCAGCGATACTCGGGTTAGTGGCAGGAGAACAAAGCTGGTTCAAGTCGAGTGCACACTTGGTTAGCCAATTCGTTTCGTCTGTTTCCCACACGGGCATCTGTCCTGGCTGCTTGGCTGCGTCGCTCGTCAACTGGCCGAGCAGCCTCCAAGCATGGAGCCGGATTGCGTGAATATCTTTGCGATCTCGCATCGATTGGAGGTCTTCAAGCGGGGCAGGAAAACCATCGATTTTTTTCTGGCAGGGAGTTATCGCGCACGGGGCGTCGGCCAAGCCTGTCGACGGCTCCTTTTCCAGTTTCGCTGCGACAAAAATAGACACGAACCCGCAAAGCCCTGCCGCGGTGATCAGAGATGTGATCAGTCTTATCATTGTTCGCCCTTTCATTGGTTTGTGTTCACGGCATTTCAGCATACCTCTGTTGCTGTGTCGTTTAACTATTCGAACCTGTGGCTGCCGGATCTACGCTCGCCCCGTTCTGCGCCAGCGTCACAATTGGCATCGCGCCGCCAGGGCAGTGGCCGGCGGTATATTGCGCATCGGCTGCGAATACCTGGAAGGCAGTGGCCACGTTACGAAAGGATTGATAGTACGGCTGGTACTTTGAAGCTGGGTTGCTCGTGTACACGCCGAGAATGGACTGCACACACGCCTCTGTCAGGTTGGTTGCAGCGGCGATTTGCTGGACCGGAACCAGGCCGCTGGTGCTGGCCGCTGGGGTGTCAAGCGCGTCGAGGTAATCGGGGTTGGTCACCAGGAAGAGCCAGACAATAAGCGCAGGAGCGGCATTGCCAGGGGTCATGGGATACGGGCTTCCATAGGCGAACGGGGGATACGCCGGTGCAATGTTTGAAGCCATGGTGGTTATCACGCGAAGAGCCTCGACTGCTTGTGCGTGGCTGACAGGGTTATTGCTCATGGGTCATTCCTTTCGACTTGGGTAGAATCGGGTGTTCGTTCAGAGGTTGTTACTGAATCATTGAAGCAGCGACGTGGATGGCGGCGCATGTCCGCGCAGGTTGGAGAGATTACGCTGAACCTGCTCAATTGAGGCATCGTCTCGGTGCAGAGACTGAGCGAGGACCAGATAGCTTGTCATCTGGTCTGCGAGAAAACCCGGCGGGTATTCCCACGGATTCTGCCACAACGCCGCCGGGCGCAGAGCCGCCTTTCCATATGCCTGCAACGCCTCGCTCTTGAGCGCCAGGACACGAACCCGGTCTTTTTCGGTTGCGGCCGCGGCCAGCAATCCCCGTCCGAGATATTCACGCGCCGACAGCGGAGCATCCAGATTATCCGCCCTGCGAAACGCCGCCAGCGCTGCTTTTGCATTGCCCTGCGCAAGGAGCAGTTCCCCTTCAACGCGCGCGCCTGCCAGATCGTAGACCAGCCCCAATTCGTGATCGTGCTCGGGCAGCAAACGCTTCATCTCTTGAAGTGCCGCAATCGCCCTACGGCGATCCGAATTATCAAGACTGGGCAGCGACTCTCCGATGATGGTGCTCGCCCAGAGGATGGAGTTGGGCGCTGGATTCAATTGCAGCGCTTCGTCCACCCTGGAAAGGCAACTTGAAAATTGACCCTGGTGGCACTGGATGTACGCGGCGTCCAGTTGTTGCATGCCTCTCTTGTTTTTTGCCCCCTCGAATGCAGCGGACTCATCCGCAATGGTGGCCAATGAGTCTGCGTACCGGCCCTGCTCAGCCTCAACTCGCGCGCGGAGCGAGTAACCAAAGGTTCGGAAGTCTTCTGAGTTGGATTTTTCCAGGCGGGTGAAGGTCGTTTCGGCTGTCGAATAGCTGCCCTCCAGGAATTGATCAATCCCCGAGAGATAGGTTGCAAAGTCAGTGCGCCCGGAATGATGAACGATTTCAATCCATTTCTTCGCCTCGCTGTAGTCGCCGAGCATCAAATACGGATAAACTAGCTCACCGGCGGCGGCATGGCGCTCACCTGATATCGCCTCGGCCCGCAAGAGGATAGTGATCGCATCCTGTGGGCGATCGAGCCTTTCAAGCGGCTCTGCCTGGTAAAACCAGCCGTAAAAGTCATTCTCGTAAAACGCCGTGTCGTCTCGGAAAGCTGCCAGCGCCGTTTGGTAATCTCCGGTGTCCGCGGCAAAAGAACCCCGAATAAAATCCCGTTCCTTGCGCGAAAGGCGATTCCCTGAACTTTCGTTGAGGGCCGTCAAGTACGCCCTGTATCCCTCCTGGCGCTTATCCTGGGAAACAAGATTGTCGCCAATCGCGGCATAAGCCAATGCAAAGTCCGGATCGAGCCTCACGGCGTCTTTTAGCTGCTCTATGCCTTCATCCTTTCTCCCTTGCGCAAACAATTTCTGGGCGTTCGCATAGTCTGCCAACGCATCCCAGCTTTTTGTCGTAACGTCACCGGGCGGGATATCCAGGCGGGCGATGTCGTTGGCGGATTCGCCCGCGTTGCTGCGGATCCAGTCGGAACTTGTTCGGACGGCGGTCAACAGTTCGGCGGGGATCGTAGTTCCGCTGCTCAACCCGCTTGTTTCCCAGTGGAAGGTCTTGCTCCAGTCGTTGCGAGGTTGAGAGGGGGTGTTGTCTGGTTGCTGGATGTCGATGGTGAGGGAGTAGTTTGGAGTGGAGCCGGAGATGGTCGCGATAAGAACGCGAACGGCGCCGGTGCGCAGCGCGATCTCTCGCGCTATCGGTTCGGTGATCGGGGTCTCCGGCGATTTGGTCATCCGTTGCAAGGTATCTCCAACTAGGCTCTGGTCGAGGAGGCTGATTTGCGCGGACTGGCTAAGGCTGGCCCGCAGTAATTCGGTCAGGTTGTCGAGGGAGCGATCTCCTGTGTTGTTGCGAACCGGGGCGAGAAAAACCAGCGCGCCCGGGGCAACCTTGGAATCCGCTCTTGTTGTGAATAGGCGTAGGCCGATGAAGGAAAGGGACAGGAGCAGAAGAAGAATCGCAGCGCTGAATTGAATTTTTCGCGCATGGGTCCAGCGGGGCTGCGCGGGCCGGGCCGATTGCAGACGAATCTGCGAGTTGGGAGGCAGTGAAATGGCTGCGCCGCCAAGGGCTTCGACCACCTCGCCGGCGGAGGTGAAGCGCTCACTGGGAGCGATGCGGAGACAACCTTGAATCACCTGCTCCCAGCGCTCGGGCAGATCGGGAACCACGGCACGCAGTGAAGGCGGCGACCCGCTAAGGCGCTGCGCGATTCCGCTGAGGAGATTGGCGGAGGGAAAGGCGCGCAGGCCGGTGATCATCTCGTAGAGGACAAGGCCAAATGCATAAATGTCGGTAGCGGCTGTAACCGGCTGGCCGGACTCCAGTTGCTCGGGCGCCATGTAGGCAAGGGTGCCGATGATGCCGGCGTGGCTGATCGACACGGAGTTTGCCGGAGAGTGCAGCGGGTTCCGGCGGGCGAGGCCGAAATCGGTGATGACCGCGCGAGTGCCCGGTAGCGGCTGCGCGGAGTCCACCAGCATGATGTTCGCAGGCTTGATGTCGCGATGGACAATTCCAGCCTGATGCGCGGCGCTGAGAGCAGCCCCAATCTGGCGAGCGAGCGCCAGCGCGATTGCGGGGGGAATGGGGCCGGAGCGCTTGAGTCTGGCGGAAAGCGTCTCGCCTTCAAGAAACTCCATGGTGAGGAAGAAGAATTCGGAACGAGGCTCCGGCGCGTTGGCGAGAAAACCGCGGTCCAGATCAAAGGTGCGGCAGACGTTGGGGTGCGTGATGGTTCGGGCGATGCGGACCTCGCGGCGAAAGAACTCCAGCGCGGCAGGATTGCCTGCAATCTCCGGGCGGATGGCTTTGAGCGCGATGCGAACGTTCAGTTCGCAGTCGAAGGCTTCAAAGACATGGCCCATTCCTCCCTCGCCCACCATGCGCAGAATCTGAAATCGATTCTTGAGCATCTCGCCGGGCCGGAAAGGCGCTGGCGAGGATTCGAAGTCCGGGAACAAATCGGCCGGCAGCAGCGGCGACTCCAGGTAGCTGGCCGCCTGCGCGTCGGCCGCCAGCAGCCGGTCTACCTCCGATTGCAGATCTGCGTCGCCTCGCGCGGCAGAGTAGACAAAAGCACCCCTCTCACTGGCGGGCAGTTCCAGCGCAGCATGAAAGATCGAGTTGACAGCCTGCCAGCGGTCCCGATTCATCTTCTCCAGTGCCGCAATACCCGAGCTGAGATTCCTGGGCTCAGGTGCGGAGTTCGGCGAAGAGCCAGGCCTTGGCGGCGCGCCAATCCCGCTTTACGGTCCGCGACGAGATTCCAAGAGCATTGCCGGTTTCCTCTTCGCTCATCCCAGCAAAAAAGCGCATTTCAACAATCTTCGATTGGCGCTCATCGAGGCGGGCCAGCCGGTCGAGAGCCTCGTCGAGGGCAAGAATCTCCGGCTCTTGTCCCGGTGACGGAAAGAGCGCGTCATTCAGCGTGATGATGGTTACGCCGTCGCCGCGTTTGCGGGCTTGGCCGGCGCGAGCGTAGTCAACGAGTATTCGGCGCATCAATGTGGCCGAAACCGCATAAAAATGCGATCGGCTCTGCCAGTCGATTTTCTGGAGCTGGGTGAGGCGCAGATAGGCTTCGTGGACGAGCGCGGTGGGCTGGAGCGAATGGTGCGCGGCCTCGTGGCGGAGACGGTTAGAAGCGATGCGCCGCAGTTCTCCGTAGACCAGAGGGATCAGGCGTCCCTCGGCTTCCTTGTTGCCCTGCTTCAGTTCGAGCAGGAGCTGTGTGACCTCACCTGCTGGTACCGCCACTTTAGGATCCTGAGTTAGGGAAGTTTTCAGAGATGATCTAATTTATACCAAAAAATACTGGCGCAGCACTTTATTTATCTCGGATGTATCCAGGGAAAAGGCCGGGGGGAACCGGTTGAATCAGTTTGCCCCCGGCGGCACTGTGGATTTGTTGTTCGCAGTTATGTGAACTCGGCTTCGCTGTCTGAGACAGATGCAGAAACCCGCCTATGCCGAATATCTCTCCGGCTAGGGGTTGGATTTTCCCGCTTTCGCGTCCGCTGCATCGCCGGGATCCTCGATGTCCGAGAATGGGACTCGATAGCGGAGGACGCTTGCATAGACGGGCCTGTCGGAATCCGCTTTCCACACCGCAACATTCACGATGACTCCACCGCTGTACGTGATCTTGTCTCCGGAAGATAATGCGGTCCAGAACGTCTTGTGATCGAGTTCAGTTCCGCCCGCATTGGCCACGCTCGCCAATACGATGAATGCCGGCCTGCGCACCCAGCCTGCATAAGGGTCTGCGCCTGCGGCGGCACTGTGGGCTCCCAGATTCTTGAGGCCTTCACATGGCTGTTGGCTCTCAGTCTCTTCACCACAGAGCACTTCTGCCAGCAACTCCCCTTGAATCGCAGCGGTACTCCCGCTGGTACCGGTAGCTGCATTGATTCCCAGCAACGAATTCATAAACGTATCGTAGAGGCCGTTCACGTCCGTGAGGGCGGCGGTCAGTATCGCATCACCCGACAATGTATTCGCGCCATCGATCGTTGTGTGTGTATGCTTTGTTGCCGGGACAGGCGGTTTTGCAGCTGGGTTTCCCGGGGACTTCTGAGTATCATCGACATCCGTAGTCTGCGTGGATGAATAGTTTTCGATGAACGCTTTGTTGCGATCCTCCACAGCGGCGATGGCTTGTGACCGGATCGCGTCGACCAACTGAATATCCGCCTCAATATCCGCTGCTTCCATCTTGCTTGCGGACCCGGTGCCGAAAAGTGGCGGGTAAATGATCGAAAGCTTCTGGGAACTGCAGGTATGTTTGATGTCTCGTGTCAACGCAACCGCAAAGTTGCTGTCAGGAATGGTGATTTGTCCCGGAGTTTCGACATTCGATGACACGGCGATTGCGGAGAGTAAATTTGTAAAATCTATTCCAGGGTCTGTGGGAGCAAACGCTGCTGCCGGTACAGCCTGCGCAGAAGCTGCTTGCTGGGCAAAGCGCGCGCTAAAGCTCTGTAGGAGCTTTTTCTTGTCCGCCTGCTGTTCTCTTGAAGCCAAAAAAGTATAGTAATCAGATTGACTCTGGAGAGCTTTTCCCAGTTGCTGCGCCAATGACGGACGAAATTCGGAGGGGATCAGCGTTGCATAGTCGGCGGATACAATCTTCGCATTCGCTTTGAAGGCAGCATACGCCTGCAAGCTCGCGAAGGCAGTTTGGTCGTAAATGACGATGGTTCCATTGTCCTTGTTGACGCCGTCCAGGCTGCAGACCTTTGTTGCGAGTGCCTCTGAGATCTTGTTCAAAGCGCCATATGCAAGCGTTTGTGACTCAAAGGAAGCGCTTGAAGGAGAGGCTGGTGTGGCTGGTGCGGGGCTGCTGGAGCCTTTGGCCTGAGCATGAGCCACGGTTGGAATATAGACGGTTACGACGAGCGCGGCAAATGCAAAATTTAGCAGAGTAAATGCAGACAGATCCCTGCGTGGACGCATCCGCATTGATGAACCATTGGGTGTGATTCTCATGACTTCTCCTTTTTTTAGTCAGGCCCGCAGCCCGGCGGCATAGCCGAACTGCGGTGTTCTACGTTCTGCTGCATCCTGAAGAAATCTGCAGTCAGGTTTAGCTACTTGCCGCTGCGCTTTTTTGCGTGGGCGGTGCTGTCGATCCAGTGGTTTCTCGGGGTGCGGCGGCGTTCGCGGCGGCTGCCGACGCGGGCGCGAGCCTGCCATGCGTGGGCCGCTCCCTCAGCGGTCTTTTGCTGCCATCCCGCAGCGGAGTTCACATTCAGCACGCCGATATAACCGCCGGGTAGAAGCTGAAGCGGTGCGGAGATTTTCTGTTGAAAGTCAAACTGCGGCGCGGACGTGAGCGAAGGCTGAAACCAGGCGGGGTAGACGAAATCGGAAACCTTGGCGCCGTCGATTTCGTACGCAAATTGGTCGTCTTCGCAGGCGTCGCAGACTTCGTACGCATAGAGAGTGCCGGAATTGGCATCCGGCTGCACCAGGATGGTCATGTTGATCTCAGGATCCCCGAGCATCTCAAGCAGTTCGTGGCTCGCTGTGACTGTCCAACTGGTGTTGTTGGTCAAGTCGCTTTTTGCGAAAACCTTGCCGATCGGCAACCCTTCAGCCGTGACATCGTGGTATCCGAGAGCGCCTGCCTGATCGGAATCGTCAAAGAATGTTAGCCACCAGGAACCTGCTTCTGGAGCGGCTCCATTCGGGACAAAGGCCAGCTCTGCGTCTACGCCCCAAATAGGAGCGAAGTCACGGCTGACCTGGATTTGAAGCGGGCCGATGGCGGCCTGCACTTGAGCGTCGGTGAGCACCGTGCTCTGATTCATGACGGAGATCTTGTTTTTGAGCATTCTATCCTCCAGAGGATCCGATTTGACTAGCTGACGAGCGCAAAGGGAGTCTCCTCGTTTTATCTTCCAGAGGAGCACTGAACGGGTAAGCGTAATTTCAGGGCGGAAGGGGACAGACCGGGTGGAAATTTATTTAATTAGTCACTGGGACTTCAGAATCCCGGCATTAAATCGATGCGCGCGATTTGCCGTCTTGAGGATTTCTCTTCGCCCTGCTCGCATAGGCAGCGAGGCTGTTATTCTTCCAGCCCCGCTGCAAATTCATCAAGCATTATTTGAGCGTGCTCAGTGGGGTGGAGGATTGGCTGAGGTCTTCCGGGCCTTGCAAGGGTTCTGTTTCTGTGAGCCTGGGACCAAGCGATTGCACGAGGTTGGGAATATCGTAGTGCAGCAAAACGCCGGGCAGAATATCTTCCGGCGCGCCTATCGGTAAAGAAGCATCTAGCAGGCTGCGGTAGCTGGCCAGCACGTGGTCTACGGAAACATGCTGCAGGCGTGGATCGAGCACGGCGGCGTGCAGCAGGACGAGGCCCATGTGTCCACTGGCGACGGCGGAGATTTGCGCGGGGTCCACGTCGGTACGCGCGGCAAGAAAATCGGAGGCGCGAAGCACATCGTCGACCCGCAGGCCGAGCAGGGTGCGGCCCACCAGGTCGGCGCGAAGGCTGAGCAGATAGAAGGGTCCAAGCAACGGAGACTTCATATCATCTGTCCCCGGAGGCGAGGGGCGCGGAGTAATTGCCAGGACGATATTACCGGCAGCAGCCAGAGCATCGAAACGAGCTTTGTTGGCCAGAGCGATGGGGTTGTTCTCCTCAATGGAGCTGGGAACCAGCAGCAGAACCGCCGGGTGGCGGCCAGGAGTGGAGGGAACCGAAAGATCACCTTGCAGCTCGGTTCCAGCAACCGACGGCAGCACGAACGCCCCTGTCCCGGCAGCCAGCAATTCCGGAGCCGGTTTGAATGCGCCAGGAAGAGCCTCAGATCCAGTCGTATGACGAATCATTACACGAAGCTCTTTGGCCTTCAGCGTAGACGGCGCAGCGGGAAGGGTGAGCACGGCTCGCTTGCGGTTGAGGGTAAAGACGGTTTCAGCGTTGGGGTAACTGGTGGCAACTTGCCCTGTAGGAGTGACTTGAAGCGCATCTTTGGGCAGGCTAGAGGCCGTTTCGCCGGATCCACCGGCTATCGCAGCGGCAGGCGGAACGACGACGGGGTCAACGCCCGCTGTCTGCTTCAGATTGCGGTCGAAGAATTTCACAATATCCGACAGGATCGGCGTCAGAGCACCGTGACCTCCAGGGCCAGTGATGAACTGCAGGGCCGCTGTGGGAGCAATGCTGCTCGTAGTGTCGGCATTGAGCGCCGGGCCGGACGGAGTTGGCGGTATGGAGGGAGTTGCGCTATGAAGAGGAACGCCGGCGCTGGCAGGGTCGAAGAGCGCGTAGAAACGGCGGGCCTCGATGACGCTGGTTCGTGCTCCGGCGAAGGGAAACATATCGGAGTAGGTAGCAACAACAGCGTAGGGCCGTGGCGCGGCGAGTTCGATCCAGTCGGGAAAATCAAGCCCTGACGAGATGAAGCGCGGGTTGGACTGCTCCCCATCCTGAGGGCCGATCGCAGGCAGCAGAGTGTCGAAAGAGGTGGTGTAGCAGGCCACTGCGACGGCGGCAACGCGCGGGTCGAGCGCGCCTACGAGGGCGGTCATGGCTCCGCCTCCGGAGCAGCCAAAAGCGCCGATCCGATTCGCATCCACCTGGGGAAGTTGCGAGAGATAGTCGATGCCGCGCATGGCGTCCCAGAGCATGTACCGGGCCAGGGTGTCCCCGATCAGCATGGGTTGCAGGCTGGCCTCGCCGTGTTCGCCTGTGGGCCGAGTCGCAAGCGACGTGCCGGGCTTGGCAGGATCGGGATATTGCAGACGCTCGCCCTGTCCGATGGGGTCGTAGGAGAGGACGACGAAGCCGTTGCGAGCAAATAGGGCGGCCACGCGATAATCGCCGGCCTTGCCTGCCGGGCTGTGCCCCGGCGCAAGAAGAATGGCGGGCAGCTTGGATGAAGGTCCGTCGGGGAGATAAAGCAACGCGGTCACCGGGAAGCCGGGCTGACTTTCGAAGAGCACTTTCTGGATGCGGAAGCCGTCGGCCTGCGCTTCGCCCAGGACTTTGGCATTCAGCGGCGTACGCTCGGGAAGTGAGCCGAGAAGCGACAGAATCTGTTCGCGGACCAGTGCCTGGCGGGCCTCGGCCTGCGCGCGGGTGTGAATCGCTGCGACTTGAGACGCGCGGGCTGCGGTGTAGCCGGTGGCAAGCGAGTCCAGATACTGAACCAGATGGGCGCGACCTGGACTCGCCTGTGCCGCAGTAGCGCGTGGCGCAGGGGTCTGCGATTGTGCGCCAACAAAGGCGGCGGTGAGCGTCGAGGTGACGAAAACGAGACAGGAAATGCGCTTCAAGGAAATCATCTCAACAAAGACTCCATCTCAAGCGATCATACGGCGCGAATGCGCCCTCCCGTACCAGAAAGCCACCCGGCACGAAACCTCAAGGTCAACGGATACGTCGGTACTTCAGGTTCTCTTCATTGAGGCGGGAGTCTAGTACCCCCTGGAGCCAGCGGCGCGAGCCAAAGAGTCCAGTTCGGGCGGTCGCGAATCGTCCGTGTGCCAGCCTTACGCTTGAGACGCGACAGTCGCTCTGAAGAGGTCAGAAATCTCACGTACTGAATTGTGAAAGGAAAAGATGATTCATCTCCCACTTGCGCGCCGTGCATTTCTAACCAGGGCTGGACTGGGTATTGCCGCGTTGCCTCTCCTCGCCGCGCTGCCAGAATCTATAGAGGCAAAAGCCGGCCCAAAGCAAGACGCAAAGAATAGCTCTGCCGCGGCAAAGCCCGGCGTCCATCTGAATGTGCGCGATTTTGGCGCACAGGGAGACGGCAAGACGAAAGATACAGCGGCGATTCAACAGGCTCTTGATCGATGCTCCGTGCTTGGAGGCGGAGAGGTTCTTGTGCCCGCCGGCGATTACAGCACCGGCGCAATCGTGCTTCGGTCAAATACCATCCTGCGCCTTGATGCGGGATCTACTCTGTTAGGAACTTCTGACCTGGCCGATTATCCGTTGACACAGGTGCGATGGGAGGGCCGTTGGAGCAAGGGATACATCGGCCTGGTTTCGGCAATGGACGCGGAGAACATCGGCATTGTTGGAACAGGTAAGATCGTCGGCAATACCGCTATTGTTGGCCGGGTTGATCGCGCCACCCAGCTTCGTCATCCCGCGCTACTCGAATTCACCAATTGCAAGAACATCCGCGTGGAGGACTGTACCACCAGCCAGAACGATATGTGGTCCATCCATCCGACCTATTGCGAAAACATTACATTCAAAAATGTGACGGTTCACGGCGGCGCGGACGGCATCGATGTAGACTCCTGCAAGCAGGTCGTGATTGACGGTTGCGACTTTGCCACCGCGGACGACTGCATATCGCTCAAGTCCGGCCGCGGCGCTGAAGGTTACGCAATCAACAGGCCAACGGAAGATGTGCGCATCTCCAACTGTACCTTTGCCGATCTCCACTGGGCTTGCATAGGTATCGGCAGCGAGACCTCCGGCGGCATTCGCAACGTCCATGTTGAGCACTGCAAATGCACCAGCGCGAAAACCTTTGCCATTTACATCAAGAGCCGCCCGGGACGCGGCGCTTTCATCGAAGACATCTACATGAACGACCTCGATGTTTCAGGAGCCGAAGCAGGGTTTCTCCGCTTCAATATTCTGAACAGCGGCAAGCAGGATGAGTTTCCGGTCCCCGGAGACGAAGGCATTCCGACGATACGCAACTTCCATTTCAATAACATTCGGGTCAAGGACGTGCCGGTGCTGGTGGACGGTGTGGGCATTCATCCCAGCAAGCCTCTTGAAGGCTTCTCGCTCACGAATGTGACCGGCACCTGCGGCAAGGGCATCTTCCTGGCCAACATCCATCGCGCGGATCTACGCAAGATTGAGGTGACGGGCTACAGCGGGGCGCTGTTGAATACCAGCAACGTAACCGGAGCCGGGCTCGCCGGAGCCGCCTCTTTGGAAGCCGCCAAGACACCTGATCCAATTCCGGCGCCAGCGCAGGCCTATTCGCTGCACTAGCATCGGTGGCTGGGCACGCCGTCTCTAACCTGCCTTGTATGTGCGACTGAACTCATGAGACGGTTTGGCCGTACGTGACTCAGACAGCGGTCCCTGGGCTGAGCGTCGACGGATTACCACCTCAGGATGAACGGAGCCGCCCGTCCGTAGGGGAGCCGATGCCTCGGTTCCCCTGCGGCGAAGACCCAACCGCAGCTGGACGGGTTAACCATTGAACCCGGAGTGAGCGAACAGCGAACGGATGGCCAGCGCAGGTGGCAGTTGGCGTTGCTGCGGGTGAAATGAACCATTTTTTCAACAATCTTTATCACTCGGGCATTGACGAACCGGCAAACCGGCGGTACTCTCAAGCCCAGATACCCGATTTGGTCGCCCATGCCAACCCGCGGTTTTCTCACCCAGCCGAGAGCTTAGGCTTATCCGCGCTCCGTTTGATTCAACCCACAGAAATTAACTTTGCAAGCACCACCGAGGCGGAGCCAACTGGCCCCACCGCCGGTGGTTCAACCCCGTACCTTCACCCTGGAGGCCGTCGAAGCCATTGAAAATTGCTCTGGAGATCACGCCCAACCTTGAGCCCCTGTTCGGGACTCGCGATGAAAATCTCAGGCTCATGGAAGACTCGCTCGGTGTGCGCATTGATCTGCGCTCGGACGCGGTCCACGTGGAAGGCCCCGAGGCCGGCGTTCGCCGCGTCCAGGGCATCTTTCAGGACTTCGAGGCGCTGCGCAAACAAGGCGTCAATCCTCACAACGGCGAGCTGCATGGGATGCTGCGGCTGGTGGTCACCGATCCCGTCACTACACTGCGCTCGCTGAACGAGAGCGGCAAACAGCGCGCCACGGGCATCAAGCGCCCGGTGCAGCCGCGGTCGATCAACCAGCGCAAATACCTTGAGGCGATCGAGCAGAACGATATGACCTTCGGCGTTGGCCCGGCCGGAACCGGCAAGACCTATCTTGCCGTGGCAATGGCCGTGGCCGCGTACAGCGCCAAGAAGGTCAGCCGCATCATCCTGGTGCGCCCGGCGGTCGAGGCCGGCGAAAAGCTTGGATTCCTGCCCGGGTCGCTGCAGGAAAAGGTCGATCCGTACCTGCGCCCGCTGTATGACGCGCTCTACGACCTGCTGGAGCCGGAAAAAGTAGAAAAGATGCTGGAGAAAAATATCATCGAGGTCGCCCCGCTGGCCTTTATGCGCGGGCGCACCCTCAATGACGCCTTCATCATCATGGACGAGGCCCAGAACACCACCATCGAGCAGATGAAGATGTTTCTGACGCGCCTGGGCAATAACTCGAAGGCAGTTATTACCGGCGATATAACTCAAATTGACTTACCCAACCCGCGCCGCTCCGGCCTGGTTGATGCCATCAATGTTCTGGATGGCGTGGAAGGCATCCACTTCTGCCACTTTGCAGACGGCGATGTGGTCCGCCACACTCTGGTGCAGCGCATTGTGCGCGCTTACGAGTCGGTAAAGACCCAGCAGCAGGAGCTTCCGCTGGCGATCGGCGAACCGATCGATCTCAGCCGCCAGAACGGTGAAAACCGCGTGCAGCCGCAGCCGGCGCATCCACCTAAGCCGCAGTAACCCGCAATTGCTCATTCCATGACTTGAAAACCACGAAAAACAGGTTTCCCAGCACTCAATTCCGAGAGCTGGGAAACCGTCAACTGGATCATGAAACCTTGACAAATAACTATTCGAATCTTGATCTGCTGCGTTCGCTGGCCGTAATATCCGTGGTAGCCGCGCATCTGTTTCAAACCTGCGTCAATTCTGACGATTGTGTTGTGAGCAGCAGAGTTTCCTATCTCCTGGGTTACATGAGCTTCACCGGCGTGATGTTCTTCTTTGTCCATACATGCCTGGTGCTGATGCTTTCAATGCATCGCGCGCCGCACATTCATCTCGGACGCAACTTTCTGATCCGGCGCGCCTTTCGTATCTATCCGCTCTGCTGGGCCACCATTCTGCTTGTACAGGCTACAGGTTTAACTGACCGCCCGGATGTGGGCTTACAGAGCATTGGCTGGCCCGGCCTCATAAGTAACTTCTTACTGGTGCAAAATATATTCTTTGGTTACAGCAAGGGAAATATCACGGGGTCGCTTTGGAGCCTACCCTGGGAGATGCAGATGTACCTTGTTTTACCGCTTCTCTTTGTTGTTTTGCGCAAATATGACAACCTTTATCTGGCTTTCTGGATCTGGCTGAGCGCCACCCTGCTCGCGGTTATTGCTACATTTATGCGAATTCCGCACTCAGACGGTGTTATTTTTCCACCCATGTTCATGGCGGGAATGGTGGCCTACAAACTGATGGACCGGCAATCAGCCGGGCAGCGAGGCTTCAGGCTCCCTGCCATCCTCTGGCCGTTCTTTGTGCTGAGCCTGTTTCTTCTGGAGCCTTTGCTAGTCAATGGCCATCGCTTGATGTCTCCCGCCGACCCCTGGAGCGCGGCAATTGATTCCTGCCTATGCCTTGGCCTGGGGATTGCGATACCCATTTTCTCTGAGTTACAAACAGGTTGGATCGTTTATCTCGCGCGGCATATTGCCAGGTATTCGTACGGTATCTATCTGCTCCACATCCCTGCTTTTGTCTTCGTATTTGGCCATTGGCATGGGCTTCAACTGGCTGTGAAGGTAGCGGCCTCTCTTTCTCTGACCGTGCTGCTCTCAATTGCCGCCTATTACACGATTGAAAACCCTCTGATTCAGATGGGAAAGCGGCTGACAGCGATCCATGAAAACGCTGTGCCGATATGAGAACTCCAGATTCGATCCCCGCGGAGAGTTACTCGTCCACGAGCCGATCAAGGGCGAGAGTTAGAACGGTTCCACACTCTCCGCAAAGTCCGGTTTCCCGGAGTCGCGGGCAGGGATTTTTAGCTCGGATCGCTTACAGTGAATTGCGTCTTCGTTCCCGCAATCTCAACGATTACGCCGCTCATCCATACCTCGCTACTGCCGGAGAGCAGAATCCCGAACGATATTCCAGTCGCATTCTGGTGCGCCTAGTTCGATTGCACGGTCAGCTTGGTCGGTGTGGGAACCTCCAGGCTGTCCTTCGAGCACTCCGGCACCGGGTGATAGTTCCGTGAATGCAGCATGGACTCCAAAGCCTGAAAGCAGGCCGACTCCTTGGAGTGGATGGCTAACGTGGTGGAGCTCCGGGAGACAACCGCAGCCACCTGTGATGGACCCCTGGAACAATCAGCGCAATCCCACAGCGCTGCCGTGGCTAGATGAGAAAGCGTAGACAGAGTTGTGTTGTGGCTCAATTTGGCGTCGAGCACTGTATGCAGGACGGCGACCACCGCCCGCTCTTTATCGGCCTGGGCTTTGGCTCCCAGATCGGATAGAGCGCCTCCGACGCCGGATGGAACCAGGGCGCTATCGTTTGGAGCCAGCTCGTACCCCTTGGTCTCCTTTTCGATCATCCGCAACGCCTTGAGAGAGTGAGCAGCGAAGCCGCGGCTGAGTCTTTGGGCAGATACGGCAGGGACACAACACACCAGGATCAGGCAGGTAGTAAGCCGGACGGACATCTACAACTCCTTGCGCACGTATAGGGGCATATTAATAGGCTACACCACGATAAGGGCTGTTGCAGGCTCATTTCTCGCTGTTTGGCCGTCCTGATCCCCTTAGATAACTCCCATTCTCTCTCGATTCCTGCCTCTTCGCACCGGCCTGCGCTGTTCCTGTGGCTGGGGTGGGACTCACCATTTGTAACTTTGATCAGCGTTTACTCCGTGAAACTCAGATTCACCGGAGCCGCAGGCAGAGTCTTTTGGCTTGGCTCGCTTACCGTCAATTGTGTCTCCGGTCCTACGACCTCAACCGTTACGCCGTTCATCCACACCTTGCCGCTGCCGGAGAGCAGAATCCCGAAGGATATTCCGATCGCATCCTGCGCATATCGAGAACCACATCGTAGGAATTCCACGACTGCGTTCCTTCCTCAGGGACTCTGGTTTTGCGGCTGGTATTTGAACCGCAAAGTTCAATTGACACGGCGAAACCCGCCGGCCCCACTGCAGGCAGTGGCGTAGAATTGGAGTTGAATCGAGATCGCGAATGCAGCGGCCTCGGGTACGATGATCCTTCTTGACCCAGATTTGGACCCCGATCCTGCGCCCTTACCGGCGAAGCTTTCCGCTGCGTCCAGTCTTGAAAATTCAAACGCTGAAACTCCGGATAAAAGTCTACGTATGCCTACTGCGCGCACACTTGCGCGATTTCTTACCTCCGCGCACACTGCGGTTCGCCTCAAAGGCCAGGTCAATGTCCTGCTTACGACGGATGTGGCGATCCGCCGATTGAACAGACAATTTCGCGGCAAGAACAAGGCCACCGATGTGCTATCTTTCCCTGCAATGGCGATTCCAGGGATCAAGGGCGCGGAAGCCTTCGCGGGTGATCTGGCAATCAGCGTTCCCACTGCCCGCAAGCAGGCAATTGCTCATGGCCATTCGCTCACTATAGAGATCAAGGTTCTGATGCTGCACGGGCTTCTGCATTTGGCAGGCTACGATCACGAAGCCGACTCCGGCCAGATGGCGCGGCGGGAGGGGAAGTTGCGCGCGCAGCTTAGGCTGCCGCTGGGTTTGATTGAGCGTGTGGTTGGCCACCCTGAAAAGAGGCCGCGAAAAAAGGTTAGCCCTGCTTCAGGTGGTCAGAAGCAATGACTCCAATAGCCATTGTTTTCGTTCTTTTCCTCGCGGCCATCGAGACATTGGCCGCGTATATGACCCGCGTCTATGCGGAGTTCGGAAAGATTCTTACTGGAGAGATCGAAGAAAATCTCGACGCATGGGAAGAGCATGTCGAGCCGCAAATTGGCCTCACACGCGACCACGCCGCGCTTTGCGCCGCCATGCTGCAGCAGCTTGCGCTTGGCCTCATCGCGCTGGAGTACGGCGCAGTGCTCTTTGACCGCGCGCCGCACCTGGCTCGCCCTACCACGGCGGAAATCGCCCAGGCGATTCTCGGCGTAGTTCTGGTGGTCGTCTTCTGCAATCAGATTCTGCCCTCGCTGCTGTTCAACCGCACCCGCGGCCTCTGGGCAAGGCGACTGATCTGGCCGATCCGTTTTCTGCTCTGGCTGATGACGCCGATTACGGTTTTCGTCCGCTTCTTTTTCTCGCTCGCCGCGCTCTCAGAGGAGCCGGCCAGCCCGGAGGAAGAAGCCGCCGTGGATGTGGAGGCGCTGCTCGAAGCCGGCGAAGAGGAAGGCATTCTTGAAGAGAGCGACCGCGACCTGGTCCGCTCGGCAGTTGAATTTGGCGACAAGCTGGTGCGCGAAGTGATGACTCCGCGGCCTCGCGTCTTTGCTGTCTCTGAGTCCATTACGCTGGAAAATTTCCTCGAGCAATTAAAAGAACAGAATTACTCCCGTGTGCCGGTCTATGACGGCTCACTGGATAACATCACTGGTATCGCCTTTGCCCATGACCTGCTCCAAATTACTGATACGGAGGCTCTCACCCGCACTGTCGCCAGCATCGAGCGCCCGGTCGAGTTTGTCCCCGAGACCAAGCGAGGTTACGAACTGCTGCGGGAGATGCAGCGGGAAAAGCAGCACATGCGCATTGTCATTGACGAGTACGGCGGCGTTTCGGGCCTGGTCACCATTGAAGATCTCCTCGAAGAGATCGTCGGCAATATCCGCGACGAGCACGAAGAAGATACGCCGATTGAGGAGCCGCAGCGCGAGGAGGGCGGTGCATGGCTTGTCCCCGGCGATTTTCCCATTGCGCAGCTTGTCGAGCTATTCGGTTCGCCGATTGAGCCGGGCAACGGCTTTGAAGCGACGACCGTCGGCGGGCTGGTCAGCGAGATCGAGGGGCGCATTCCGCTGGCCGGCGAAGTTGTGTTGCTTGAACCGGCAGGGATGCGCATTGAGGTTCTTGCCTCGACGGACCGCCGCGTTGACCGTTTGCGGCTTTTTCCTCCAGTTGACAGCAATGCAGCTTCGTCCGCTTCCACTGGCGCTGCCTGATCCCGTTGTCCTGTCGTAATTAGAAAAAAATTACTTTGATCTGTAACGATTTCTCTTCCCAAGACACATTTATTGAGTAGGATGGGTATGTTCGGCTCTGTACCCATTTTTCCCCGGGACCATGCCAGAACCAGCGGCAGTCTCCTCCATCGACGCATTTAGCGTCCACAATCGCGAGATTGATGTGCAGCCGAGAGGAACTGACCTCATACACACGCGGCCAACCCAACCAGGCCGTGGATTGCTCCAAGGAGTTTTTATGGCGAATAGCACCGTCAATCTGACGCCCGATCTGTACGATTTTGTGCAGACCGAGGTGGAGAGCGGACGCTACGAGAGTGTCACTGATGTACTGCAAGCTGCCTTGAACGCTCTGCATCGCGAAGAGAAGGTTTCCCGAGCGCAGAGCCAGCAAACGAGCATTGCCGAAGGGGACGTCTTCCGCAAGCTGTGGGAAGCCTCGCAGCAGTCCACGCAATTGGCCCGGCCGCTTCGGTAGCTGGCTGCGTCATTGTCCCTGGGTTTTCACCTTGCGCCATTCCTCTGCCGTGATCTCCCAGATTTCCGAGGGCAGACGGCCGGCTACATAGTCGCGTTCCGCGACGCCAACACGGCGCATCCCCTGCTTCTCTGAGATGCGCACGGAGGCTGTGTTTGCGATGGCCTTGGAGACGCGCAGAACAGGGAAGCCGAGTGTCTCAAACCAGTAGTCGTTGGCCCATGCTGCGGCCTCGGTCATGTATCCATGGCCGTGCCACGGCAGGCCCAGCCAGAAGCCGCGATTGGTCTCATCGCCTTTGCGAAGGTTGATGATACCGATCAACTGGCTTGGATTGCTGCGCGTGCGAAGGCTCCAGTGCCAGGATTCGCCGCTCTCCGCCTGGGGAAGGGCGATGTCCCGTACGTACTGAAGCGCGCCATCTGGAGGGTAAGGCCACGGGATCCGGTTCAGCATGTACCGCACAATCTCCCAATGCGGAAAGAGTTCTTGAATCTGCTCAGCATCGCCCAACTCCAGCGGCCGCAGCAGCAGGCGCCTGGTTTCCCCTGTACCGGTCATGCACTCATCTTATCAACGGATTACGCCAAGGCATTGCAGCGGTTTTGCTCAGTTTCCGTTGCAATAAATCTGGATTTTGCACACATTACTAAAGTACGACGTACTGCCGTAATGCATCCCGCAGTGACTTTTTCCTAGACAGTCCTCATTAAATGCGTTACGTTTTCATCCATTCTTGTTGTCGAGCCGTTTCCTCCTTCGGAATTCACCCGGCTCCATCCTTCCCCAACCGCAGTCCCGCAGTGAGATGCCCTGGTTGATTCTGGATGGTTTTTTTCAGAGTCACAAATAAAGGGTCGCCGGGACGGCCAACCACAACAAAGGAGAAACCATGACCCCCAGAGTGGTTACGTTTCCGTGCGGCAAAGCCTTGATCGGCTTTGCCATGTTCGCTGTGCTTCAAATTTGCGCTGTCGCACAGACCACCTTTACCCCGCCTGCTGTCGCACCGGTCGCCAACCCCTGTCCGCGACCTGCCGCCGGAAGCGCGGTACTCAATCCTCCCGCGCTCTTCAGCTCGCATGGAATACTCGCCGTCAACTTCTCTTATCAAACCAGGACTGATGCCGAAAACCGCACCCTCTTCTGTTTCATGACTCCCAGTGGCCTTGAAAACCCGACGCTGCATGTGCTTCCCGGCGACCACCTGGTTATCACGGTGACCAACAACACGCCACCGGGAACGGGCCCCATGTTGTTGAATGCCCCCAACTGCGGCTCCAACACAATGGATTCATCCTCGATGAACATCCATTATCACGGCACCAACACTTCCCCGACTTGCGGCCAGGACGAAGTCATCAAGACCGTCATCAATACTGGACAAACCTTCCAGTACAACGTTGCCTTCCCCTCCAATGAGCCGCCGGGACTGTATTGGTACCATCCGCACATTCACGGCATTGCCGAGGCTGCTGTACTGGGCGGCGGGTCCGGCGCGATTGTGGTGGACGGAATTCAAAATGTTCAAACTGCAGTGGCGGGACTTCACCAGCAGATCATTGTGATGCGCGACCAGCCGCAACTGAACGGCCTGGGTGAGGGACCCGGCGGATGCGTCAACGGCGTCCCGTTCCAGGATCTGACTGTGAACGGTGTTCCGATTGATTCAACACAGGCGGCCAGTGGCCTGGTCACCTTTACGCCCGCTGTACTCAACGTGAACCCAGGGGAAAAGCAGTTCTGGCGCGTCACCAACTCGACCGCGGATACTATTCTCGACCTGCAGGTGCAATATAACGGAGTGGCGCAGACGCTGAACCTAGTGGCGATAGACGGCGTTTCGGTCAACTCCCAGGACGGGACTACTACCCCCAGCCTGATTCCGGTCACCCACTTCCGCCTGCCTCCGGCCGCACGCGTTGAGTTCATCGTGACGACGCCTACGGCCAGCGTCAAGACGGCGCAATTCATCACCACCAGCATCGCCACCGGGGTCAACGGCGATTGCGACCCCACCCGCCCGATCTTCAACATTGCCCTGGGCGGGGATGCCTCATCCTCTGATGGCACCGCGGATGTTGTTGCGGCCACGTCGGTTGCCAAAGCGAATGTGCAGCGCTTTGCTGGCCTTGCGACCGCGCCTATCGCGCAGACGCGCCTGTTGTATTTCTCGGAGAATTCAGACCAGACTCAGTTCTTTATGACCGTGTCTCCTCAGACACCGGCGGTCTTCAACCCCAACGCTCCTCCGGCAATCACCGCCACGCAAGGAACGGTGGAACAGTGGACGGTGGAGAACCAGGCGCAGGAGAACCACGAATTCCATCTCCATCAGGTGCACTTCCTGGTCCAGTCACAAAACAACTTTGCGATCAATAACGGCGCGCCTCTGGCTCCAGGGATCACCGGCCAATACCTGGATATGGTTGAAGTGCCGGCGTGGGATGGGAATCCGGCTCACCCGTTCCCCAGCGTCACGCTTCTGGTGGACTTCCGGGGACCGGACATCGGCTCCTTTGTCTTCCACTGCCACATCCTTGGCCATGAGGACCTGGGCATGATGAATATCATCCAGGTTGTTCCAGCTACAGCCACATGGAACAAGGCACAGCCCACGCCCGCGGCAGTTGCGGAAAGCGGTACTCCGGTTCCCGCGCGCGCGCCGGCTTCCAACACCATGACCATGCCGATGCCCGCCGAGACGGCGAAGCCTGGCGCCGGCGGAGGCCAGGAGTAACAGCTTCCGCAATTCGGATGCGCGGTCTCAAACTGCGGCGTCGCAGCTCAAAGCGGCTGGTTGAGATCGCGCCCGCTTTCCCTGATCTGTTCGAGTCCCATCCCGGTTACGAGGTACTTTTCGCAGCCGGGTGGGACTTTTTCATGTCCAGCTGGGCGCGTCAGACGAGAGAAGTAAAAATCCGCGATAATAGAAGGCAGGAGCAACCCCCGCCTTTGAAATCAGGATTTGTCGCCATTCTCGGCCGGCCCAACGCCGGAAAAAGCACCCTTCTCAACGCTCTTACCGGCGAAAAGGTAGCCATTGTCTCGGCCAAGCCGCAGACGACACGCCACCGCATTGCAGGCGTCGTCGAAGTCGAGGCCGTCAAGGGGCCCGGCGCGCATCCCGCGGCCCAGATCGTCTTTGTGGACACTCCAGGAGTGCACAAACCCGGTTCTCACCTCGACCGCCGCATGTTGCAGGAGGTCTACGAGGCTCTTGAAACCCGCGACCTGGTGCTGGTTTTGATGGATGCGACGCGCAGAGTTCAGTTGGAGGCTGCCGCGGAGCCTGCGGCTGAAATTGAGTTGGAATCCCAGGTCCCCAACAGCGAGGAACCTGGGGCACCCATTGTAGGGGGGGCCGCAGCTCAAGAATCGAACGCTGGGAACAAAGAGAGAAAAGACACCCACGGGGCAAATTGGGCCAGCGAAGATGAATTTCTCTTCGGCTTGATCCGCAAGCTTGATTGCCCGGTCTTTCTGGTCCTCACCAAAATCGATCTCGTTCCGAAAGACCAGTTGTTGCCGCTGATCGATACGCTCACCCGGCAGTTCAGCTTCGCGCAGGTCATCCCGGTGAGCGCCCGCAAGCGCGACGGACTCGATATTCTCGTCGGCAAGATTATTGAGACTCTGCCGAAAGGGGAGCGCTACTACCCGAAAGACCAGTACACGGACCAGCCGCAGCGCTTCATGGTTGCGGAGCTGATTCGTGAGCGAATTCTGGTCGAGACCGGCGAGGAGGTTCCCTACGCCTCTGCTGTGGTCATCGAACGCTTTGAGGAGCCGCCACCGCAGCCGCCGCGCAAAAAGGGAGCAGCCCCTGTACGCGCCCCGCTCACGCGCATTGCAGCTGCTATCTATTGCGAGCGCGACGGACAGAAAGCAATTCTGATCGGCAAGGGTGGGTCAAAGCTGAAGGAAATTGGCACCGGGGCGCGCAGGCAGATTGAGTCTTTTCTCGGCACACGGGTTTATCTCGAACTGCACGTGATCGTCGAGCCGAACTGGCGGGAATCCAAGGCTTTCGTCGAGTCGCTCGACTGGCGCAATCAGTTGGAGCGGCTGGCGGAAGCCAGTGGCTCGGCGAAGCACATGGGAGAAGACGAGTAGGATAATTAATTGTGAGAGCATGAATTGAAAGCGGTCCAATGAACTTGCGCGCTTCCTTTCAAATTCCGGTATTTCCGCTTTATTTACTGATTGCGTTGGCTGCGCAGGGTGACGCTCAACAGCCGAACATACAAGAGAATCAACATTCCAAGGTGATTCTTGGTGTTCTTGAAGATCATTCCGGCAACTATGCGGGCGATGCCAACTTTCAAGTGGTTCGAGCGATATTTGAGAAGCAGGGAAAAGAATGGCGACCTTTCCAGTCAAATTGTTCTACACCGGAATGCTTGAAGTTACTGCCGAAATCCTACCCCGACGAAGTAAGGTGGACGATCACTTTTGACGGAAAACGCTTGGGCTGGGTTGATGCTCGCACTCCTGCTAATTTTCATTTCTACAGCCAAGCGGGGATAGAATACATCATAAGCGCCAATGTTATTCCGACTGTCGGTAAGCGGGAACGAGAGTACAGCGGCTTCGCTGGAGAATCGGTTTACCGGCCACTAGTCGCTGTGTCGCAGCCTAACTTCAAAGACCCGGACGGATGGAAGCCAGCGCAGCCTTCGCCAGAACAGATTGATACCGTTCGCCGCGAGTTTCGTAAAAAATTCCCCACGGTCTCGAATTGCAAAGATCCAAATGAAAACAAATTGGAGTCATGGAAATACAACGACAAAGATATCAAGGTTGAATCAGCCTATACCTCAAAAACAGGTTGGTCTCTTGTTGAAATAGATTTAACCGGATATGCCTGTGACGGTCTCGTAGATGATGGGGGGCCATTTGACGGCCAATGGTATGTTTTCCAGCCGTCAGGCAAGGTGCAGTTTCTCGGCTCCGATATGTGGCTTGTCGATGCCGGAGACTATGACGGGGATCTGCAGTCAGAGGTGCTCTTCGCCGTGGTCGGCTACAACCTGGGCGGATACAGATTGTTTTATCAAGATTTCAGCCGTAGCGCTGAGTTTTTGTTTTCGTATCATTGAGTAGATATATGGGAGCGCCCTACGCTCCCTGTACTCGTCCTCGCCCGTTCATCTTTACCGCATACATGCGCGCGTCCGCTGAGCGAATAATGGCGTGCAGCGCGGAGCCGTCAAAGGGACTGGTCGCCACGCCGATGCTCGCGCTCACCTGCAAGGCCAGCGACTCGTGCATCTGGAAGGTCGTTTGCATCAGCTCCCGGTGCAGCGTCTCGATCTGCGTCCTGCACTCCGCTGCCGTTGTTTCGGGGAGCAGAATGATAAACTCGTCTCCTCCATAGCGGAAGCAAAGATCCTGTTCGCGGCTCAGTTGCTTGAGCCGCTGGCCAACGCGCGCCAGCAGTTCGCTGCCGATCAGGTGGCCGTGTACGTCGTTCACCAGCTTGAAGCGGTCCAGATCGAGAAACGCCAGGCTCACCGGCTTGTTGGTCTGTTGCGAGTGTTCAAGCTCGCGCGCCAGAACCTCGTAGAGATGGCGGGAGTTATAGAGTCCGGTTGCATCGTCGGTAATACTGAGTTGCTGAATCCGCGCCATTGCCCGCGAGTTTTCAATCGCAATCGCCGCGTGATCAGCCAGAATATGCAAAAAGGCGATGGTGTAATCATTCATCTGCGCGGCGCGCTGGTCGAAGATCTCAATAACTCCTAGAATGCCTTTGCTCCCACGCAGCGGCAGAGCAATGACGGAGCGCAACTGCGCGGCCTTGCCCGCTTTTACTGCCGGCAGAGTCGCCGCGGGGAGTTCTGCGCCACGCGCATCGTTGCCCGGCTCGGGCACAATGAGCGTCTTGCCATGGGTGACGACCCAGCCGGCGACGCCTTCTCCAATATTCACGCGCAGGCCGCGCAGCGAGGCCTCCTCGCGCCCGCCGGCAATTGCGTAATAGAGATCCTGCCGTTCCTCATCCATCATCAATAGCGTCCACATGTCCGCATCGATGATTCTCTCCATTTCGTCAAGGATGGTGCGTAGAATGGCGTCCAGCTCAAAGCTCGAAGTGAGCGAACGAGTCAGCTGGTGAAAAACAAGCAGATCGGCAAGGGGAATGCGGTTGTCTTTTTGTGGCGTCATCTCTTAACTCGTCGTTTGGCCTGGCTGTTGCGGCCTGATGCGGCGATTCCTGAGCGCAGGCAGCAACAGCCGCGCGCCTGAAAGCGCTGTGAAGGGGGAGAAATGTTTTTGAAGCGCGATTGCAGTCATGCCGCTGGGGAGTTCAACAGAGATACCTCATCCCAGCGACTGTCAAGCGAAACACTATCCTCCTATATGCACCATCGAGCGAGATGGCTTTTCAAATCCCGGCTCACCGATATGATGCCGGGCTTCCTTCTCTTGCACTATACGGGCAATGAACTCTATCAGTTCCGCATCGTTTGCGCCGCCGCGCATCCGCCCGTACAGATCGTGTTCCATCTGCGAAAACAGGCAGGTGCGAATCTTTCCATCCGAGGTGAGCCGCACCCGGCTGCATGCCCCGCAAAAGGCCTGCGAAACCGGCGCGATAATCCCGATCTCGCCAATTCCGTCGCCGAATCCATAGCGGCGCGCGGTCTCGCTTGCGTCCCGAGCGGGCAGCTCCACCAGCGGCAAAACCCTTCCAATGCGTTCCACGATTTCCTTCAGCGGAACCACAATCTCAGGGGTCCACAGCCGCCCTTCTTCGAGCGGCATGAACTCGATAAACCGCACCACTACGCCCTCCACGCGGGCGAAGCGGGCAAAATTCTCAATCTGATCGTCATTGAAGCCGCGCAGCAGTACACAGTTCACCTTCAGCGGTTCAAGGCCCGCCTGACGCGCCGCCCGCACTCCGGCCAGTACTTTGCTGAAGCTGCCGGGAATGCGCGTGATCCGCTCAAAGACGCCTGCGTCTACCGCATCCATGCTCACCGTCACCCGGTGCAGCCCGGCGGCCTTCAGCGGCCCCGCCAACTCATCCAGAAGGTGCCCGTTGGTGGTCAGCGCCAGTTCGAGGGGTGCGCCGTCCTGGGTGCGGAGCCGCGCCAGTTCCCGCACCAGCTCGACTACGCCGCGGCGCAAGAGCGGCTCACCGCCTGTGAGACGGACCTTGGTGATGCCCAGGGCTATAAACAGCCCAATCATCCGCAGGTATTCTTCGTTGCTCAGCTCGGCGTACTGCGCCCCAACCTCACCTGTCCGGCAGTAGACGCACTTGTAGTTGCAGCGGTCGGTAATTGAGACGCGCAGATCGTGGATCACACGACCATGACTATCTGTCAGCCGCCGGGCGGCGGGCTTTGGTGCGCTCATGCCGGCGGGCGCTGTGGTCAACGAAAGCGGGGAAGTCGCGGCCATAACCAGTTCCTAGGTTATACCGTTCGATGCAGGAGAGCGCCTCGAAGAAACGGCTCCTGGATATGCAAATTGGTAACCGCTCTGGGCTTCCCAGTCGCTTC
>Ga0181534_10000068_pt1 | contig 73992 bp, 60 predicted proteins | sample PEATcosm2014_Bin_37_FD_119758 | JGI IMG/M metagenome (GOLD analysis project Ga0181534, IMG submission 119758) | Peatland microbial communities from MTU Mesocosm Facility, Houghton, MI, USA - PEATcosm2014_Bin17_10_metaG | ecosystem: Environmental > Terrestrial > Soil > Wetlands > Peat | place... | reverse complement strand
GCTCTTGCTCTTGCTCTTGCTCTTGCTCTTGCTCTTGCTCTTGCTCTTGCTCTTGCTCTTGCTCTTGCTCTTGCTCTTGCTCTTGCTCTTGCTCTTGCTCTTGTCCTTAACCTGCGAAACCTTGAAACTTTGAAACCTTGAAACCCGCCCCTACTCCCCCTGCCTCGCCTCCAGCACCGCCGTCGCTTCCAGCACCCGCTCTTGCGCGGCTCTCCGCGCCTTCGATTCTCTCCGCCGCCACCAGCTATACAACGCAATCGGCACCGAGCACGCCACCACAAAGCCCACCGACCATTTCGCCGAGCGCGCAAACATCTCCATCCAGTTGAATGTGTGCATGGAGACCACGCCCGCCAGCAGCATCGTCAGAATCCACACCAGCGACCCAATCCCGTTGTACAGGGTAAACTTCGCCCTCGGCAGCCGCGCCGCGCCCGCCACCGGAGGCGCCAGGTGAGCCACTCCCGGAATCCACTTCGCGTACAGCAGCGAGATCCCCTTAAAGTGATCCAGTCCGTCGTACGCCTTCTGCTCCAGCGAATCCGGCACAAAGGAGATGCGGCACATCGCGGCGATCACCTTGCGCCCTTTCCATCGTCCCAGTTCGTACCACATCGCGTCGCCCAGCAGGCACGGAACCGCCGTCGCCAGCAGCACCAGCCAGAACTGCATCGGATTCACCGCAACCATCGCCCCTGCCGCCAGCAGCAGCGGCGAGATGAACACCGGCAGCCCCAGCCGCTCGCCCAGCGTCACCAGGAACATCCACAGCGCTCCGTGGCGGGCAAGTAAGGTTGTCTCTGCCGGCAGGTACATCGGATCTCTTCTCCCAGTTCACATACGTAGGGGACGCAACCACCCCGCCGAGCGCATTTCGCTCCGCGATAGCTGCGTCCCCACCCTGTCCAGTGTACCGGGAATTCTCTCGGCCCTTGTCAGGCTTCTTACCCGCTTCTGTAGAATTTCTCCACCTACAACAAAATCTCAGTCTGCCCCGATCATCACCAGCGGCCTGCCGTCGTCTCCAAAGTGCCGCTCCACCGGAAAACCCATCTTCTCCCAGCCTGCCAGCCCTCCGGCCAGCGGACGCACCCGCACCACTCCAAGTTCGCGCAACTGCTTCGCCACCTTCACCGCCGTCTCTTCGTTCGGACACGTGCAGTACACCACGATGTCGCGCTCGGCCGGAAACTCCGCCACCCGCCGCGCAATCTCGTCAGGATTCATGCGCAAGGCCTTCGGTAGTGTCCTCGGCTCTGCCAGGAAGTCCAGCGGATGCCTCAGATCCACGATCACCGGCTCCTCGCCCGCCGTCACCTGCCGGTAAAGCTCTTCCGGCGAAATCCGCGCCATCCGTAGCGACTTCAGGAACTCCCTCCGCTCCCAGTAGCTCCGCGCCGCCATCACCACGGAAACCACGATCGCCACTCCCACCGCCCACTGCGCTGTAATCACAAACAGCCCCAGCCAGTCGATGGTGCGCATCGAGAGATACCCGCCGCCCAGCAGCACCGCCAGCCACACAATCGAGCCCACCGCGTTGTACACGTGGAAGCGCAGGCGTGGCACCCGCGCCGCCCCCGCCAGCGGCAGCGCCAGGTGCCCTACCCCCGGAATCCACTTCGCCCACAGCAGTGACCGTCCCGTGTGGTTCGCCAGCGCCAGCTCCGAGCGCTGCACGCACGAGTCCGGCCGGAATGAGATCTTGCACAGCAATCCGAACAGTGCGCTGCCCTTCCACCTTCCCAGCTCGTACCACACCGTGTCGCCCGCCAGGCACGCGATCGTCGTCGCCAGCAGCAGCCAGCCCATCTGCAGCTTGCCCATCGCCGCCAGCGCTCCGCTGGCAAACAGCAGCGGAGTCACAAACAGCGGCAGTCCCAGCCGCTCCGCCAGCGTCAGGACGAACATCCACAGCGTTCCATGCCGCGCCAGAAATTGAAGATCGGATAAATGCATTTCGGTGGTTTCCTTCGCTCTGGCCCGCGGTCCGCCATTCAGTGATAAGTGATTATTCGTGTCAACGAACTTCCCTTTTATCTAGATGCTCCGCAGCTTCCCCAGGGTTCAGCCGCCGCCATTCAAAACTCCTCCCGCATTTGCTGGCAAACTCCGCCTTCATCTGCCATAATCCGTGGCCGTCGCAACCTCAAAGGGATTACGGCTCATGTGGGAGCCTTCCAATTCAGCTCTGCGTTCCAGTTGTGACTGAGGAGAACTCTTTATGACATCTTCTGCGGCAGTCGGCGGTTCCGCTCACCAGCGCTTCAAGGCAGCACGCGACTTCCTCCTCCAGTACCGCGAGGACTACGCCACTGCATACGCCCAGTTCAACTGGCCCGTCCTCGGCGAATTCAACTGGGCTCTCGACTGGTTTGACCTCATCGCCCAGGGCGAGCGCCGCAATCAGCCCGCCCTCTGGGTCATGCATGAGCAGGGTGGCGAAGAGACGCTCACCTTCGCCGAGCTCTCCCAGCGCTCCTCCCAGATCGCCAATTACCTGCGCAGCCTCGGCGTCCGCCGCGGTGACCGCATCATGCTCATGCTCGGCAACGTCCCCCAGCTCTGGGAGTCCATCCTCGCCGCCATGAAGCTCGGCGCCGTCGTCATCCCGACCACCACCCTGCTCACCGCCGACGACATCACCGACCGCAGCCTCCGCGGCAACGTCCGCCACATCATCGCCACCTCCGAGCTCGCGCCGCGCTTCGATCACATCGAGGCGCTCAGCCGCGTCACCGTCGGCCCCTCCGTCCCCGGATGGAGCGACTTCAACGCGGGCTACACCTTCCCCGCCGCATTCGAGCCCGAGGGCGTTACCAAGGCCTCCGATCCGCTTCAGCTCTACTTCACCTCCGGCACCACCAGCAAGCCCAAGGTCGTCCTCCATACCCACGCCAGCTATCCCGCCGGCCATCTCTCCACCATGTATTGGATCGGCCTCAAGCCCGGCGACATCCACTGCAACCTCTCATCGCCCGGCTGGGCCAAGCACGCCTGGAGCTGTGTCTTCGCCCCATGGAACGCCGAGGCCACCGTCTTCGCCTACAACCAGGCGCGCTTCAACGCCGCCGGATTGCTCAACGCCCTCGTCCGCGCTGAAGTCTCCACCTTCTGCGCCCCGCCCACCGTCTGGCGAATGCTCGCCCAGGAGGACCTCGCCACCTACAAGGTCAAGCTCCGCGAGGCCGTCAGCGCCGGAGAGCCCCTCAATCCCGAGGTCATTGAACGCGTCCGCGAAGCTTGGGGAATCACCATCCGCGACGGCTACGGGCAGACCGAAACCACCGCCCAGCTCGGCAACTCTCCCGCCCAGCAGATGAAGCTCGGCTCCGTCGGACGTCCCATGCCCGGATACCGCCTCGCCCTCCTCGACATCGACGATCAGGAAACCGAGGAGGGCGAGCTCTGTATCCGCCTTGACCCGCCGCCGCTCGCGCTCATGCCCGGCTACCAGGATGATCTCGGCAACGTGCAGCACCTCACTGGCCCCATCTACCGCACCGGAGACGTCATGTCCCGCGACTGCGACGGATATTTCACCTTCGTCGGCCGCGCCGATGACGTATTCAAGGCCTCCGACTACCGCATCAGCCCCTTCGAGCTGGAGAGCGCTCTCGTCGAGCACCCCGATGTCGTCGAGTGCGCCGTCGTTCCCTCGCCCGACCCCATCCGCACCGCCATCCCCAAGGCGTTCGTCATCCTGCGCACCGGCGTCCAGCCCTCGCGCGAGCTGGCGCTCTCCATCTTCCAGCACATCCGCCGCACCCTCGCCCCTTACAAGCGAATCCGCCGCATCGAGTTTGCCGACCTTCCCAAAACCATCTCCGGCAAAATCCGCCGCGTCCAGCTTCGCAAGGCCGAGGCCGCCCAGGTCGAGTCCGGCCAGCGCCTCCAGATGGAGTACCGCGAGGAGGACTTCCCCGAACTCCGCTAGCCGGCATCAAGAACAACTTCAGGGTGCCCCGTCCTAACCTGGGTTTGGTTAGGGCGGGGCCTTTGCCCTTGCTCTTGCCTTTGCCCTTGCCCTTGCCCTTGCCCTTGTTCCTGCCGTTGCTCTTAACCTGCGAAACCTTGAAACCTGCGAAACCTTGAAACCTGCGAAACTTTGAAACCTGCTCTTCCCGTTTCCCTCTCGGCCTCCCCCGCGATATCATGGACGCTCGCTTGGGAAAGTTCCCGGAGGGTACGCATGATCCCCTTGCTCGTATTCCTTGCCATCCTCGTTGTCATCGGCCTCATCATCGGCGGAATGTACAACGGGCTGGTTCAGCTCAGGGTCCGCGCTGACAGCGCGTGGTCTGATATTGATATCCAACTCAAACGCCGCCATGACCTCATCCCCAACCTCGTCGAAACCGTCAAAGGCTATGCCGCTCACGAAAAGGGAACCTTTGAGAACGTAGCCCGCTACCGTTCCGCCGCCATGGCCGCCACCTCCACCGAGGACCGCGCCCAAGCCGAGGGACAGCTCACCCAGGCTCTGCGCGGCCTTCTCGCCGTCGCCGAGGCGTATCCCGAGCTCAAGGCCAACGCCCAGTTCATGTCACTCCAGCAGCAGCTCTCCGATCTTGAAGATGCGCTGCAGAACTCCCGCCGCTACTACAACGCCGTGGTGCGCGACCTTAACACCAAGATTCAGTCCTTCCCGACGAACATCATCGCGGGCATGTTCAACTTCCAGCAGCGCCAGTTCTTTGAGATCACCGATCCCACCGAGCGCGCTGTCCCAACCGTGAAGTTCTAACTCGGATCCCCATGAATCGAACTTTTCGTTCGCGTCTCGACCCCAGCCTCACCCGCTGGGGTTTCTTGCTTGCCACTCTGCTCCTGCTCGCCGCGCCCTCCTTTGCCCGCTCCTGGAAGATCGCCCGCTTCGACGCCCGCTACACCATCTCTGAAGACGGAACCGTCCTCATCGAGGAAGAGATCCATCCCGCCTTTCAGGGCGCTTACAACGGAATCCTGCGTGACATTCCCGTCGAGTATCCCGGCCCTGACGGCACCGCCTACAAGCTCTACCTCAAGGTGGATTCCGTCACCGGCGAAGACGGACAGAAGCTCAAATTTGAGCAGAGCACCCGCACCGAGCGTGTCGCCGGTGGCGACCATCATGCCTTCCTCGTCCTCAAGATCTACGCCGCGGGCACTGACACCGAGCGCACCATACACATCGCCTACCGCGCCACTGACGCCATCCGCTTCTTCAAGGATTACGACGAGTTCTACTGGAACGTCACCGGCAATGACTGGAAGGTGCCCATCGACTCGGCCACCGCCTTCGTTGCCCTGCCCACTGCCGCTGCCTCGCAGCTCAAGGCGCAGGCCTTCACCGGACTCTTCGGCGCGCGCTCTGACGATGCCACCAGCACCGTCGATGGCAGCAACGTCACCTTCGACGCCTCCCGACCGCTCCCGCCCCGCAACGGCCTCACCATCGACATCTCCATCCCCAAAGGAGTCATCAAGCCGCCCTCCGCCCTCACCCGCGTCGGATGGTTTCTCGGCGCCAATCCCGGAGCCTTTCTTCCCCTCTGGGCCTTCGTCGTCATGTTCTCCCTCTGGTTCTGGAAGGGACGCAGCCCCGATCCCGGTCTCTCCGTCGCTCCCATGTATGAGCCGCCCAAGGGACTCACCCCCGCCGAGGCCGGCACTCTCCTTGCTGACAACATCGAGGCCCGCGACATTACATCCACACTTATCGATCTTGCCGTCAAGGGATATCTCAAGATCATCGAGCATGAAGACAAAATCCTCTTCATCTCTCACAAGGATTACATCCTCCGCCTCATGAAACCGCGCTCCGAGTGGCAGGGCCTCGCCGCCCATGAGACCGAAGTTCTCAACAACATCTTTCCCGAGGTCACTGCCGAGGAGACCTCGCTCTCCAGCCTCAAGAACCGTTTCTACGTCGCTCTCCCCTCCATCCGTGAAGAAATCATGGGCGCTCTCAAGGCCAAGGATCTCTACTCCACCGATCCCGAATCTGCCAAGGGCCTCGCCCTCGTCGGCATTCTCATCATTGCGTTGCCCTTCCTCTGGCTCCAGCTCACCGGAGCCATCCGTCTCGGCAACTCGCCTCTTGTCCTCGGCGTCGGCATCGCGCTCACCGCCCTCATCGTCTACCTCTTCGGACACCATCTCGCCGCCAAAACCGTCCGTGGCGCGCGTACCCGCGTCGAGTGTCTCGGCTTCAAGGAGTTCATGACCCGCGTCGATGGCGACCGCATCAAGCGCATGCCGCCCGATACCTTCGAGAAGTTCCTGCCCTACGCCATGGCCTTCGGCGTCGAGCAGTACTGGGCCAAAGCCTTCCAGGGACTCATCACCGAGCCGCCCTCCTGGTATGTCGGCTCCGGCTACGGAACCCCCGGCATGATGTGGACTCCGCTCATGTTCACCAACTCCATGAGTTCCTTCTCCACCTCGGCCTTCCAGTCCTTCTCTGCCGCGCCCCAGGCCAGCTCCAGCGGCTCTGGATTCGGCAGCGGTGGCGGCTTCGGCGGTGGCGGAGGCTTCTCCGGCGGAGGCTTCGGCGGCGGTGGCGGCGACGCCTTCTAGCCAGGCTCTACTGAATCATTAGCGTGCCCCGTCCTAACCTGCGCTTGGTTAGGGCGGGGTTTTTGACTTTGCTCTTGCCGGTGCCCCACATCTGCCCCGCTGTTGGGCGGATTTTGGGCTTTTGACTTTGTCCGGGTCTGTTGCCTTTCCCCTCCCGCACTCCAGATTTCTCCGGATAAATCGTTGATTCGCCGGAAGCTAATGGTGAACTCGCACTATCGCAACTCTTCGTTTTCGTGCCATAATCCAAGGTCAATCGTTACTGAAGTAATTGAGTCGCTACTTTGCGGGAGCAAACGTGGAAGACATTCGGACTAGTAGAAGATTTCCAGTGCATTTGCCGCTCAAATTCTTCGGAGATCACCAGATTCCGCCGGGAAGCACGGCCAATATCAGCGCGGCAGGTGTTTACCTCTGGGTCGAGGGCGGGTTGCAGATTGACGCCGCCATCGAATTCGAGATCACCATTCCCTCCGCCTCCATAGGAGCAGAGCAGGATGCCCGCATTCATTGCCACGGCCGCGTCGTCCGCTGTGACACAAACCAGGAACTCGGACGCACCGGCGTCGCTTGTCTCATCGAGCGTTACGAATTCCTCCGCCCCGGCGAAGTGGAAGGGGAATAGATGCTGAAAATCATTCTCGCTGACAATCAGGCTATCTTCCGCGCGGGCATTGCCAAGGTGCTCGCCGTCGAGGATGATGTCCGCATCGTCGCCCAGGCTCAGACCGTCGAGCAGGCGATGATCTCCATCGAAAAATTTCGCGGCTCCGTCATGATCTACGCATCCAGCTTCTTGCCTGACACGGCGCGCCTCGTAACCCTCGCCCGCGAGTCCGGAATCCAGCTCGTCGTCATCGCCGAAAACAACGACGCGCCCGAGCGTTTCCTGAGCGCTGGCGTCCTCGGCCTTATCTTCCGCTCCGTCGATAGCGCCGAACTTTTGCGCTGCGTCCGTAAGGTCAGCGTCGGAGAGGTCTACTCCCAGGATCTGCGAAACGTCTCCCAGCATGCCGACTCCGATGACTTCGTCGGCGCGCGCGTCCGTGACCGCCTCACTCCCAAGGAACTCAAGATCGTCGCGCTCATCGTGCAGGGCTTCAAGAACAAGGAAATCGCCAACCTCCTCGGAACCACCGAACAGGTCGTCAAGAATTACCTGCGCAACGTCTATGACAAGATCGGCGTCTCCGACCGTCTGGAGCTTGCCCTGTTCACCATTCATCACCGCATCCTCGCCGAAGCCGCTGCCGCCAGCGCCGCCTCCATGCGCGCCAACGCGCCGCCCACCGGCGCCGCCAACTAACACTCTTCGCTGCCCCACACCTGCCGTTGTTAGCAGAAGTGGGGCTGTTCTTGGTGCCCCATATCTGCCCTCCTTTGGCAGATGTGGGTCCGTTGACTTTGTTGTGGACTTCGCCCTTGCCCTTGCTCTTCCCCCAATCAAAAAGAGCGCGGCTCGATGATCCTCTCATCGAGCCGCGCTCTTCCTCTTTCAATCTCTTCTTAGTGGTGGGATGCCCGTTCGCTCGCCTTCAGCAGCTCGTTCACAATCGTCACCAGCTCTTCCGGGTTCACGGGCTTTTCCAGATACAGATCCGCCAGCGGCTCTGCCGATTGATACGCCTCCGCAACGTAGCCTGAGACGACCACCACGGGCATCGTCGAGTGAGTCTTCGCCACCTGCACAATCGCGCGCCCATTCTCGTCGCCCAGCCGCCAGTCCGTCACCACCGCGTCATATTCGTTGGTGGTCATCAGTTGGATCGCCTGCTGCGCCGACGTCGCCGACGTCACATCGTGGCCCGCCTGCTCCAGAATTGCACATTTCAGCCGCACTACATGCGGCTCATCATCAACGCAAAGAATTCTCGCCATGACTTCCTTATGAACGACTACGCAGTCATTCTCCTTAGGTCACGCCTGCTTGTCAACCATGCGTGCCCATCCTGCGCGTTATGTCACCTTTGCCACGGTTTCTGGTGCCCCATTTCTGCCCCGTTGTTGGGCAGAAGTGGGTCCGTTGACTCTGACTTTGATTTTGACTCTGTCCTTGCCTTAGCTTCCTTCCCGCCTTACAACTTCCGCGCAATCGACTTCGCCTGGCTGAACAGCAGCAGGTAATCCGGTCCGCCCGCCTTCGAGTCTGTTCCCGACATGTTGAAGCCGCCGAACGGATGCGCGCCCACCATGGCTCCCGTGCATTTCCGGTTGATGTACAGGTTGCCGACGTGGAACTCCTGGCGCGCCTGTGCGATCCGCTCTTCCGACTTCGTGTACACCGCGCCCGTCAGTCCGAACTCCGTGTCGTTGGCAATCCGTATTCCTTCGTAGAAGTCCCTGCACCGTATCACGGCCAGCACCGGCCCAAACACTTCCTGCTGCTCCAGAGTGTCGCCCGGCTTCACCTCGGAGATGATCGTAGGTTCCACAAAGTACCCGTCCAATCCCTCCACGGCGTGTCCGCCCGTGATCAGCCGCCCGCCTTCTTCCAGTGCCTTCGCAACGTAGCCCAGAATCGATTTCCGTGCGCCTTCGTTCACCACCGGACCCATGTTCGGATTCTCTTCCGCCGCGCCCACCGTCAGCTTTTCGGCGCGGTCTTTCAGCCGTTCCACAAACTTGTCGTAAACGCGCTCGTCCACAATCGCCCGCGAGCAGGCCGAGCACTTCTGTCCGCTGAAGCCGAACGCCGAGGCAATCACGCCGCTCACTGCTTCGTCCAGGTCGGAGTCCGAGTCCACCACAATCGAATCCTTGCCGCCCATCTCCAGCACCGTGCGCTTGATCCAGATCTGTCCCGCCTGCGCCTTCGCCGCCAGCTCGTGAATGTGCAGCCCAACTTCCTTTGAGCCCGTGAAGGCCACAAACCGCGTCTTCGGATGTGCAACCAGCGCGTTGCCGAACGTGCTTCCGCTGCCCGTCACAAAATTCACCACGCCGTCCGGAAGCCCGCACTGCTCCAGCACCTCGTAGAACTTCGCCGCAATCGTCATCGCGTCGCCGCTCGGCTTCAGAACCACCGTGTTGCCGCACACGATGGCCGCCATCGTCATCCCGGCCATGATCGCCGAAGGGAAATTCCATGGCGGAATCACCGCCCCCATCCCCAGTGGAATGTAACGCAGCTCGTCGTGTTCTCCCGGCAGTTGAATCGGCGGCGCCGCCAGGTCCAGCCGCAGCGCCTCGCGTGCGTAGAACTCCGCGAAGTCGATGGTCTCGGCGACGTCGGCATCGGCCTCTGCCCAGTTCTTGCCTACCTCGAACACCAGCCATGCCGCCCACTCGAATTTCCGCTCCCGCAGCGTGTGCGCCACCTTGAACAGCAGTTCCGCGCGCTCGTGCATCGGAGTCCGGCTCCAACCCTCGTAGGCTTCCAGCGCCGCTTCCACCGCCGCCGGAACCTCCTCTGCTCCCGCCTTCTGGAAAATTCCCACCACCTGTTCGGGATGCGACGGATTGATCGATTGCGTTTTCGCTTCCGTCCTTACCCGGTGGCCGCCGATTACGTTTTCATACTCCCGCCCAAGCTGCCTGCGAACTTTGTCCAGAGCCTCGCGCATCGCCCGCACGTTTTCCAGCCGCGTAAAGTCCACAAACGGTTCGTTCTTGAACGTCGTCCGTCCTACGCTCTCCAGGGTTGTCGCTACTACACTGCTCTGTACGGTCGCCATAAGTTCCTCTCAAAATCCCAGGCTTTTCAATCCGAATTTCTGATCCATCAAAGCTCTTCTCCACGCTGCCTCCACCGGCGCGCGGAACAGATGATTTTAGCATCTCGCTCCGTCGCGGGCCGTTTCGCCCGCGGAATCGATTTCCCCATCTTTGCGACCTTAGGAGAACATCCATTTTTCCCCTCTTTGAATCTCTCCTCCTGCGCCGCTCGTGTCCCGACGAAATCCGTCCCGTGAATCCACGCCCACTTCCTTTCGCGTGCGGGATTCCTTTCGTCTCCTGTTGTTGGAATGTGCCATCAACCGCATAGCAACCAGAACGGCTTGAGCAGAATGAAGGAGAATATATGGCTACAGTCGCATCACAGAATCTGAATCAGGCAGCCCTCAAGTTCGCAGAACACACCCACCGCATGCTCATCAACGGTAAGTGGATGAAGGCTGCCTCCGGCAAAACCTTCCCCACCTACAACCCCGCCACCGGAGAGGTTCTCTCCAACGCCGCCGAAGGCGGCAAAGCTGACATCGATGCCGCCGTCCGCGCTGCCCGTCACGCTTTTGACCACGGTCCCTGGAGCCGCATGACTCCCTCCGAGCGCGGCAGGATCATCTGGAAACTCGCCGACCTGCTCGAGCAGCACACCGAGGAGTTCGCCACCCTCGAGAGCCTCGACAACGGAAAGTCCCTCGCCGTCGCCCGCGTCGCCGACGTTCCTCTCGCCGTCGACCTCTTCCGCTACATGGCCGGATGGACCACCAAGATCGAGGGCAACACCATTCCCATCTCCGTCCCCTACACCCCCGGAGCGCGCTACCACGCCTACACCCTGCGCGAGCCCATCGGCGTCGTCGGCCAGATCATTCCCTGGAACTTCCCCCTGCTCATGGCCGCCTGGAAGCTCGGCCCCGCTCTCGCCGCCGGCTGCACCATCGTCCTCAAGCCCGCCGAGCAAACGCCCCTCACCGCCATCCGCCTCGGCGAACTTATCCAGGACGCAGGATTCCCCGAAGGCGTCGTCAACATCGTCACCGGCTACGGTGAAACCGCGGGCGCGGCTCTCGCCGCCCACCCTGGCGTCGATAAAATCGCCTTCACCGGATCCACCGAAGTCGGCAAACTCATCGTCCACGCCGCCACCGGAAATCTCAAGAAGGTGACCCTCGAACTCGGCGGAAAGTCGCCCAACGTGATCATGAAGGACGCGGATCTCGAGGTCGCCATCCCCGGCGCTGCCAGCGCCATCTTCTTCAACCACGGACAGTGCTGCTGCGCCGGATCGCGCCTCTACGTCCACAAGTCAATCTTTGACCGCGTCGTCGAGGGCATCACCAGCGAAGCCAAAAAGATCCAGGTCGGCCCTGGCACCCACCCCGATACCCAACTCGGCCCCCTCGTCTCCGAGGAGCAACTGAGCCGCGTCAAGGGCTATATCGATGCGGGATTCGCCGAGGGAGCCTGCGCCACCACCGGTGGAAAGCAGATCGGCAGCAAGGGCTATTTCGTCGAGCCTACTGTGCTCGTAAACACCAACAAAAACTCCAAGGTCGTCCGTGAAGAGATCTTTGGCCCCGTCGTCGCCGCCATGCCCTACACCGAAATCGATGAACTCGTCGATCAGGCCAACGACTCCAGCTATGGCCTCGCCGCCGGAATCTGGACCGGCGACGTCTCCAAGGCCCACGCTCTCGCCTCCGCCATGCGCGCCGGAACCGTCTGGGTCAACTGCTACAACATCTTTGACGCGGCCCTTCCCTTCGGCGGATACAAAGAGAGCGGCTGGGGCCGCGAGATGGGACACAACGCCGTCGAGGCATACACTGAAACCAAGTCCGTCTGCATGAAAGTCGCATAACGGTGCCCCTAGTCTCAACTCATTGCAGCGTTCCCCGTCCTAACCTGGGTTTGGTTAGGGCGGGGCTTTTGACTTTGTTCTTGTTTTTGACTTTGTTCTTGTCTTGGTGCCCCATTTCTGCCTTCCTTTGGCAGAAGTGGGTCTGTTGACTTTGCTCTTGACCTTCCCCTTGTTCTTAACGTGTCATCCACACCTTGGCGAGGAACCCCAGCACCGTCCAAATTTCTCCCGCACTCCCTGAGGCCCTTCAACCACCCATCGATGTACCCATCCCCCAGACGCAGCAAGGGACGAGGATGCACCTCGCCCCTTGCCCTGCGATCTTTCGCCGCTCACTGCCAACAAGAAACTACTTTACGCGGTCGACTTCCTTCAATCTGGCTGCCTTGCCGCGCAGTGCGCGCAGGTAGTACAGCTTCGCGCGGCGTACCTTCGCCGAGCGAACCACTTCCAGCTTCTCGATGATCCGGCTGCCCAGCGGGAAGATTCTCTCCACGCCCTGCCCAAAGCTCATCTTGCGAACCGTAAAGCTCGGCTGTTGTCCGTTCGCCTTCTTGATAACAATTCCTTCAAAGATCTGGATGCGCTCTTTTTCGCCTTCCTTGATCTTCACGTGAACCTTGATGGTGTCGCCCACCGCGAAGGGAGTCAGGTCCGTGCGCTGTGCTTTTGCAAGCAACCGGGTAATGATGGGAGATGACGACATAACGATTTTCCTCTTCTCTTCTCGGGTGCCTGGGCAAGCGCCCCGGTCGGTCCCGTAATCTCTCTAAATTTTTTCCGCCTCGCGTTTCAGCTCGCGGAGCAATACCTTGTCTTCCGCGCTGAGCGCCACCTTCTCCAGAAGGTCGGGACGATTCCTCAGCGTTTTTTCCAGTGCGCGGCGCCGTCTCCAGCGCCGGATCTCTTCATGGTTCCCGTTCATCAGCACATCCGGAACCGGTATCCCGCAAAACTCCGCGGGCCGCGTGTACTGCGGATAATCCAGCAGGCCGCCGGTGGCAACTGTTGAATCCGGCTCCAGCCTTCCCCGCCCGTCGAACTTTGCCTCTGCCTCCACGCCGCTGAAGCTCTCGGTTTTATTCGAGGCTTCGTTGCCCAGTGCTCCGGGCAGCAGACGCGTAATGCAGTCCAGCATGAGCGCGGCTCCAAGCTCTCCGCCGCTCATCACAAAGTCGCCAACCGATACCTCGCGGTCCGCCAGGTGTTCGGTCACACGCTCATCCACGCCCTCGTAGCGCCCGCACAGAAACGTCACCCGCTCCAGCCCCGCCAGCTCCTGCGCCATCGCCTGGGTAAACATCTTCCCGGACGCTGACAGCATCACCACCGATTCCTTCGCCGCGCCGCTTGCGCGCTCCGCTCTTGGCCGCACGCCCAGTGATTCCGCGCATGCAAACAGCGGGTCGGGCTTCAGCAGCATTCCCTCGCCGCCGCCAAATGGACGGTCGTCCACCGTGCGGTGCCGGTCCTGCGTAAACGCCCGCAGGTCGTGGATTCCGATTTCAATGAGCCCGGCATTTCGCGCTCTGCGCACAATGCCGTAATCCAGGGGACCAGCAAAAAAGTCCGGAAAGATGGTAACGATCTCGAACCGCACTTTCTGGCCTCTGTTTATCGCTTTGCCCTGGGCTGCTTCGGTTCTTTCTTCCCCGCGCTGAGCGGAGCATCCAGTTCCAGCATGCCTTCCGGCAGTTGCATCTCGATCCGTTTTCCCTTTACGTCCAGCTTCTTCGTGAAGCTCTCCACAAAGGGGATCATAAATTCCTTGCCGTCGTCGCTTTTCACGATCAGCAGCGGGGCCGTTCCAGCCCCAAAATTTATATCTGCAACGCTTCCAATCTCTCTTGCCGCTTCAACGCCCTGCTCTGCTACCACCAGGCATCCCAGCAGTTCGCTCACGTAGAACGCGCCTGCTTCCAGCTCCGCCCGTTCCGCGGCAGGAATCTGAATCTCCGATCCCATCAGCTTTTCAGCCTCTTCGATCGAATCCACGCCCTCGAACTTGAAAACCATTCCGCCCTTGTGGGGCCAGAAATCTTCCAGCTTCAGTTCGCGGCGTTCATCCCTTGCTGCGTTCCACGCATAGAGCCTGCGCCGTTCTTCAAACCGCTCCGGAAAATCCGTGTGCAACTCCGCGGCAACTTCTCCAACGCGGCCCTGCACTTTTGCCACGCGCGCAATCGTAATAAACGCGCCCTGGCCGGAGTCCCCGGTCATACCGCTTGCCTGCTCGGCTTCATTACTCAACAATGTCGAGCGAGCAGCGCTGCCCGTTCTTTTCCGCCGCGGCGGAAAGAACCGTGCGCAACGCGCGGGCGGTACGCCCTGAGCGGCCAATGACGCGCCCCAGGTCGTCTTCTGCAACTTCCAGCTCCAGCTTTACGTACTCGCTGTCGCCGGAGGCAATCACATCGACTTCCTCGGGAGAATCCACGAGAGCCATGGCAAGCTCTTTTGCAAGTTCAGGCAGATTGGCAGGCATTGACGTAATCTCCGCTTATGCTTCCGGCTCGGCCGGAGCTTCCGCAGCAACCGGCCCCGCTTCGGCTTCCGCCGGAGCAATCACCGCGGCCGGTGCAACCGGCGCAACCGTCGCCGGAGTCAGTGGCGCGGCCGTTACGGCAGGCGCGCCAGCGGCGGCGTTCTTGTAAAGACGCGCCAGCGTGGGCGAAAACTGTGCTCCCTTGCCCAGCCAGTACTCGATCCGGTCGTTCTTCAGGTCTACCGTTGCGGGGTTGGTGCGCGGATTGTAGAGTCCCACTACTTCAATCGAGCGGCCGTCGCGCGAGCGGTCCTTCTCGATGACAACGATGCGGTAAATAGGCTGCTTGCGCGCACCACGGCGCGAAAGACGAATCATTAACACAGGCTTGTTTCCTCTCTTCGTTAAACTCCAGCGCTCGACATCCCCGGCAAGCTTTTCGCTCCCCCGGAGACCGGAAATCGCAACCGGCTACGCCAGCCTTGATTCGAACGCTGAGACGCCCGCTGCGCCTTGGCGCCAGGCGGATGGAATCCGCCACGGGCTATACCACAAAGGAATCGCCAGACACTCGTCCGGCTAACACTTGCAGCAACAACTATTATCCCGGAACTGCGCCCCACTGGCAAGCCGCACCCAGATTAAGCCAATCTTGCAGGGTGCCCCATCCTGGCCCGTCGTTGGCTAGGGTGGGGTAGTTGACCTTCCTTTTGCCCTTGCTTCTGGTGCCCCATTTCTGCCTTCCTTTGGCAGAAGTGGGTCTGTTGCCCTTGCCCTTGCTGTTGCTGTTGCCTTTGCTGTTGCTGTTGCCTTTGCTGTTGCCTTTGCTGTTGCTGTTGCTGTTGCCTTTGCTTTTGCTCTTGCTGCTGCCTTTGCTCTTGCTCTTGCTCTTGCTCTTGCTGTTGTTCTTGCTCTTGCTCTTGCTCTTGAACTGTCATTCCGAGCGTAGCGAGGAACCCCAGCACCGCTCAAATCTCTCGATCCGCCCGAAAGGCGCTTCAACCACCAATCGATTCCACTCCACCATCCCCGCCCGCAAACGCCGCCCTCTTCGCAATCAGGAAGTACAGCGGAATCAGAATCACCAGCAAGCCTCCTACCGCTCCCAGCCAGATCAAGTTCGCCGTCTCTCCCACCGCAGGCGTCTGCTGCATCCGGAACGGATTGCGATCCAGAATCGCCTGTAGCCGCTCCATTCTGCCGGGGAACACATAAAACACCAGGCTATTCAACGCGCCGAGCAGCACCAGCACAATCGAACCTTGCCGCGCCCACTCCCGCAGCTTCAGCAGTCCCCAACCCAGCGCAACGTATGCTCCACCCCACACCACTTTCACCGCAACCGCATTCCATCCAGTCAGCACCCAGAGCCCAACGGCTATCGGAAAGGTCGCCATCGCGAGCATCATCGCCCCAGAAACAATCCAGAACCACCCGATGAGGGCGATACTGACCGGACGCTGCGACTCCCCGGCCTCCGCTCCGCCTTCCTCAAACAACGCTTTGATCCGCGGACGGCTGAACAGCCACGCCCACCATCCGCACGTCGCCGCAATCAACAGGCAGACGCTCGCCGCCACGATCTTGAAAACTTCGAACCAATGGCGTGCACCTTCCGTGCGGTCAGTCACCGGAAATGGAATTACCAGGAACACCACCGACATGAATCCAAACATGAGCAGTGAAAACCACGAGAAGACCAGCGTGCTCCACCGCGCCCAGTTCTTGCGCATGAACACGCATATCCCGGTCACGATTCCCAGCACTCCCAGCAGCCCATACACCGCCGCCATCCCCAGCATGAATCCGCGCCCCGGCCCATCGCTTCGCATCGGCAAGGCAATCGATACGTACGTCATCGCCACGGCCATAAGCAGAACCAGTACGCCGCCGATGCACTCCAGCACGCCCGTCAGATAGATCGAAAAAGGAGTCTTCATGGAATGCCCGGAAGTATAGAGGAATCGTTCCCCTTCGGACATGAATTTCTACGATCGAACCAATACCATTGCCAACTCAGCCAATCCCCAGCCTCGCCAAAGGTTGACCACTCCGCCAATCCTTCCTGACCTCACTCAACGATTTACCACGTAGTTACTGCAAGCTTCCCAACGATTACCCATCTCGCCAATCTCTACCGGAATTCTGCACCGGATACGGTGCAAAATGCCGCTTCCGCGAAGCGAATTCCACAAGCAAGGCCGCCATTGCTGGCGGCCTCGTTTTCACTACGTTTCGGGAGCTTCTTAGCTGATCGGTGCCGGAGCCGGTGTCCCCGTCGCCGGAGGATTGCTCTGCGGCTGCGGCAGCACGACGCGCGGCGGAATCGTGCTTCTCATGTTGCGACCGCTCTTCCCGCTCTTGCCAGAGAAGCCTTTGCCCAGCAGGCTTTCGTTGCTCCCCGTGCCTACCTGGCTGGAGCCCGCCGGGAAGTAAGCATTATTCAGCTCGACCTTCGCGGAGTTCTCGATCTTCTCCATCGACATCGCGAACATCTGCTCTGACAGTTTGTTGCGGATCTCGCCGCGCACTTCATCCAGTGGCTTCGTGCTGTGCGAGACAATCTTGTAGATGTAGGAGCCGTTGGCGCCGGAGAACACCTGCGACACCTCGCCATCCTTCAGCGACAACGCCGCCCGCTGATTGACCGGCATATCGTTGACGGAGAGATTCCCGATGTTCGTCTTCGGCGGAGTTCCGAGCATGCCTTCGGACTTATAAACCTCGGCCTGCAGGTTGTCGAAGTCTTCGCCGGCGGCAGCGCGGGCTTGCAGCATCACCAGCATCCGGGCGTGGGGATCCTCGTCCGGTTTCGCTGCGGCGGCTGCCGGTGCGGCTGGCGGCGCATTCTGATGCTTCAGGTTCTTGGGCTCGGGAATGAACAGGCGCTGCACTTCAACCTGCTCAAAGGTGGATGCGTTCTCTTTGTAGTACTTCTCAATTTCCGCGGCCGGGGGAGCATCGTTGGACTGGCTCTTCAGCAGCTTTGCCGTCTCTTCCGCCTCGGAGCGCAGGCGCGCGTAGGCAAGCGCTTCTTTCACCTTCGGATCGCTGCCGAGTCCGCGCTTGCGGAACTCCCGCTGAAGCAGAAGCAGCTTGGGATAGAAGCCCGCAAGCTGGGCCTTCGCCATCACGCTCATATTCGGTTGCAGCGCTTCGGCCAGCGAATCGAATTCCGCCCGCGTCACCACTGTCTTGCAGGTGGGCTTCACCGCGTTCTTTCCCGGAATCGGATGAGTGATGGACTGTTGAGTTGCGTTGTCGCACAGGCCGATAATCGTGATGACTGGAGTGTCCGGCGCAAGCACCGCGGGCGTGGGAATCAGGCTTTGCGCCGCGGGCACAGGTGCCGGGGCCTGCACCTTGGAGATGTCTGCCGTCTGGGCGGCCGCCGCAGAGGCGAAGAGCAAAACGATGGGAAAGGCTAGTCGCATAAGATTGGTTCTCCGTGATTCTCGAAGTCAAGCTTCGTAGTCGTTCTCTGGCATCACTGTCCGCCACAACTCTGACATCCCCATTGGATGCATCCAGAGCTGGATTTGGCGAAAAGTTTTCCCTGTTTACTCAGGCTTTGCGAAGCGCGCGCTTTCCAGCCTGGGATTGACGACGACGTTCTCGATCTTGATTTTGTGAGTCTGCTTGACGCCTTCCACCACGGTCTCAAACACGTAAGGCATCACCAGTCCCTGCGACGTACGGTAGTCGCGGTAGTACGTCTCCACGGGGTGCAGCTTGCCGTCCATGCGGCGCGGAGCGTCGGAGACTTTCACTTCCAGGAACGATTCGGCATCAACCCATACATGCTTCACCGTTCCGCTGTTATCGGTGAGTTTGAGCTTGTATGCCTCGCGGCCTTCCACCGGCTCAACGGTTTCCAGTTCGAGATGGTTGCCCTTTGCTGCATAGTCCACCAGCGGGCCATCCAGTTCCGCCTGCGATGCTGCGCTCCTCAGCTCTTCCGGGGAGAAGGGCTCCACGGTGTTGCGCCCCAGGAAGGGCCGCAACTTCCAGCCATGCACGCCGTCGAACACTTGCACAGCGGTCTTGCCTTCAACTTGGAGTTCGATGCGCGTCTTGCGTGGGCGCTGCATCTCAGTGACAAACGGCAGCTCAGAGTTGGTGGTGCCGCCGGCTTCCATCTTCCCGGACATGCTCAGTGAATTCACTGCGTGCCATGCCTCCAGGCCGCCGCGCGCGGAAACGTTTCGCTCAACAATCTGATCAACCGTAAGTTTGGGAACGGCCTGTGCCCGCACGTCAGCGGCGGACATTGCCATGGGTGTGCACACCAATAATGCACTGCAGGACAGAAGGATTCTCTTCAACATGGGGGCTCTCCTTAAAACGGTGAAGGCGTGAGTTACACGCCACTAATCAACGAGAAGATCATTCATGCGGAGGTGGCCGATCACCACGTCCACACGGCTGCCTGCCTTAACCGCCATATGGGTGTTCGCAAAAATCATCCAGTACACGCGGCCGGTCTGCGGTTTGGAAGTCGATTGGCGCAACTGGCCAATCTTCTCCATGGTTGGAACTTCGAGCTTCAATCCACTCGCCCGGTCGACCAGGTAAGGAGTTGTGTCCTTATCAATGAGGGGCTTGGCCTTTACGGGATCGATGATGCGATACGTGAGGCGGACCATTTCACCGGACGAAACAGGGCGGATCGAGGTGACCTCAATGCCGTAGTTGCGCCGGTAGTAGTTGGCCGCGCGTCCCGTACGCGCTTCATCCATTTGACTGGAGTTGAGCTTCAACACAGGCGCCGGAGAAGACTCGGAGAAGCCCCCCTCCCCGGGTTTGGTGCCCCCTCCGGTTGCCTGTGCGAGTGCCGAAGGCTCGGCACAACTGCCCGCGATGTAGAGTGTCGCGAACAGTATCCCTCGTGAGCAAACTTGTGAAATGTTGAACATTTGTACCGATTCCTCGTCCAACTGGAGCTGGTTTCTCAGAGTGCCTTGCGACGGTTGGTGCCGCCCGCGGGAACCCGCGGGCGGCATCTCCGGTTAGGGAGCGGCGATTACTTCGTCGTTCCAGTAAAGGTGGACGTCAGCGTGCCGATCGTCGTAGCCGTGACCGATACACTTCCAGACCTTACGCTGCCCACAGGATCCGCGGTGAGCGGCCTGAACTGTACTTCAACTACGCAGCTCGCGCCTGGAGCCAGTGTGGTATTCGCAACGGTCTGGCCGTTCCCGGTCGGACCGCAAGTCGAAACTCCCCGGACGATTGTGTAATCGGCCGCGTTCGTTCCGCCCAACACCGCCTGCCCAATACCCGTCACCGTTGCGGTGCCGGTATTCGTGAAGGTGAAGAAGCGGACCGGTCCAAGAATCCCCGCTCCACGGGTTGTCGTGGGGAAGGTGTACGTGGCCGGCGTCAGCGTTGCGCTGGTCGTTGGCGCAACACCCGTACCGGTTAGCGATACTGGCGACCCCGTGACGGGCACGCTTGCGGTGATGGTCACGGTTCCAGTGCTCGCCGTCGCAGTCGTCGGATGGAAGTCCACGAGGATGGTGCAGGTGGTGGCTGCCGCCAGGGTTGTAGCGCAGGTTCCACCATTCCTCGCGAATGGAGCCGTGACTACCACGTTTATGGTGGTCAGGGCTGCTCCTCCAGTGTTGGACAGCGTCAGTGTCAGGTTCGTGCTGGTCGTATTGATCACCACGTTCCCGAACGCCAGAGACGTCGGCGAAACACTTGCAACGGCGCCGGTGATGCCTTCGTAAACGACGGCTCCGATGTCGATGGGTCCATTGGCTACACGCGGCCTCTTGTTTCCAAAGAAGTCCGTCGTGGGAGCCAGTGCATAGGTTGACGCGCCGTGCGGAATTGCCCCGACCTCCGGCGATGTCGCCGTGGCTGGTGCATAGTTTCCGAGCGGAACGTTATAACCCGCCGCCGAGGAAGCAATCGTTGCGTTGGACAGTGACAGCGGACCGTAGAACATGTTGATGAAGTTGTTGCCTTCATCGGTGGTCGCCGCCGGGTTCAGTGAGAAGACCGGGTAGAACGGGTTCACGTCAGGAACTCCGACGCTGACCGCTCCGCCGCCGCCTGCTCCGCCACCCGTGCATCCAGGGGCATTCGCGCCGTTGGTGCAAACCGTGGGCGCAATTTCCGGAGGAATACGCGAGCCGTTGCAGTACTGGCTGACCAGGCCTGCAGCCGTGGGAGACAGGTTGCCGTTCGTTCCGGCCCAGCCAGGATCGGCGATGACCGAATACAGCGGGTTCAGCGCAGGAGCCGTCGGGCTGGCAGGTTTGCCAGGAGCCGCGTCGCCGTAGATGCCGATATCCCAGTACATCGGGCCTGTGCCGCCACCGAAGCCAGTCGTTGGGCACTGACCGGTTACGGTCTGGCTCAGCACTGGGGTCAGGGTGATCACGTTCGACTCGCCGGCAATCGTGTTGCAGCCTCCCACGCAGATGTGGAACGCGCGGTTCTGGTAGATCACGTTGTTATCCAGCACCGGGTTCGAGAACACGTTGCAGTTCGGATGACCACTCGGGCACCGCAGACCGCTCGTCGGCATGACCGCCGTCAGCAGAATGCTGTTCAACTCCGTCTCGAAGCCCGAGGGCTGGAAGTTGGAGGTGGTGATCGGGTTCGTGCAGCCGATGCCCGTTGTCGGGTCGCAGCCCGGCGGCGGAACGTTGGCGTTCGGAGCGCCGATCGTATCGAACAGTACGCCTGCCGAAGCCGTCGTATCGTTGGAGACCACGGTGTTGTTGATGAAGTTCACGTTGATCGCATCCTCGAGAGAGACGCCGCCGCCAGCCCAGCCGGCAACGTTGTTCACAAAGATGTTGTTCGTGATGTTCACCTGGTACCAGTTCGCAGGGTTCGTCGGATTGTTCTGCACGTCAGCGCCGTTCACGCTCTGCAGACGCAAACCGCCGCCGCTGCCGCTCTCCGCCGTGTTGCCCTGAACCAGGTTGGCGTTGAAGACCAGGCCGGGGCCGATGCCGTCAGAGAGTGCCGGTGGGCAATCCTGGTCGGTTGCGGCTGCTCCGCCGGTGGCGTTTTCGCAGGCGAGGCCGTCAGGGCCCTGGCCTTCGATCACTACACCGCCGCCGTAAGTGGTCAGCGTCGAGTTGAAGCTCTGGTTGAACAGGAACGAGTTGTGCTCGATCTGTCCGTTGTAGATGAACCCGAGATGAGCGAAGCCGCCGCCGTCACCCGTGCTCATGTTGCCGCATACCCAGTTGTAGTTGAACGCGTAGTAGTCGGCGCCGGCGCAGAACGTAACGCCGCCGGAAGACGAAGGCGTGTTCGAGTTCAACTCATCGCCGAAGGACGTATTGCCCGTCACCGAGTTGTTGTGCACGTTCACGTTCGTGTTGTAGCCGTACGCTTCTTCCTGGCCGTTGGCCGCGATGGTGCCGTCGGTCACCTGCACCTGGCCGATGGTGATGCCGCCGGTCAGAGTTCCCGCATTGGCGAAGACACGGTTGTTCGAGATCTCCAGGTTGTGGTTCCAACCATGGAGCAGGATTCCGCCGCCGCCTTGCGAGCTGTTGGTGAACGTCAGGCCATCAATCCGCGATGGGTTGCAGAGGAAGTTGCTGGGATAGGTTCTGCAATCACTGCTGCTATTCGTCAGCAAGATCGGAGCCGCGCCCGAGTCGCCCGCAACGTAGTTGGAGACGCCCTTGCCCAGTACCGTTACGCCCGCACCTTCATAGGCGCCCATCAGTGTCGGTTCCTGCAACATCTCAGCCAGGTTGCCGTTACCGGTGGCGTCCCATCCAACGATGGCTTCCTGCGGAATCGGATCGACCGCATTGTTCATCGCGTTGGTGCAGGTGTAGGTGCCCGTAGGATCGTACGGATTCACGGGGCTGCCGTTGACAATGGTGTTGTTGATGCCAATGCCGTTCAATGCCAGGCCGAACAGGCAGGTGATCTGGCGACGCCAGGGGTCAAGCACCTTTCCGGCAGGATGGGTATTCGAGTTCACGACCGAGGAGACCGCGCCGACGCCTTGCAGCCGGATTGGCTTCCACATCAGCAGGAACTCAACGTGGGTAGCGGGTGAAGCCGGGGCGCCGCCAGATGCCTGGATGGCCGGATCAACGATGATGAGATCGCCCGGGGTTGCCGCGTCAATGAACGACTGAATGGTGGAGGTGGCCGGAACGTGAGTCGGGGCCTTGCCGCCCACCGTGACCGTTACGGTGTCGATCGACTGCCTGCCGTTTGCCGCCGTGATGGACAGCTCACCGCATAGCGCGCCGCCGTTGCCCGCGCCGCTCTGCTGCATCTTGCAGCTTGGCACCGTGGTGGGCACCGTGCCCGTGATGGTCAAATCGCTCCACGACACATTGGTCAGCGCGACGCCGCCCACGGTAACCGTGCCAGGCGTAGTCCCGAAGCCGTAGTGGCGCGTGATGGTTCTCTGGTTGTACGGCGCAGTGCTGGCCGCCGGGCCGGAGTATGCATGGTTGGGCACAATCACGTTACCCAGAGCGGTGATGGTGATCTTTCTCGCGCCCGTCTTGCTGACCCACGGACCGATTCCGTCGCCGTCAACTTCGCTGATCGCAGGCGTTGCATCCGGGTAGGCGCAGTCGGGAGGATTGTATCCCTCGGCGAATGCCGCCACCGGAACTACCGGCGTATCCAGGTACGTTGTGTCGTACGGCATGAACGGGTTCTCGTAACAGAAGTTACTGAACATCGGGTTGTACTGCGGGTCAGTGACCATCTTGCCGGAACCGGCAGGATCAAGAATCGGTCCTGGGTCGTTCATGCAGGTGATCATCATGTTGGGCGCGTATCCGGTCGGGTTCGGCGGATTTACTTCCCATGACGAGTAAGTCAATCCGTTGAAGATGCCCCACTGGTCGGAGTACAGGCGGGAAACTTCAACTCCGTTGTAATCCTTGATCGAGATCGGGATCACGGGCACGGCGAACTTCTCGCCAAAGGTCGGCGACGCCGTGTTGTATTCGGAGGAGAAGTCATCCAGGATGAACCCGGTGAAGTGGGCAGAAGCCGGCGTCTTCGTCCAGACGAAGAAGTCGGTCTGTGCCTGCATCTGGTCGTCGAGGATTAACTCCTTGCGGTCGCAGAGTGGACGGGTAGCTCCCGCGAAGGGCGCTACTTCGCCAGACTCCGGCGAGATGCTCATGAAGTCCGGAACCACGCGCATGGCGCCCACGCAGGGAGCGTTCATCGTGAGGATTCCGCCGGCATTGAAGCCGGAGAACGTCGTGTTGCCCATGTAGGTGGTCGGATTGGTTGATCCGCCGCCGGTTCCATAAGCCGCGTTGTAGGCGTTCAGCGATGCCTGGTCAGGAACGATCCAGATGTTCGTCATGGCGCCAAACTGCAGCGAGGCCGGGGCGATAAACGCATCGCCGATGAGGATGTTCTTGTCCTCTTCTTTCACGATCTCGAAGCCGGTTGGAGTGATGACCTCGACCACGTACTTGCCCGTGGGCAGTACGGCCGGGGCAACAGGACTGGACGTAGCTGGGTTGGCTTTGGTGGCGCAGGTGATGGTCTGCACCACGCCGTTGATCGTGGTGGTAAACGTCCCCCCCGGAGTCTTGGCGCAGGTCGGGCTTGGGAACTGGTACATGCCGTCATAAGGCGCCGGCTGTACCTGGTTGAACACGTGCAAGCCGTCATAACACTTGAACTGCGAGTTGTTCGGCAGCGCGGTGTTCGGGCTCAGGAAGGCCTTGGTGCTTGCAAGCGTGTAGTTGAAGAATGGATCGGTGGGATCCTGGCCAGGGCAGTTCATGTTCGGAACCAGGGTTCCGGTCGTGGCTGTCGCGGTAGCCTGGGTTCCACCCGCCGGTGGCGCGGCGATGCTGACCGATACCGCCCCCGTGCCGCCCGTGCCCGCATTGGTAATTTCAATGAAGGTCACCGAGCCGCCGTTGAGGATGGCCACTGCGGTTGCACCGTTCCCGCCATTGATGGTAACTGCGGGAGGAGTGGTGTAGCCGGAGCCGCCGTTGGTAACCGTGATGGACGACAGCGCGGGCAGAGTGGAGCCCGTGCGGAAGCCCTGCGCCCAGTCATCCCAGCTGCTGGTAGTGGTGGTGTCAACCAATGTGAGGCTTGGAGTTCCGTCCGGCGCCGTCCCCTCCTGGTAGAGGTTCATGGTGACGCGAGGAACCATTGGCTCCCACAGGTTCTGGCTGAGGATCTGAGGATCGTCAAAGGGGCGCGTCGAAGCGTAAACGACGTGTCCGCGGATGCCGCCATTCTCACCCACGGCGTAAGGCAGTTTGCCCCAGTCGAGGATTTCGGTCTGGCCCAGGTAGCTCTGCAAGCCTTCGGAGATTACCGAGCCTGGGTCGATGCGTCCACCGGAGCCGCCAGGGCCTCCGCCGGTCGGGTTGGTTGACAGGTTCACGTCCGTGCAATTCGCCGTGGCGCAGTACACCGCGCCCGGTACACGCAATTGCGTCGGAAGCGGGAAGGGCTCCTGCGAGTTCAACATGCCCTGATAGGTGCTCAGGTTGCCGTTGCCGTAGGTTCCGGCCGGACCGTCATTGAGGCCGCCGGAATCGTTGACCACGTGAACGCCCGTCGCCTTAAAGCGCGTGGTGTCGGACTCTGCCACGTACCAGTTGAACAAGGGGAAGGTTTCGTTAAAGTGGGCATTGCCCGTAATGTCGGAGAGCAGGGTGTTGTTGATCCTGCCATTCCGCATGCGGATGCGGTTCGGAACCTGCAGCAGGCCGGGCTCCCCTGGGTCCTGAATGCCGTTGCCATTCAAGTCCATGTAGGTGTTCGACCAGATGTGTGTCTGCCACGTGAACGCCGCGTAATCCACCGGAATGGTGAGGCCGCTCGCGCTCGTCGGGATGTTGATTGCCTTGCTGGTTCCGTCGACGATCAGATCCAGCCATTCGTCAAAGACCACCAGCGACCAGTTGCCGGCGGGAATGCCGGTAAAGGTGAAGTTTCCGTTCGGATCGCATGTGGTGAAGGCATACGTGGCTCCGTCGGGATCGCCCAGGGCCGCGTAGCAGGTAGTGTGGCCCAGCGTCATGTTGTTGCGCGCGTCATGCAGCGGATAAACGGCGCTGTCGTCCAGCGTCTCGTTCGGAGGCCGCGACTCGTGCAGGTTGGTGACCTGGCCCGAAACCGTATTGTTGCAGGGGCCGGTGCCAGCCGTGGCGCACAGCACTGGGAGCCGCGCGTTGATGATGGCGGGGTTGGCCTCGCCAAAGAACGCGTGGTAGCCGCCAGGTCCAAACTCCTGGAAGTACGCAGGTTCACCAGCCCGGACAAACGTATCCAGGAAGTGGCTGCCGTCCAGCGTATTGGTCTGGTACCACTGCTCGCCGTTCGCCTCTCTGGCTGCCGACGGATGCACCGTGACGCCGAATCTGCCCGGCATCAGGTTTCTGACCACCGCGTTGCCGGTCAAGGGCGAGAGCGTCTTGCCGTCCGACTCATACTTCGGGCAGACAATAATCACGCCAACCTGCGGAGACGGTGATATCGGGCAAGCGTTTAACCCGCTGGCAGGATCAATGGTGCCGTTCAACGAGTTCGTGAGCGGTTCATTGAACATGTCATAGGTCATCTGTCCGGTGAAGTCACCGGCGAACGCTTCTTCATCCCACATGATGACCTGGAAGTCTCCAAGCGAAGGCTCCTGGGTCGCCAGCACGTCAACGCCGCCGCCTGCATCCGGTTCGCCGTTGAGCGGATAGTCATCCTCGAAGACGTAGACCGTAACCGTCGCCGTCGGAATTGGGTTCGGCTCCACGTTCACCGTGACTGGAGCGAAGACGCCTCCAACCGGTGCCGGGATCACCGCGCCGCCCATGGTGTGGCCGCACTGCGATACCGTGAAGCCGCCGGCCGGCGTTGTGCCCGCCGCGCAAGTCGCCGTGGGCGCCTGCACGTTTCCAGTGTTGAACGCATTGGCGGCGTCGCCAGGCAGAATGGAGATGAAATAGGAAGCTGGAGTTCCATCCGGGTTTGTGGCATTCAAAACCACGTCACTCGGCAGGGATTCCGGCAAACCTCCACTCGTGGTGTCGGTCGGACCGCAGTTGCCGCTGCCGTCGCAGGCAGTGGGAACGTGCGTTCCAGTCGCCGGGTTGAACACCGTCTGTCCGCGTTCGCAGCTCTGAGGACCGGTGCAGCCCGTCGCGATTACAGGCATCGCGCTGGCATGGAAATTGGTGCCCAGAATTTGCGCCGGAGCACCCGTGTTGACCTGTTGCGTTCCATTCGGATTGACGTGGAACGTCAGATCCTGCTCGATGATCCACTTGTAGTCGGTGAGCTTAACCGCCGGGGTCTGCGCGTCCTGCACGGTTACGCTCAACTTCGATCCCACCGGGAAGTTGACCGTCGCCGTCGTCGAGTTGCTCAGCGTGTTCTGCGAGTTCTGCGCGTGATAGGTAATCACGCAAGGTGAACCGGGGATCGAGGGGATCGCGGTAAATGAACCATCCGCGTGAACCACCGTTCCCGGGATTTTGCAACCCGCCGTCGTGTAAGCGCCGGTGCCGGTGAGAGCCACCTTTAACGGATAGCCCTTGCCGTCAACGTCATTGGCCAGAACGCCGGGAGCGCCGACCTTTAACAGTGACGCCACCGTGCTGGTGTACGTATCGGGATTGGCCACAATCGTGGCCGCCGATTCAACCGGTGCAAGGCTCAGTGTCGCCGTCGTGCACAGCGTCGCGGAACCGTTCGCGCAGTACACGAAGGAGTCTGCAACCGTCCCGTTCGGTGTGTAGGTGAAGGTTCCGTCTGCGTTCAACCCAAATGAGGCCGCGTGCGCCGGGGCCGTCTTGAGCGTCACGCCGTAGACGTTGATGTCGTTGGCAATTACGCCCTTGGTCGGGTCGGAGATGACCAGCGAAACGCCCGGCACATACATGTATGTGTCTGCATTGACCACGGCGCCCGCGACGTTCAGAGCCGCGCCCGCCACTTGCAGAACGGCGTGCATGCCGCCGTCGCGCGCGTTGTTGGTGGAGAGGCTCAACTCGCGGTCAAACATCGGATAGACCGCCGGGGCGTAGGAGCCGCCGGTTGCTGGCGGGTTCACGATTACGTCGTAAACCTTGCCGGCCGCCAGGAAGACGTCGCTCTGCACCTTGGGCTTGGGAGTAAGTCCCTTGCTCAGGGCCAGGGCCACATCGGGCTGCACGTTGGCGTCGTCGGCAATCAGGGAGAGGTTCAAACCAACCACCGATGGCACGTGCATGTGCAGGCCGGCATTGACAAAGCGCAGCAGCACATTGCCCGTCGTCGCCGTCGCCGGGATGGCCAGCGCGGTGTTTGCCGGGGCTGTCTTGTCGAACGACTTTCCGTTCACAAGGTAGTACAGCGGAGTGAAGTCGACCGCGGGCGGATAACAGGTGTTAGCCGTTGCAGCCGGGCCAGTCGGGCCGCAGGCGGGCGTCCACTTCGTCGTTTCCGAGAAGCCCGCCGTGCGTGTCGCTGTATCTGCGCTGGTGTTCTGCACTGGATCGATTTCCGAGAGCAGCATCACCGCGTCGGCGTCATACCGCACGCCCGACGATCCCGCCACGGGGTAGGCCGTGCCGGGAGTTGCGCCCGCCGGGGCAGTGGTTACCACCAGCACGCCGTACAATCCCATCGGCGCCTGGATGGAAGGATGCGTGCCGGACTCAATCAGGTACGTGCCGGGCTTCAGCGCTGAAGTCCACACATAGCTCTGCGTTCCGCCGCCTGAGGCGGCCTCAGGCGTAAACGACTCCGCGCGCGGAGGTTGCGCGGGCGGAGTGAAGGTCGACGCAGTTTGGATCGGCCACGTCGTCATCGTCTCCGGCGCGTGCGCCGGGCTGGCCTTCTTGACCGGAGATCCGAGTCCGCCACCGGGCTGGCCGATGATCGTCAGCGACGTCGGCACCACCAGATTGTTCGTCAGATTGATGGTCAACGTGCTGCCCGTGGGAATGGTGATCAGCGGTGGCTGCCAGGTCGTTCCACCGATCTGCGCGCTGCCGTTCAGCGCCTTGCAAGTGGCGCTGCCTGTCGCAGTGCCGCAGGTAAGGCCCCACATCGGAACCGTTTTGCCATCGGGAAGAGTCGTGGTTTGCCGCGAGGCTGTCAGGCTGACAGTCTGGGCAAAACATAATCCCGCGGGCAGGAGGAGGATTGCCATCGCGAGTACTACCGCATTGAGACACACTTGTAGCGAATTCTTGCGCATTAGCTCTTCTCCTGCCCGTTAAAGCGTTTCGTCGATGAAGAAAACCGGAGGGTCGACGAGCATCATCATCATCATTCCCCCAGGAAAGACATCGTTCGTTGTGATTTCCCGCTCGTTATGCGAGTGCCACATGAAAGCAAACCCCGCTTCCGGATTCTGTACGGCCGAGCCCGGAGGCAATGGAGTCTGGGTAAACGAGCCGTTGTTTCTGGCATCGGTTCCCATGTACGGTGAGCCGCTGTACCACAAGCCGTTCGTCACAACCAGCGGATCGGGCAGTGTAGCCGGCCCGCCGTTGACCGTCTGCAAAGGCTTGTCGTGGTCGGCGCACCACTCATAGTAGTTACGCGCGCCGGACGCAAAGACCCCGGCCGAAAAGGTCGGAGGCGCTGCCGGAGGAGAGCTTGCCGTGGTGTAGTAGCCGTTTGCATCCGGGATGCACACGCTGCCGTCGCTGGGCAGGTGGTTGTACATATCCCAATTCAGGCCTCTTCCAGAGAAGTAGAAGATGCCGTCAAACGTCTGGCCAGGGAATGTGTCCGTCGTGAACATCAGGAGTCCGGCAAGTTTGCTGGCGTCGGTCTGCGAAACCATCAGATTGCCGTCGCGGGCGAGAATGCGGACATGGTTCGCGTGCTCGTGGAAGGGATGCTCCATGCGCCCCTGTCCGATCGTCCGGATCAACACCAGTTCGCCTGGATGCATGTGCGGATTGCCGTTGTACGGCTGGTTGGGATAGTTCGGCGCGTAGTTCGCATCCATGTCGTCGGGCATCGAGCGGCCGTTGATCAGGAAGTAGTTTGCCTTGTACGGCTCGGTCGCTACGTTGAGCGCCGAAGCGGTCGCTCCGGCCGCCAGTGCAGCCTGCACCTGCAATTCAGCCTGCCGATGAATGCTGAAGTCCACTTCGGCAAACTGGAAGAGATACTCGCGGTCGTAACAGGTTTCAGCGTGGTCATACGCCGAGGGAGCAAGCCGGTAATCGGTGCGCCCGCCCAGCTCCGAACCGAGCGGCGTACAGTTGGCCGGAGGAGTCTTGGGCAGCACAATGACGGCGCCGTAAAGCCCCATCTCAACCTGCAGGTCCGATTGCGTGCCGCTGTAGTAGGCATGCGTTCCCGGAGCCGAGGGCGTGAATGTGTAGGTAACCGTGCCTGCTGGCACCGCTTCCTGCGCCAGCAGTCCGGTGACTCCACCCGACGAAGTCACATTGAAGCCGGAAAAAATGATGGACGTGTTTCCAACAACCTTCGGGAGGCTGTTGGTCAGCGTGACCGTGACCGTCTGGCCCTCGGTAACGATCAGTGTTGGGCCGGGAACTTGCATGGTTCCGCAGGTCGAACCGGCGGGAGGCGTAAACGGCGCATATCCGGCGGGCGCCACCGTACAGCCGTAGCCCCACGAATAGATCTGCATGCCATCCGGCTGCGAAATGTAGTTGGCAGCCGCATCAAGAGCGAAGGTTGGCCCGGTGATTCCGGGGGCGGCAGCGAAGGCCGATGTTGCAAACAACACGATCACCAGGAGAGGGACCATGATGAAAGGCAGTCGGCCCATAACATTCGACTTCTGTGTGTTCAGACTCATCGTGGTCTCCTACTAGTTGGTGACTACTACTTCGGTCATAAGACCGCCAAAGTTTTCGGCGTCATTCGAGAGATGGTCGAGTTGCGGCGTGTACAGGAAGTACGTGCCCGGTGCCACGCCCGTGCTGTCAAGAATCGCGTCCAGCGACTCGCCGCCCGCCAGGGTGATCGAGTTCGTCGTGTAGTACAGGTTGTTGCCCGCCTGGTCGCGCAGCAGCTTTGCGTTGTAGCCCACGATCTTCATCGGAATGCCCATCGAAGCCAGCGTCTGGTATTCGGTGACATCCAGATCGGAGATCCGCAGAAGCGCTTTCTGTCCCTGTTTCAGCGTAATCAGCGTATTCAGCGGCTGCGAAGGCCGTGACTGTCCGTCCGAGTCTTCCGTATAAATCGAAGACGTCTGCGGAGAGCTGAAGCCCGACTGCCAATTTCCGGTGGTGTTCACCGTGTCCGGATAGCTGCGGCCGTTCAGCAGGAAGTACTTGTCCTTCATGTCGGCAAAGCCTTCGGGGTTGAAGGTCATGCCCACAAAGTGGAAGTTCGGGTCGAAACCGTGAATCTGGATCGGCACGTCGATGTCGTAGGCCGTCGTGCCGTCGCCATCGTTATACGCGTACTTCTGCGGGTTGCTAAGTTTGTCGAGGCCTTGCGTGGCACCGGTGTTTACCGCCGGCAGCGGGGCCGAGCACAAAATGTCAACATTCGGCTGTCCAACCGCCGCAGTCGGGCAAGCCGTTCTGAGGTCTGTCTGCTGTAGCTGGAGCGCGCTGTACAGGCTGGTTCCAGCCGCTACGCGGTTCTGCCGCGGACGCACATAAAGCTGCCCGACCATGCCCATCTGCAAGTGTTCGGGAGGCGTGATGTGGCAATGCCAGAAATACGTTCCGGCATCCGGCGCCAGGTAGTAATAGGTAAAGCTTCCACCGATGTTGATCGCGATGGAAGCGTCGGGAACGCCGTCGTAGTAGGCTGACGCGTTCGGATAACCGTGGAAGTGAATCGTGTGCTGCTCAAACAGATCGGGACGCATGATCATGCCGACGTTGGTGAGGGTCAGGAATAACTCGTCATCCTCGTCAATGGCAATGAGCGGCGCTGGAATGTTCCCGTTCATCACGCCCGTGTTCATGATCCCCGCCGGGTCCGTGATGCCGCCGTTCGCCGTCGCCCCAGCCGTGCCGTAATAAGGATTCGGCTGGCCATTCAGGTAGTTCGGACCGTCGGCATACGGAACATTGAAGTCCGCCGCCAGTACCGTGCCCGGAAGCCCCTGCTTGATAAGCCCCAGCCCGGAGAGTGGACCAAAGGCGAACATAAAGGTCTGGTTGCCGTCCGCTTCGGTCATGTAACCATCGCCGCCGGACACCTGCTGGCACTTGATGGCGCCGCCATTATTGATAAACGGAATTGTGAGCGGCGTTCCTCCAGCTACCGGAGTATAGGTCGCCGTAGTCGCCACTGGCCCGGTAAAGGCCGGCTCAGGCGACCCGGAGGGGAGCACCGTGGGATGGATCGATGTAGTCGCCGGGCACTGGACCCTGAACGACTGTCCGAATGCGGCGAGCGACACAATGCAGACTAGAGACGAAAACAGCAATACCTGGCGGAACTTCCCGATTACCATGCTGACCTCCCGACATGGATTTGGAGGAACATTTGCGGCCCTGGGGCGCGGCTGCCGAAACGTTCTAAGGTGGACCGAAGCGGTGAAATGGCGTCATCCCCGCGGGCGGGCGCCCCTTCACCAAGCACATTTCTCTTGGCGAGCTGAATGCTTCCACAAGGCGTGAATTGAAAAACGTTTTCACAACCTTGACGTACTCTCCATCGCACGCTGATTTCCAAAGCTGGTGCTTGTTCCGTCAGGAGTTTGCCGAAGATAACGAAAACTTAAGGAATGTGTAATAAACACCGCACTTTGAGAGCCGCACAATCCTCAAAATGAAGCCCAGTTCATACCTATGTAATTTGCGGCTCGGAGCGGAAGACTCTACCCGGTCTGCGCCGGTAGTGCTTTGGATTGGTACTTCGATTCCAACTACTCGCACTCAATCCATACCACTAAGGAGTTGATATTCCATGGGAGGGAACGAACTTGAACTCGTGTTTCCAGCCTCTTGAGGGAGCATTTCTGACAGGAAAACACGGCGTGAACGGGAGCAGGGAAACGCCTCGTTCAGCAGCCAGCGCGGGCGCGCCTTTGGACTCGCACAACGCCTCGCAAAACGCCTGGCGGAACGCCTCGCCTCATTGCCTCAGCCAGCGGATTCAGCGAGGAGCAGTTACTTCGCGCCCAGCTCGCGCGCCCGCCGCGCCTCATAGCTCCTCAGATGAGCATTGACCACCCGCAGCAGCGGACTGGCGATTCCAGCCTTCTCCCCGCGGCGCAGCAGATCGCCAATCATGTGCTCGGCCTCAATCGGCGCCCCTCGCTCAACGTCCCTGAACATGGACGCCGCCAGCGGCGAGTTGGCCGTCGTCAGCAGTGACCGGCTCAGTTCCATCGCAGCCGTGCCCGGCGCAAAGCCCTGCCCCGCGGAAATCGCCGCGCACTCGGCCAGCAGCGCCGTGTTGAGCTCCGCCGCGCCCGCCGCCACCGTGTCGCCGATGGTTGAGCGCATCAGGCAGGTAACGCCCGCACAGCTCGCGATGAAAACCCACTTCTCCCACATCTCCTGGAGAATGTTCTCCGTCAGCCGCGTTACAAAGTTGCTTCCCTCAAACGCCGCGCCAATCGCCTCCACCCGCGCCGAGCGCGAGCCATCGCGCTCGCCGAAGGCCAGGATGTGCATTTTGCTCAGATGTGCAATGGTGCCGCCCGCCTCCATCACGGTGGAGATCATGCACAGCCCGCCCAGCACCCGCGCTGCCCCAAAGTGCGCGTCCAGAGCCTCCAGGTGCCGCATTCCGTTCAGCAGAGGCAGAATCGCCGTCTCCGGCCCCACCGCCGGAGCAAATGACGCAATTGCGTTTTCCAGGTCGTAGGCCTTGCAACTCAGCAGAATGAGATCGAACGTCGTCTTCAGCTCTTCGGCCAGCACGGTCTTCGGATGAGGAATGTGCACGTCGCCGCAGGGGCTCTGAATATTCAGCCCGGAGCCGGCCAGCTCCGCCGCCCGCCTCGAACGCACAAGAAACGTGACGTCCTGCTTGCCTTCCAGCAATCTGCCGCCAAAGTATCCGCCGATCGCTCCGGCGCCAACCACCAGAATCCGCATCTCCCGCTCCTTGCCGCCTTCCACTGCCGCCCATCCATCCGGCGGCAATCAGGCTCTGCGGCTTGCTCTCAGCCGCCTCCCGCCGCCCATTCTACACTTGAACATGAAACAGCTTGTCGAGCAGAAACAGCATCGCCACTCCCACAAACAGCAGCAGCGGCATTCGGATGCCCGGCTCGCGGTTCACCTCCGGAACAATGTCCGAAGCCGCCACATAAATCGTCACACCCGCTGAAATCGGCAGCCCGATGGCGACCCCATGCCGGATCAGCACCATCGTAAACACGCCCAGCAGCGTCCCAATGCCAAGCACAATGGAAGCCGCAAACGCCCGCATCGCGCTCCGCCCGCTCGCCAGCATCACCGATGACACCGTAAAGCCCTCGGGAATCTTGTGCAGGAAAATTGCCAGGAAGACGATCCACCCCAGCCAGTTCGAGACCAGAAATCCCGACGCGATCGCAATGCCGTCGAAGAACGCATGGATCGCCAGTCCCAGCAGCACCGTGTTGCTCTTGTGCTGCGCCACAAACTCGTCGTGGTGGGTCTCCTCGCCGAAGTGGAAGTGCCCGGAGACAACATGCTCGCAGAAGTGGATGATCAGGTAGCCCAGCAGCACCAGGAAGCCTGCGCGTCCGCCGTTGCCGCCCTCCATCGTCACGCTCGCCGGAACCATTTCAGTGATCGACGTGGCCAGCATGAAGCCCGCGCCCAGAGCCATAAAGTACTTGAGGTAGTGCTGGTCCCACTCGCGGCGCACCAGCAGCGCGCCGCCCGCAATGTTGGCCGCCCCCGCCGTAAAGCCCAGTAGAATGCTCAGTGCAATCGGACTCATCGCCTACCCGCTGTGCCGGATATGTAGAATGTCGCCGTCCTGCACGATGTACTCCTTGCCTTCCAGCCGCAGCTTGCCTGCCGCCCGCGCCGCCGCCTCGCTGCCCAGCTCCAGCAGCACGTCCCACGCAATCGTCTCGGCGCGGATGAAGTGCTTCTGCAAATCCGTGTGGATCGCCCCGGCCGCGTCCTGCGCCCGCGTCTGCTTCTCAATCGTCCATGCGCGGCACTCGTCCTCGCCCACGGTGAAAAAGGACATCAGCCCCAGCAGCTCGTAGCTCTTGCGGATCAGCCGCGTCAGTCCGCTCTCCGTCAGCCCGTAGCTGCCCAGGAACTCCGCCGCTTCCTCGTCGCTCATGTCGGCCAGTTCGGCCTCCACCTTGCCGCAGATCGCGCTGACCCCGGTGTTCGGCTTGGCCGCGTAGGCCGTCAGCCCGTACTTCTCCACCGCCGCTTCCAGCTCCACTCCCAGCGTCGTGCTCTCGCTGATGTTCAGCACGTAAAGAATCGGCTTCTCCGAAAGGAACATGAATCCCCGGACGACCTTCTTCTCGTCCTTCGTCATCTCCATCTCGCGCAGCGGCTTCTCCGTCTCCAGAAAGGCCTTGGCCCGCTGCAACAGCTCGTTTTCCTTCTCCAGCTCCGGAGTCTTGCGCTTCAGCAGATCCTTCTTCATCCGCTCCAGCCGAGCCTCTACCTGCCCCAGGTCACTCACCATCAGGTCGAACTCAACGTTTGAGATGTCGCGCACCGGATCCAGCGAGCCGCCGACATGCGGAATCGAGTCATCCTCGAAGACGCGCAACACATGCACCAGCGCATCCACCCCGCGCAGATTGGCAAGATAGGCCGTCTCTTTCAGCGCCTCCTGCCCAATCGCGCCCACGTCGGCAAACTCCACCTGCGCGTGTACCAGCTTGCGCGGATTGCACTGCGCCGCCAGCCGGTCCAGCCGGTCGTCGGGAACCGTGGCAATTCCAATGTGCGCCTCCCGCGGGTTGGAACTGCGGTTGGAGATATCAGCGCGCGTAAGTATCTTGAACAGCGAGGTCTTGCCCACCTGGGGCAGACCGATAATTCCAGTCTTCATATTGATATTTATCGATTCCGTTTACGGTCGCTTGAACACACGCGCCCTGTCTACATGATAAACGAGAGAAGCGATTGGAGAAGAACAGGCGAGGAAAAGAGGTCGTGGGTCAGTTTCTGGATTGACTTCTGGATTGACGACAAACCAGGAACTGGCTGCACTAGTCAACATAACGGCGCTTATGGCTATCCATGCCAGCGGCAAGGCCGCCGGCGAGCAAAGCAGCCCTTGGCCAACGGTTCTCGTGGCGGCGCGTGGACTCAAACCACGGACCTGCAAATTATGAGAAGACGGGCGTCCTTACTCCGCTATACGCGGGACCTAGCTCCGTAAAAATGAAGGCCAAGGCACGCATTTCTTGGCGGCTCGTGGAACAGGCATGCGCGTTGTTTCCTGACGGCTCGCACTTGTTACTGGTATATGAACTGGTCGTCGATAGCCAAAACTGGAGTCAAATAACCCCACGGCGCCAGCGCCCTAACGTTTACCTTTCCCGCGGGGTGTGCGGGGCTAAGCATTGTGCACGATGTATGGTTAGTGCAAGACACATTGGTCGCCTTGTAAGTACTGCCGCCGAATTCAAAGGTCATATCAGCGGACAACGCCACGCCGGACACGGTTACCGTTGTCCCGCCCGCTGTTGGGCCGCCGGGCGGGTTGAGGTAGTCGCTAACGAAGTCGATCAAGGGATCGTAATCGAATTTGCCAGAGGCGGTCGCGGTTCCGCCTGGGGTCACCACCTTGACCTCCGCATCCGCATTGTTATGCGCGAAAGGGGTATCGATGGTCAACTTGACATCGGATTCGACCTTGAGGTTTGTTCCTGCGTATCCGCCAAAGGTTACACTCTTGACCCCGATAAAGCCGACCCCATAGATGGTGACGGTTGTCCCGCCCACCTGAGTACCAGTCAGCGGACTAAAGCTACCGATCTGGGGAGGCACTGCAATGGCGATGAGCTTGGTTATATCGGGGGAGCCGAGCCCTACGTGCCGAAAATCATTTCCGGCGCCCGTCATGGTGCCAGGCGCGTGTAGCCCCGCAGCAAGTTTGTAAATGTACCCATGCGCTGCGCTTGTGGGAGATAGCGCGGCATCGAAATTGGCCTGCTCGAGCAGAGCCCAGGTCGCGGCCCAGAGCGGTGCCGACAGGCTCGTACCCCCTGTGATGTAGCTGCAGGTGGGCTGGCAAATGACCACGCTAAATGCCGCCTCCATCGAAACATCGGGAATAGAACGGCCGGCAGCTCCGGGAAACCGGCTCGTCTGGTACGCTGGTTCCGCAAAGTACAGGCTGGTGCCGAAGCCTCCGGCCGAGCCGGGCACGCTCCACCAGCTTTCGCTATTGTAGCTGTTAGTGGAACTGACGTTGAGCTTCGTGCCGCCGACCGCAACTACATGGGGCGAATCTGCTGGAGCCGGGATAGTGTTCGGCTCCGTCCCGGCGCACGTCGCGCCGGTGTCACCGGTGCTGGCAAATATCGAAACGCCATAGAGCAGGCTGACAGCCGCGAACTCATCGATGTAGGCAGCGTCCGCCTGGCTCATGCCGTCCTCGCAATAGCCAAGACTAATGGACAAGACAGCTCGAGGTTTTAATGCCAGCTCGATTATGGCGTCGTCCAAGGAGGTGGCGAGACTGCCGGAATCCAAATTAGATTCGAAGACCTCTATCGTGGCTCCGGGCGCTATTCCGATTGCGGCGGCGATGTCCAGCAGATCCTCGGAGGTGCCGCAGTTAGTGCTAGCGGGCGTGCATCCCGACGGCGAGACCGCTGAGTACACGTGGACGTGGTTGACCAGATTTGCGGACAGGTTGGCAAAACTGAGCCAGTTACTCACATCGCTGAGATCAAACCCGTCATCCTCCAGCAGCCCAATGGTGACGCCGTGCCCGTCGAGCCCGGGAGGGAGCCCGCCACCAGCATTTGTAGTGCCGGCGGGCGTCAACGTGCCGTTGTATGCCTTGGCAAGGGACGCCGGCACCGGGGGAGAGGGGTTAAGAAAGTGATGCGGACGAGCGAGAGTGGAGAGACCGGCTACAGCTGCAATCATCGGCGCGATGGTTACCGGCACGATTGGATCGCTAGCTACGGCATGGAAGGTACGATCCCCCAACTGGTAATCGTCGATCGTGACGTCAAATGTCTTCTGGACCTGTGCACGTGTACCGGTCACGCTCATGGTCATCCGGTCTATGGTGTTATGGGAGAGCGTTAGTCCGTTCTGCTTGAGATAGGCCAGCACGGTGTCGAAGGAGTCCTGCGATGGCGCGAAGCGGGAAGTGAATTCGGAGACGGTGATGGTCTTGTGATAGTTCGGCGAATCCGGATCGGAGTACTCCTCCTCCAAAGCCTTGGCTCCCTGGGGGTCCGATAAATTCAGCACCACAGTGACCGTGATCGGCTCCTCATCCATTTCAGGAGCGTGCGGCAGCCGGGTGGCATTTGCGAGGGCTCTGATGACGTGGCCGGGCAGGGAGACGTGGTTGGACAACGATGAGCTGCCGGGTGTTTGCGCGGCCAGCGGCAAGGCTAGAGCGATGATCGCGGCCACCATCGCAACAGGAATGATCGGATACATGGTCAGGTCGTGTGAATTCTCGTCTCGCCTCACTCGTTTAAACATCGTTTTATCTCCTCACGCGATCGGTTCGGCGCGTTTTCTTAGATCGTCAGAGACAAGAGGCCGCGACGGCGCCCGCGGCGCCACCGCGTCCCGGCGTAACTGGTGTAGATGTAAGGGCGAACCGTGAGTCAGCATGGCGCTGACGAAAGTCCACGTTTCCTCCGAAAACCACTGCTGGGGTGTTGATGCAGGGTCGCGACGTGGGTTTGCTGCAGAATGAAATGTTTTCTCAAGAGCGAGAATGATGGGGACGAGTCTGGCGGGAGAGCAAAGGGCCAACAAGGCGCGCCCCGCGCCCCGTTGAAGATTACTCCCGATAAGTCTTAGTGCTGTATCTGGAGCGCCCCGCGATGCGGCCGTGCGCATCTGCACGCTCTCATGGGGGCGCTTCTGATACAGCGACTTGAAGGAAGCCGCCCTCATGGAAGGCTATGTACTTTGAATCGGTCTGAACGGGTGCAGGGGGATCAGGTACCGGCCGAGTTGGGTAGAATGTGTGGCTTTGACGCCGGGTAGCCCAGAGTTGGCGCAGTTCCAACTCTGGGAGTTGCAATTGAGGCCGAACTCTCTCAGTAGGGCTGTTGACCTTCCGCTCCCCGCACGCATCGCCTAGTACCGTCTCTCCCGCTCGCTCTGCTCCCGTACCACCAGATACATCAGCGCCAGCCCGACAAAAAACACCGAGCCTTCCAGCCGCGTGGACCACACATGCAGCCGGTTGAATTCCACGCGCCGCGCGTCCTGCTGCGGAACCACGTCGATCACGCCCATATCCGCCTTCAGGGTATTCATGCGCCGCTCAATGCCGAAGCGCGTGCCCAGCGTGATCGCCATCATCAGCACAATCAGCAGATCGCTGCGGTGAAACGGCGTCGGGCCGCCCTCAATGAATGCCAGCAGAAAAGTAGCCAGCAGAAAGACGAGGCCGCAGACCATGCCGATCCAATGCAGGCTGGCGAGCGAAGTGCCCACCACAACTCCGGCCAGCGTCCGCGTCGGCAGCAGACGGAACACGGTGGGCGCAACCACGGCGGCAAAGAAGAAAAACGAGCCAACCCACAGGGCCAGCGACAGCACTTTGAAGAAACGCAGTAAGGACAAAGCCGGACCTCCAGAAACGCGAACGAATGAAGCAGTTAAACCGGTACGGGAACGCTGTCCACAATCTCGCGCACAATCTGCTCGGACTGCTCGCCGCGCTTGAGCGTGGTGGTATAGCGGGCGCTGATCACCAGGCGGTGCGCAAAGGTCGGCACGGTCAGCTTTTTGAAATCCTCGGGAGTGCAGTAGTTGCGGCCTTCCAGCAGCGCCATCGCCTGCGCCGCGTGATACAGCATCAGCGCGCCGCGCGGTGAAACTCCCAGCGAAAGCTGCTCATGCTGCCGCGTGCGCTCCACAATCGCCAGCGAATAATCAATCAGCGAATCATCCACGCGCACCAGGGAAGCCTCATTCTGCAACGCCACCACATCCTCGGAGGTCAGCACCGGGCGCAGTTCGTCCAGCCGCGCCGCTCCGGCGTGCCCGCGCAGAATCTCGCGCTCGCTCCCCGCCTCCGGATAGCCCATGCGCGCCCGGATCAGGAAGCGGTCAAGCTGCGACTCCGGCAGCGGATACGTGCCGTGGTGCTCCACCGGATTCTGCGTGGCAATCACCAGGAACGGATTCGGCAGCGGATGCGGATGTCCATCCACCGTCACCTGCCGCTCGTTCATCGCCTCCAGCAGCGCCGATTGCGTCTTCGGGGTGGTGCGGTTGATCTCGTCGGCCAGCAGAATGTTGGTGAAGATGGGGCCGCGCTTGAACTCGAAGCGCTCTTCCGAAGTGGAGTACACCGAGATGCCGATGACGTCGCTGGGCAGCATGTCGCTGGTGAACTGCACCCTTCGGAAGTCGCAATCAATGGCCCGCGCCAGCGCGTGCGCCAGCGTCGTTTTGCCCACGCCCGGAACGCCCTCAATCAGCAGATGCCCGCGCGCAAGAATCGCCACCAGCGCCAGCCGCACCACATCGTCCTTGCCTCGGATGATGGTGCGCAGTGCGCGCTCCAGTTCAGCAGCGCGTTGTAGAGTTGTGCCCGATGCTTGCGACATGAATCTTGATTGTATCCGCTGCGCCACGCAAGGCAAGCCTTAATGCCCTGCCGGAGCCCTCGCGCAATGCCGAATCAGTAACTTCCAGGTAGCATTCCGTTGAGCCGCGCAATGCGCTCGGCCGTCGGCGGATGGGTGGAGAACATGCTGCCAAAGCTGAAGCCGCCAATCAGCGGCTGAATAATGTACATGTGCGCCGTCGCCGGAGACACCTGCATCGGAACCCGCACGGCATACAACTCAATCTTCTTCAGCGCGCTGGCCAGCGCCCCCGGATTGCCCGTAAAGTGCGCGCCCGTGGCGTCCGCCTGGTACTCGCGCGAGCGCGAAACCGCCATCTGGATCAGCACCGCGGCAATCGGCGCCAGGATCATCATCGCCAGCGCGGAGATGATTCCTCCGCCGCCATCGCGGTCGCGGCCCCGCCCGCCGCCAAACATCGCCGCCCACCCGGCCATCCGCGCCAGGATCGTCACAGCGCCGGCAAAGGTCGCGGCAATCGAGCTGATAAGAATGTCGCGGTTGCGGACGTGGCCCAACTCATGCGCCAGCACTCCTTCCAACTCATCATCATTCAGCAGATCCAGAATTCCCGCCGTCACCGCCAGCGACGCGTGCTCCGGATTCCTTCCCGTCGCAAACGCATTCGGCGAGCCCGTCGGAATCACAAACAGCTTCGGCATCGGCAGCCCGGTCTTGGCGCACAGCCGCTCCACAATCTGGTAAACCCGCGGCAGTTGCTCGCGCGTTACCGGTTGCGCGCCGCTGGAGAAAATCGCCAGCTTGTCGCTGAAAAAGTACGAACCAAAGTTCATCGCGCCCGCCAGGCACAGCGCCATCACGGCGCCGTTGCGGCCTCCAAGGGCCTGCCCTACAAGCACGACAAAGACGGTCATTGCCGTCAACAGAAAAGCGGTCTTAATGTTATTTCCCATGGCAGTCTATGTAGATGCTAACCCACCCCGCCCGGACGCGCCAATTCCTCCGCCGGGCGCGCAAGCCCCAATAAGCCTCAGCCAAAAAACGATAAGTTCAACTCTGGATTAGTACGCAGCCCGCTCAGGCCGTGCGTTCCGGCGCCAGTTCCAGCACCTCGCCCTCCGGCTCGCCGTGGTAATCGGTAAATCCCGCGGCCAGCGTCTCCGCCAGCGCCGTCGCTTCAAAGAAGCGCGCCTGCGGCTCGCCGGAAAATCCCATCAGTCCTGGCATCGCCGCCGTCAGCCCGGCAAGTCCTGCGTCGATTCTCCCGTGATTCTCAAAGCTCATCTCGCGCACCACTCCGCCTGGATAATCCGTGCACAGCGAGTTCAGCAGCACTCCGCTGCCGCACAGCAGCGCGCTCAGCGAGGCGCTCCTGTGATTCCGCCAGAACAGCACGCCCGCGCCAAACAAAAGCGCGGCCACCGAGTAGTCGGCAACCGCGTGGACTCGCGGACCCAGAACCTTCGGCAGGCGGCTGGAAAAAATCGACGCGCCTTTCTGCAACAACGCCATGGAGCACTCCCTCTGCTAGTGAAGATGCACGGCGGCGGCAAGCCGTCTCGGAAATCCCCTCCCCGACGGAAACTTCCTCCGCAAAAAACAATCGGACCGTCCGCGGACGGCCCGATTGTAGCATCACTATTGCGGCTCTAGTTTGCCTTGCGGTTCAGTGCTCGCTGCAGCGTCTGCTCCAGCGCCGCGCGGGCCTTGTCATACTCTTCAGCCTGAATCTTTCCCTGTTGGCGTTCAATCTCCAGTTGGAAAAGCTCTTCCTTCAGCGCCGCCAGCAGCAGATTGCTGGGCGCGGGCTGCGGCGCGGCGTAGGCAGGCGCAGCGTACTCCGGTGGCACCGCATACGAAGTCGGCGGCGCGGCGGCCCGCTGCTTCGGCGGAGCATAGCGCACCGCGGCCTGCAAGGCAGACGCTTTCCCCGGAGGCGGCAGCGCAGCATCTTCCTCCGCCTCGGCCTGCTTCGAGCGCTCATGCGTCCAGATGCCGCCGCCGATCAGAACCGTCAGCAGCACTCCAAAAATGTACCAGCGATACTTCGCCAACCCGTCCGGCGCGTCAATCGGCTTGCCCAGTCCTCCGCCGGGACGGCTCTCGTCCGCGCCTCCGCCGCCCATCGCGGGCCCGCCGCCCTGCGGAACCTGCGCCTGCTCGTCCTGCATCGTGCCCGTGCCGGAGATCGAGTAGCTCAGGTCCTGCCCCTCTTTCGCGTGGACGCTGACTTCCACCGTTGTGCCCGGCTGATTGTTCATCGCCTGGTACACCTTCGCGTCCTTGGGAGTGAAGCTCATCGTCGTCGGCATCACCAGCACAAAGTGGTCGAACTTCTCTATGAAGCGCGGCGTAAACGACGCCTTCCCGCTGTACGGCAGCTCGTAGGAAACCTGGAAGCGCGTCTCCCCCGGCTTCAGCGCATACGAAAATGCGTAATGATTTTTCTCCTTCGCCGGGCTCGGAGTCGCCGCAATCGGCTGCCCGTTGGGCCCTTGCGCATCTGCCGCCACAATCTTCGCTCCATCCGGCAGCACGAACTCAAACGTCGCTGCCGAGGCCAGCGTGCGCGGCGGGCTGCTCGCGTTCTTCACCGCAAACAGTTCAATCGCCTGCAACGTGGAGCCCTGCGTCTGCAGTTTCACAACGTCGGCTGAGCCGCTGATGCCGTCAATCGAAGGCGCGGCGTCATACACCTCAAGATCGATACTTGTCGATCCAGGCGTAATCATCTTGAAGTAATTGACTCCGCCTTTTTCCGCCCTCGCCAGCCTCGGCCCCTGCGCCGCCGGAGCTTCGATCTTGAAGTGTCCCTGTCCATCCGTCTTCGAGCTGGCAATCTCCGCCATGCCCCCCATCGGATCCACCAGGGTCACGGTCACGCCCGCGCCCGCCTTGCCGCTGGTGCCGTTCATCACGTTGCCGCTGATCGTGTCCGCGAATGCCGCGGCAGCCAGCAGCAGCACAAGCAGAAAAATCTGCGTGGTCCGGATTCCTCGCATTACGCTGTCACCTCCTGGCGGTTGCCGGTTTCGTGCTCAATCTGTTCAATCTCGGCCAGAATGTTTGCTGCCTCCTGCTCCATCGAGTCGCGCATGGAGCTGAAATCTGCGTCGCTCAATTTCCCCGCCTTGTACTCAAAGTTCAAATCGCGCAGATTCTCAAACGTCTGCTCCTTGCGCTCGTACAGAAACGCCAGCCGCGTCTTCTCCACTGCGTGCTCGGTGCGCGATGGCTTGAAGATGTACCAGAAGATGCCGAATGCGAAGATTACGGTTGCAAAGATTTCAAAGCTGTTCGCCGTGCCATCCGGCGCTGCGGCTTGCATTTGCAGTAGGGCGATCACAGGGCTGTCTCCTCGCGCGCACGGCGGCGGAATTCATCCAGCTCCTCAGGAGCCTGGCCGCCGGAGTTCGTTGGGTTCTTGGGAGTGCGTTTCTTCCATGCCAGCACTACCAGGACAACCGCTCCCAGCGCCGCAAAGAAGATGACCACGGGCATGATCCACGCAACCCGGTTGAAGCCCGTCGTCGTCGGAGCCGACAGCACCGCCGGTCCGTACTTGGCCACAAATCCGGTGAGCACAACATCGTCCTTGTCGCCGCGCGCCATGGAGAGCTTCAGCTCCTGCCGCATCTGCTCTGAGGTCGAGCACCCAACATGGTTGCACTCCAGCAGAACCTGCCCGCAGCCGCACTCGCACATCAGGTTATGGCCCAGCCGGTCAAAGCGCTGGCCCGTCGGATCACCCGTGGCGCCCATCAGTAGCAGGGCGCTCGCCAGTAGCAGCCCGGCCGCCCAGCGGTGGTGCATCGTTCGCGCTAGCCTCATCAATCGTTTCCAGCCTCCACCGGGGAGCCGCGCTCCTCCGCGTCGTCCACCAGCGCCTCCGCCTGTTCGCCGGGAGATTGCCCACGCGGAGCGGGCCGCTGGCTCTTCCCCTCCATGTTCGGTATCAGCGCGATAATCGTTCCCACCAGGATGAAGTGCGCGCCCGCCCAGATCCACCACACCAGCGGATTCAGATGCGCCTTGATAATCGGCCGCCCGTTCTCGGGATTCTTGCCGGTGTACACAAGGTACAGGTCTTCCATGATGGTGGAGCGGTTGGCGACAATCGTGGCCGGCTGCCCGCTCGCCTTGTAGAAGCGCTGCTCGGGATACATGGTCGTAATCTGTTTGCCGGCCTTATAGATGTCCAGGATCGCCCACTCGCTGGAAAAATTCGGCTTGTCGTCCTGCGTATAGGAACGGCAGATAAGCGTGTACGGCCCGATTGCCATCTTGTCGCCGAAGCCCAGTTCCTGCTCGTTGTTCTGGTAGAACGCAACCCCCGCAAAGCCGATCATCGTAACGATCACGCCCAGGTGTACAACGTAGCCGCCGTAGCGGCGCGTGTTGCGCCGCGTCAGTAGATACATGCCGTGGAAGATGTTGCTGCCATTGTGCCGCGCAATCACCTGCCCGCCGCGGATGAATTCGCTTCCGATCGTCGCCGCCACCAGTACCGAGAGCATCACCGTCATCAGCGAGTAGAAATAACTGATCTCAACCCACGGCTTGATCCCGTACACCATCAGCCCCACTCCGGTCGCTGCCGCAATCACCGCCGGAATCAGGAAGTTCTTCCGTATGCTCTCCGCTGAAGTCTTACGCCACGCCAGCAGCGGCCCCACCGCCGTCAGCAGCAGCAGGCACAGCGCAATCGGAATGTTGACCTTGTTGAAGAACGGTGGCCCAACGGTCACCTTGTGTCCCGTCACCCACTCGCTCAGCACCGGGAAGAGCGTGCCCCACAGCACCGCAAACGTAGCCACTAGCAGCAGCACGTTGTTGAACAGGAAGCTCGACTCGCGTGAAACCAGCGACTCCAGCTTGTGTTCACTTTGCAGGTGATTGCGGTTCCGCCAGTAGAAGAACATGCAGGTCGCAAACGTCAGCGCCAGGAAGTAAACAAAGTACGGGCCGATGTCGGACTCGGCAAACGCGTGAACCGAACTCACCACTCCCGAGCGCGTCAGGAAGGTGCCGAAAATCGCCAGCAGGAAGGTGGAGAAGATCAGCCACATGTTCCACACCTTCATCATGCCGCGCTTCTCCTGCATCATCACCGAGTGCAGAAAAGCCGTTCCCGTCAGCCATGGCAGCAGTGACGCGTTCTCCACCGGATCCCAGCCCCACCAGCCGCCCCAGCCCAGAACCTTGTACGCCCAGAACGAGCCGAGGAAGATTCCGCAGGTCAGGAACAGCCAGCCCACCATCGTCCAGCGCCGCGTGATGTGAATCCACTTCTCGCCCGGATACTTCATGATGAGCGCCGCCAGCGCAAAGCAGAACGGCACCGTCATCCCCACATATCCCAGGTACAGCATCGGCGGATGAATCACCATCTCCGGATATTGCAGCAGCGGGTTCAGTCCGTTGCCGTCCGCGGGCAGCGGCCCCGTCGTCAGCGCAAACGGATGCGCCGCAAAATTCACCAGCACCAGGAAGAAGATCTGCACCGCGCTGATTACCACCGAGGCATGGGCCACCAGCCGCGTGTCTACCTTGTGCCGCATCCGCAGCACCAGCCCGTAGGTGGCCAGCAGCCAGCACCAGAAGAGCAGCGAGCCCTCCTGCCCGGACCACAGCGCCGCGAACTTGTACGGCCCTGGCAGCGCCCGGTTCGAGTGCTGCCGGATGTAGGCCAGCGAAAAGTCATTCGTGAAGGCGGAGTAAACCAGCACCGCGGAGGCCGCCGTCACCGTCAGGAAAATCGCGATCCCGGCACGACGCGCCGTCTCGCTCAATCGATCGTCGTTGCGGACAATGGCATACAATCCGACGACGAACGCATAAACGCTCAAAGCGAGCCCGAGCAGTAATGTGAAGCTTCCAATTTGCGGCATTTGTTTGGGGCGTTACAAATCTGGAGCAATTGTGCATGATAACTCGCGACCGGCGCAACCTCGCCAACAGGCCCAAAGCCCTCCGCCATCATGCAGAACTCGATTATTCGATGCTTGAACTACGTAGGTTGATTCCTTTGAACTAAGGCGCGGCAGGATTCATCGGGAATCGTCGGCGCATTGCGCCACCCACCGCCGCGCAAAACTGCTTCCCTGCTTACCGGGCCGGGATGCCCAGTAATCTCCGTACCTCGCCGATCAACTCCTCGGGAGGAAACGGCTTCTGCCGGAAGCTGACGTTCAGCCCCTCGTACTCGTCCTCGATTCCCGGCATTCCGCTGACGACTACCACCGGCATCAGGGGCCGGCTCGTGCGCAGCTCCCGCACCAGTTCGGCGCCCGTCCGTTCCGCCAGGAAGTGGTCGGTGACCACTACCCCGGTTCTCTCTCCGTCGGCGCGCAGCAGAGCAAGCGCGCTCTCCACGCTGCCCGCCGCCTGTACTGCCAGCCCCGCATTGCGCAGAACCATTTCACGGATGCGTAGCTGGCCTGGATCGTCGTCCACCACTAACACTTCGAGCATGAGGGCCCTATGCTTTGTATTTTGCCCGTACTTCGGCTTCCGCGCGGTGCCAGTCCGCCTCGTGCGAGCCATGATCTCCGCCGCGCTCGCAGAAGAACTCGTAAGCCCTCCGGCGAATCTCGTCAAAAAGCTCCGCCACGGGCGGCCGGGTGGTGCGGACCGGCGCGCTCGCGGGCTGGCCGCTTGCTGTAACCGGAGCAGTGCTTGCGATCTTCTCGGCTGTGGACTTCTTCGGCGCTGCGGCCTTCTTGGCTGGACTCTTTTTCGCGGTCGTTTTCTTTGTAGCGGACTTCTCTGAAGACTGTTTTTCCTTAGCCATCCGTATTCACTATCTCCTGGTATTGATTGACGCAGTGCAGGGACCCACCAACCTTTGTTATTACTATACAGCGTGTTTCCTCTGGATCACACCCGCGGCCCCTCCTTTGACCCCTGTTCACACCCGCATATTCATTGATAATTTTTATAACTGCTATGCCGGGTCCAGCCTCCTGCGTTTTCCGCCGCCGGGCCGCCCCCTGCTCAAATCGTACTCACTCTTGTATAGTGTTCCCTTCGGAGGAACGTCATGCACTCGCGCCTGCCCGCTGCGCTGTTCTGCCTTCTGCTTGCCACCCAGCTCATGTCACAGACCGCTGACGTGAAGCCTTCCGCGCCCAACCCGAAATTCGATCAGCTTGCCGCGCAGTTCATGTATGACTCGCTCCTGCTCTCGCCCGTCGGCGCATCCCAGGCCGGATACCACAAGTACACCGATCCCAAAACCGGCGAGACCATCGAGCTTGACGCGCAGCTCGACGATCTCGGGCCGCAGGGCTCCGGCGCGCAGCGCGCCTTCTACCGCAAGTGGCGCGAAACCTTCCGCGCCTTCAACGGCAGCACCCTCAGCAAGGAGCAGAACGCGGACCTGCAACTCATCGCTGATCAGATCGGCTTCTCTCTCCTTGAGTTGGAAAAGATCCAGAGCTATCGCCGCGATCCCACAACCTACGTCGAGCTCATCGGCAACGCGCTCTTCCTGCCCATGACGCAGAGTTACGCTCCTGCCGAGGTGCGCATGGGACATGTGCTGTCCCGCATGGAGCAGATTCCGCGCGCCCTCGAGCAGGCCAAGCAGATGCTCGCAGATGGCGATCCCATCAAGACCTCCACCGCCATCGAGGAGAACCTCGGCAACATCGATCTCATCCAGCACACCGTGAAGGCCGCCATTCCCGCCGGCTCACCCCTGGAAGCCCGTTACAACGCAGTTGCGCCTAAGGCCGTCGCCGCCTTGCAGGATTTCTCCACCTTCCTGCACGATGTCTACGGCAAGCGCATCACCCGCGTCACCTGGCGGCTCGGCAAGATTCTCTACGCCGAAAAGTTCCGCTACCTCATGGAATCCTCCATTACCCCGCAGCAGGCGCTCGCCGCCGCCGAGCAGGAGATGATCGAAGTCCGCGCCGACATGCTGCGCCTCGCCGAGCCCATGCATAAACAGATGTACCCCGCGCACGGCGAGCACTCGGACCTCCAGGGCGAAGCCCGCGAGAATCTGATCATCGGCGAAGTCCTCTCGCGCATCGCCGACGAGCACGTCAAGCCCGCCGACTTGCAGCGCCACATCGAGGGCGACCTCGCCGGCATCATCGACTTCATCCGCCAGAAGAAGATTGTCGCCCTCGGTCCCCGAAACAATCTGAAGGTGATTCCCACCCCGCCCTTCATGCGCGGAACGTATTCCGTCGCCGGCTTCCACAACCCTCCGCCTCTTGAACCCACCGACGAAGCGCAGTACTGGGTCACGCCCATTGATCCCTCAACGCCGCCTGAAAAAGCCGAGTCCAAGCTGCGCGAGTACAACAACTACACCCTCAAGTGGCTCACCATTCACGAAGCCCTGCCCGGACACTACGTGCAGTTCGAGCACGCCAATGACGTGCAGCCCGAGTCGCGCCGCCTCCTGCGTTCCCTGCTTGGCAACGGCGCCTATATCGAAGGATGGGCCGAGTACATTGCTCAGATCATGATGGATGAGGGCTATCTCAACAACGATCCTAAATTCCGCCTCGTCATGCGCAAAATCCGCCTCCGCGTGCTCGCCAACACCATCATTGATATCCGCCTCCACACCCTGGAAATGTCCGACGCCGAAGCCATGGATCTGATGACCAAGCGCGCTTTCCAGACCCAGGCCGAGGCCGAAGGAAAACTCCAGCGCGCCAAGCTCACCTCCGTGCAGCTTGTCACCTACTACGTGGGACTCCATGACTGGCTCGCCCTGCGCAAGGAGTACCAGGCAAAGGCCGGGGCTTCCTTCACCAACGCGGAGTTTCACAACCGCGCGCTCAATGAAGGTGCGTTGCCCATCCCGCTGCTGCGCGGCATTCTGTTGTCGAAGGATTAACCCGGAGGATTAGAACGTGACCGCGGCTGGTTCGTGGCAGGCATTCGCCGCCTGGCGGAATGCACGCTCCAGCCGCAACGATGCTCCCTCGTCGCCGTCGAGCTGAAGCGTGAACGAATCCTCCCGCTTCTCGCCCGCGCTCGTGCAGTCGACGACGATTCCTTCCCTTGTCTTCTTCGTGCAGGTCGAGACCGAGGAAATGCACTTCTCGTGTCTGGCGCAACCCAGCACCAGCCAGTTATTCTGCCGGTCAATGTCGTGGGGCTCCAGCGCGCCCAGCGAAAACCTCACTCTGTCCGTGCGTGTCACGGGTTCGCCGAGGTTGTTCACTACCCGAACCGTAAACTCGGCCCGGCACCCTGAGATCGCGTCCAGCCGCGTGCTCCAGTGATAGGCTTCCTTCCCCAGCACGCGCTCGCCATGGCTCTCCAGCTCTGTCCGGATCTTCGACTCCAGCTCTTCGCTCGCGGAGCGCGCCGGGTCCTGCGCTGGCAGTGCAAGCAGCAGCGCGGCAAAGCACGGCATGGCTAAGGCAATCCAGCAGGAGCGGCTCATGGTCTCCGTAAAACCCCGGGCGAGTCTCCCCATAAGGTAACCGACTCTCGGCATGCGCGGTAGAGTTTCGCGAGGGAGTTGAACCTTTGCGGCCTGGCCAGGTTACTGGGGCGTCTGGAGCCGGTTACGGAAACCGCGCACCGGCGTTGAAACGGCACGGCATCAGCCGTGCCGTGGGTGCGGCATACAATTTGGACTTTAGCCCTGTGGGCAAGCCGTCCCGCTTCCTGAACAGCATCCCTGCGCTCGGCCTCTATGCCGTGCAGGCGAACTCCGTCATCGCCTTCAGATGCGTGGTAAGCGTGAAGAGCCCGTTCGGCTTTGAGCAATAGCCCTGAAATACCTGGAATTTTTCCTTGGCAATGTCCATGCTGCCGGAGAACAAAAGCTTCGGAATGTTCGGCTTGATGCGGCCCATCTCCTGCGCCACCTCATCTCCGTTCATTCCCGGCATCTCGTAGTCAAGTACCACGGCGTCCACCGGACAGGCTGCAAACGCTTCCAGGGCGGCCCGGCCGTCATTGGCCGCCAGCACCCGGTATCCTTTATGCTCCAGCGCCATCCGCATCAGATCCAGAACACTCTTGTCGTCGTCCACGCACAAAATTAGTGGTTTGTAGAGCTCTCGCTGGGTCAACATGACTTTACTGCTCCCTTCAACTGCAACTGCCTTGTGCGTCATCAGAGTGCATTCCTCGCGCCAATCCCGCCGCATGGCCCTCGGCCTCGACAATCCCATGCCAGAGCAGAAGTTAGCCGCATCCTCCCCGCCGGCCCAATGCCCTGCCGCCATGAACTCTCCGGGTAAAAGCTACAACTCCGGGTGTTCCTTACACAGCACTTTTCGGCCACTTCCTTCTCTGGAAGTGTTCTCCCGCGCCATCGGTGACCGTGCTCACTGCCAAAAGCGCCATTCCTGCGTATGATGAGAGATAAGCGAATCAACCGAGTCCGCTTCTGCCGTGAATCTCCCCCTCCGGCACGCGAGCGGCTCCTCACAGAAGGGCGCATTCATGAATCAGGATTCCGGACGGTACGTGGTTTCGATCCAGGCACAGTCTTTCCGTAAGAAGACGCGCTATCACTGGATGATTTGCTGGGAAAACAATCCCGACGTTCTCGTCTCTTGGGGCCATGCCCCAACCCAGGAACTTGCTGAAAACGAAGCCCGCAACGAGGTCAATGACCTTACCAGCGGACTCACCCAGGGCGGGCGCGTCGCTGGCACAAGCTACTCTGCCATTCACCACTGCTGAGTAGCTTCCGGCTCCGTTCCGTTTTCTTGACTGGCGTGGGGAGAGCTGTTCGCCTCCCCGCCGCCGCGACTCGTTGTTCTTTCCTTTGACTACTCCATCACCCGCACTTCAATTCCAGACGCATGCCCGCGCTCGCGGTAAACCCGCTCGGTCGCCTTCTGGAAATCCTCCGGCTTCGCCTTCGGAATGTCCACAAAGCTCTGTGGATTCAAATCGATCAGTGGAAACCACGAGCTCTGCACCTGCACCATGATGCGATGGCCGCGCCGGAAGGTGTGATTGATGTCCGGCATCGTGAAGTCGATCTCCTCTACCTTGCCCGGAGTCATCGCCTCGGGCTTCTCAAAGCTGTGGCGGAACTTGCCCCGGAACGGCTCGCCGCGTATCAACTCCTCCCAGCCCGCCAGGTCCGTCTCCGGAACCCCCACATCCCTGACGCCGCGGCGGTGCTGCTCCTCCAGTTCCTTCTGCGGATAAACGTCAATCAGTTTGACGATGAAGTCTGAGTCCGTTCCGGTCGTCGAGACAAACAGCTTCGGCGCAACCGCTCCCGCCATCGTCACATCCTCTTCCAGAACCTCGCTCTGGTACACCAGCACGTCCGGACGAGTCTCGGCAAAACGCTGGTCGCTGACCATGTATTCCTGTGGAACGTCCAGCGTCTCGTATCCCACGTAAGGCACCGGGCGCGCCGGATCGCTCACATACTCGTCAAAGCCCTCGGCGCTCGCCGGAGCCTCAAAGCTCAAACTGCCCTTCGCTTGCAGGTAGAGCATCCGCTTCGCCGCCTTCGCCGGAGGCCACGCGTCATACTTGCGCCACACGTTCGTTCCTGTCTCAAACACGTAGGCCTTGGGCAGCTCTTCCACCTGCTTGCCCTTCAGGTACTTCTCAAAGAACGGCAGCAGAATGTGCGCCCGGAAGAACTCGGCGGTGTTCTGTGAAAAGTCCACGTTGCCCAGCTTGCGCCCGTCCAGCCGCGCCCACCCGCCATGCACCCACGGCCCCTCCACCAGCAGGTTCACCGTGTTCGGATTCAGATCGCCTATGGCCTTGTATAGCGAGAGCGGCCCTTGGAGGTCTTCGGCGTCGTACCAGCCTCCCACGGTCAGCACCGCGCAATGTACGTTCTTCATCCGCGGAGCCAGGTTGCGCTCCTTCCAGTAGCCGTCGAAGGTTGAGTGAATCAGTTGATCGTTCCACAGCGGGTTCGCCCCCTTCAGATACTTGCGGTCGAGCTCTTCCAGGCTCCCGGCCTTCAGAAAAAACTCGTAGCCGTTGCTGGTGCCGTAATGAATTCCGCCGCCGCCCGGCTCCTGCGTTGGATTCCTCTGCGGCAGGAAGGACGTGTAGAAGTTGAAGTTCGCCGCCAGCATGAAGGCGCCGCCGTGGTAGGCGTCATCGCCGTGGTACAGATCCACCATCGGAGCCTCGGGCGAGGCCGCCTTAATTGCCGGATGCGAATCGATGATGCTCGCCGCCGTGTAAAAGCCCGGATACGACACGCCCCAGATGCCAACCTTGCCATTGTTGTTCGCTACGTTCTTCAGCAGCCAGTCGATGGTGTCGTGCATGTCCGTGGACTCGTCCACGTCCTTCGGCCCCTTGTTTTCCCGGTAAGGAGTCTCTTCGATGAACATGCCTCCGCTCATATTGCGGCCGCGCACATCCTGCGACACAAAAATGTAGCCGGCGTTCATCAGCTCCTGCGGGGCCAGCCGCGCGGGATAATTCTCTTCCCCGTACGGAGCCACGCTGTAGGGCGTGCGGTTCATCAGGAACGGCCACGCCTGCGACTGATCCTTGGGGACGTACACCGCAGTAAACAGTTTCACCCCGTCGCGCATCGGAATCCGGTACTCGAACTTCGTGTAGTGTTCGCGCACCTCGTAGGCGGGCTTCTCGTTGTCGGCGGCAACCGCTGAAATCGTGCACACAAGCAGCAGGAAAAAAACGGACAGCTTCGTCCCCGGAACTTTACGCAACATTCACCTCTTTGATCTTGGGTTTTGCGATTTTGGATTCTTCCGCAAGTGCCGCAGGCAGGCGCAACCTTCAGTCAACCTGGTGCTTGGCCGTGTAGCCTTCGCGTGAGAGCACCTGGTACTTCAGCTCCTTGCCCTTCTGGTCTTTCACAATCAGCGGCTTGTCCGAACCCGGCTGCACAACTTCCACCTTCAGCTTGCGGTAGCTGCCATCCAGCTTGGCGTTGGTCGGGCGGTAGGTCAGCGTGTACTGGTTGCGCACGGTCGCGCCGATCAGCCGGAAATCCTCCGGCAGCTCGGCCTCAAAACGCGGGCTGAACCAGCGTCCGCCGGTCATCTTGGCGAAGGTGTTCATCTGGTTGTCGCCTTGCAGAAAATCCATCTCGCGCATCTGCGCCCGCATTCCCGAGCCCCCCAGCGCTTCCATCCTCGTCCGCCACAGGAATCCCGTGCTGATCGCATAGATGGTCACATTCGGCGTGGCCTTGACCTTCTTCATAACCTTGTCGAAGGTCATCTTGCTGAAGGTGTCAACCCCGCTGCTGATGAGGATGATCTCCTTGCGTCCGTCGATCCGCTCCAAGCGGTCCAGCGTGTCATAAAGCGCATCAAAAAGGTTCGTCTCGCTGAACCCCGGAATGCGCAGCGTGTTCAGCGCGCCATAAATCGCCTGCTTGTCGGAAGTGAAATCCACCAGGATGCTCGGCTTCATGTCGTAGCTGATCACCGAGACATAATCGTTCTTCTGCATCTGGTCGGTGAAGGCATACGAAGCGCGCAGCGCGTCATACAGAAACTGCCTTCGGCTCGCCTGGAAGGCCGGCGTCGAGGCGAACTCCACCAGCAGCACCGCCGTAAAACCCGCCTTGGTCAGCCCAAAGCTCTGGATCGGCTGCACCACGTTGTCCTCAAGCACGCGGAAGTGTTCCTTTTGCAAGCCCGGAATAAACTGCCCGTCCTTGGTCAGGACCAGCGCGTCCACCGAAACCAGCGGAACATCCACATTGATCGAGTAACTCGGCATTCCCTCCGTCGGCTTCGGCGCCGGAGGCGGAGCGGGCCTGCTCTGCTGTTTGTCAGGACTGACCTTGGGGATCGCGTACGGCCCCGTGTCGCTGTCAGGCCCCCCGGCCTCGATTGGCGGCTGCTGCTTCGGGGGATTCGGATTCTGCTGGCTTGTCGCGTCCGGCGAAGTGGTCCCGCCCTGCGCCCGCATCGTCGCGGGCACGGCCATCAGGCCGCCAAGCAAAATCAGCAGCGCCACACACCACTCCGGAGTGCGTCTTGCGCTCCCGGAAGTAAGGCTCTTGGACTCAAACATGAGGTGTGCTTCTCCGGCGGACTCCGGCAGAGTCTTTGTCAGTATAGATGCACATCCTGAAAATTTTGCAATTCCATCCGCGTTTCCATTCATCGCGTTCGGAAAGCAAAATAAGTGCCACCCAGCCGGCGGAACTGACGAGCCCTCCACGCCGTCAACCATGGACTACTAGGGCAATCCTTGAAAAACGAAAGTTTACTGATTCGCCAATCGTTCGGCAAGGTGCAGAACGATTGACAAAAAAGTAACGAAGCCGTCCGCAACGATTATCCTGAAAGTAAATGGCTTCACAAATTTTCATACACTTAGAGGGATCGCGCAGCGCTCGCTCTGCTACTCTTGCCCCGTAATCAGTACTGCATTTTGTGCTGCATGGAAGTCTCGCGATGAGCAACCTGATGCAACCGGCGATGCTTCGAGGAGGACGCTAATGGCGGTGTTGCGCCTCATCGCCTGGATCGTCTGCGGCATTTACTCCACCATTCCCGCCTACTGGATTGTGGTGCACGCCTTCGCCCCGCGCTGGCGGATGGCGCGCTTCAAGCTGAAATTGCTGGCTCCGCTGTGGGTCCTGATGTGGTGCGCCGCATGGGCCGCGTCCTATCCGTGGCGCGAGGCCGTGCTCTACCGCAATGCCGGAACATGGGTGGCCGCTCCGCTGTTGTGGGCGGTGTCTGTATTCATGTATGTCAATGGAGGGCGCGAACTGACCTTCATGCGACTCATCGGCCAGCACGAGTTGGAGCCGGAGAAGCATCCAAAGATGCTGATCACCTTCGGCGTGCATCGCCTGGTGCGGCACCCTCTGTACCTCGGCCACTTCTGCACGATGCTGGGCTGGGCTCTTGGCGCGGGGACGATCGCATGCTTCGCGCTCTTTGCCGGCGCGGTGGCGAGCGGCGCAGTCATGATCCGCCTGGAAGAACGCGAACTGCACGCCCGCTTTGGAGCTGCGTGGGAAGAGTACTGCGAGCACACGCCCGCGATTTTTCCGGTGCCGAAAGACTGAGTCCGCTACCAGGGCTTGAGGCGATGAAAGAAGCGCTTCAGCTCCGGGCTGAACTCGCGCAGCAGATTGATGCCAACGTCTTCGCCCAACTGCGCGTGCCCCATCTGCACGCCCTGCACCAGAGGCGCGTACTGCGCTGGATACCAGGTGGTGACGAACATCGACGCGCCGTAATCGCCAACGATGCGCGGCATGTCCAGATGCAGACGACCGCTGCCGTCATAGGCGAGGAAGGTCATCTTGACCGCGTTTCCGGCGCGATGCCAGACACCGCTGCAACGGCAGTGGAAGTAGCGCGGGTCCAAGCCCAGGGCCGCGTCGCCGGCTTCGTGGATTCCTTCTTCCATCACAAGCAATGCAGTGGAGGTTCCCTCGCGCTTGCCGTAGCCTCCGAAGTTGCGGGCCCATCCTTCAGGCTCACCGGCGATCCATTGGACGCCGGAGGTCGCAGCGGACTCGTAGTAGGTGGTGGGCGATGTGAGGTAGCCCTTGAAGAACAGGCTCGCGCGCTGCTCTCCGGTCAGCGGGGCGAAGCCCGTTTCACCGGGTTGAGGCGCTGCGGGAAGCACGACCGGCAGGCTGTTGACCAGAGGCGAATCGGCCAGCACGGCGGCCGGCTGCGCGAACGCCGCCGCGCAAAACACAAAGCACGCGAGGCAGCAGAAAACGCAACCCCTCACGCGTCCCGCCACGCGGGCGAGCGCGGATTCCAGGGCGCATCCAACCCTGCGCCGGGGCGCGGACGTTCGCGTGTTGAGGCTGCGGTCAATGTGCATGAGTGAGCCGCTCCAATGCTTCCTTGAGGCTGATTGCCTTTTTCTCGTCAAAGATCCCCTCGGCGCGCCAGAGTATGCTTCCATCGCGGTCCAACAATAAAACGTGAATTTGATTTTCGTCCGCAATCCCCAGCGCGGCGCGAAACGGCCCTTTGTCAAGATACAGCGTAATGGTGTGCTCGCGCTGCTGTTGGCTGGAAATTCCGCCGCGCATCCCGTTCTCAATGAACCAGCGGGCCACGGGATTGACGCGCGCGATGACCGGCAACTCGTAACAGCGGAGAGCCGGGTCCGCGTCCTCAAACTGCTTCAAGTGTTTCAGCCAGGTGTCCACATCTTTCTGCTGCTGCCGCTGGAATGCGATCAGCACCAGGTTGCGCTGCCCCAGGAAATCCCGCGGCAATGTCACTGGGCGCTTCGCCAGATCTACCGCCGCTACCTGGGGAAAACGGAGATTTTGATCCGCAGCTTTCAGTGACTTTGACACATCGACCGCGCCCACGCCAGCAAATAGCGCCGTCGCCAGCAGAGCGGGCCAAACGAAGGGCCACAACACTTTCATGAATTTCTCTCCGCGGCCCCGGACGGGCAAAGTGTGGAGCGGCGCAGCGGCGGCAGCCTGCTCTGCTCCTATAATAGATACATGCGCTTTGAGCTTTTCATCGCCGCCCGTTACCTCCGCGCCAAGCGCCGCCAGGCGGTGATCGGAGTGATTACCGCAATCTCCATCCTCGGAGTTGCAGCCGGAGTCGCTTCCCTCATCATAGCGCTCGCCATCAACAACGGCTTCCGCCAGGACTTGCAGGAGCGGCTGCTGGGCTCAACTTCGCATGTGAACCTGATGCGGGTGGAGAACGACGGCATCCACGACTGGGCCGCCCTGCAACAACGGCTGGAGAAGCTTCCCCACGTGCAGGCCGCAGCCCCGGCGATCTACGAGCAGGTGCTGATTTCACGCGGCGCACGCGCCGGAGGCGCGGTGCTGAAGGGGATTGTTCCCTCCCGCGAGCGGCGGGTCACGTCGCTGCTGGAGACGGTACACGAGGGCAGCGCGCAACCGTTGGCGGAGGCGCAGGCGCGCGCGGACGAGGCAAACCATTCCACCGCTCACCCCGCAAAGCAGACAACGCCACAGGACGCCGACCCCTCTTCGCTGCAAGGGGCGGCCGACCGCGTGGCGGCGATGCCGCCGATTGTGCTGGGCAGGGATCTGGCGCAGACCCTGGGCGCAAACGTTGGCTCGGTGGTGCTGGTGACCAGTCCGCAGGGAGAGCTGACGCCCTTTGGCATGGTGCCGCGCTATATGCGCTTCAAGGTTGTGGGAGTCTTCCAGTCCGGCTTTTACGACTACGACTCGACGTGGGCGCTGTGCTCGCTGGGCGATTCACAGCGCCTCTTCAGCCTTGGCGATATTGCCAGCGTGCTGGAATTCAAAGTTGACGACATCTACAACGCGGCGGCCATTGGCAACCAGATTGAAGCGGCGGCGGGCAAGGGCTTCCAGACGACGAACTGGATGGAGCAGAACCGCGCGCTCTTCCGCGCCCTCCGATTGGAGCGGGTGGTCACGTTCATCACCATCGGGCTGATCGTATTTGTGGCCGCGCTGAATATTCTGATCTCTCTGATCATGATGGTGATGGAAAAGACGCGCGACATCGCGGTGCTGGTTTCGATGGGCGCGCGAAGGCAGCAGGTGCGGCGCATCTTCATCTGGCAGGGATTGCTGATCGGGCTGATTGGCACGGGGCTGGGACTGATCGTGGGCTACACGGTGGCGACCCTGGCCGGGCGCTACCACTGGATTTCGCTCTCGGCAGAGGTCTATGCCATCGACTATGTTCCGTTTGTGCCGCGCGCGATTGACGCGCTGCTGGTGGCGGCGGTTTCCCTGGCGATCAGCTTCATCGCCACGGTGTATCCGTCCCAGTCGGCGGCGCGGGTGCTTCCGGCGGAGGCGCTGCGCTACGAGTAGGGCGTGAGTCCAATTCGAACTAGGGAGACAATCTCCACCATCTAAGTGGGTTTTGGGACGCAACAGGAAGGCACGAAGTTGGCAACATCGTGCTCTAATTGATACGTGAGCTGCCAACGTTTTTGGGCAGCGTGGTAACGAGAAAAACCTTAGCCCGGAGGATTTTGAATTTGCACCAGAAGGAACACGAGGTGCATCCAATGAACAACGACGAGATCCTCCGAGTCGAGGCTCTCCGCAAGGTTTATCGTTCTGGCACCACGGACCTTGTGCTCTTTGACAACCTGTCTTTCCGGGTTCCTGAAGGTGAGATGCTGGCGATTGTTGGCCAGAGCGGGGCGGGCAAATCATCGCTGCTGCATATTCTAGGGGCGCTGGATACGGCAAGCTCCGGTGAGGTGTACTTTGCCGGAACCAAGCTGAGTTCGCTGGGCGAAGAAGCAGCGGCAGAGTTCCGGAACCGCCAGATTGGGTACGTTTGGCAATTCCACTACCTGCTGCCTGAGTTCACGGCCTTGGAGAATGTGGCGATGCCGCTGTATCTGCGCGGCGAAAGCCGCCGCAAGGCCGAGGCGGAAGCCGCAAGGTGGCTGGAGGAAGTGGGACTTGGCGACCGCGGGCATCACCGCTCGGGCGAGCTTTCCGGAGGCGAGCAGCAGCGGGTATCACTGGCGCGCGCCCTGGTAACGGCCCCCAGAATGCTACTAGCGGATGAACCGACCGGCGATCTGGATAACCGCACGGCGGATTCAGTCTTCGAATTGATCGCCAGGCTCCATGCCGATTACAGGCTGACGTCGATCCTGGTGACTCATAATCTTGGGTTTGCGGGCCGATGTAACCGCATATTGTCTTTGCAGGGCGGAACGGTTCACGAGATATTGCCCGAGTCTTTGCCACCCGCGCCGGGTTAATTTCCTTAGCTTCGGCCGCGGATTAGTGGCATAGTGGGCGTTACACTCCAACGAACCTTGGGAAGACGCATTGCAGGGCTGGCCGCCACTTTTCGCGGCGCAGAGACAGGTGGAGGAGTTTTTTCCGGCGGGCTGCAAGGCCAGCCGGTGGAATTACGGATTCGGATTCTTTGGCGGTTCCCGGGGAGCTGGATTTCCGGTGGGCCTTGGGGTGAAGCAGGGAGAAGGTTTCCCGTCACCGGTAATGACCGGGGCGGAGAAGCGGGGAGACTTGAAATGTTCGAACGGTACACCGAAAAAGCAAGGCGCGTGATCTTCTTTGCACGTTATGAAGCCAGCCAGTTTGGCTCTCCGTATATTGAAACGGAGCACCTTCTGCTCGGTCTGCTGCGCGAGGACAAAGCGCTGACCAACCGCTTCCTTCGCCAGCACTCGTCGGTGGACTCCATCCGCAAGCAGATTGAAGCCCACACAACTGTCCGCGAAAAGGTTTCGACCTCCGTGGACCTGCCGCTCAGCAATGAGTGCAAGCGTGTTCTGGCCTACGCCTCGGAAGAAGCCGAGCGCCTGAGCCACAAGCACATTGGCACCGAGCACCTGCTGCTGGGCCTGCTGCGCGAAGAGAAGTGTTTTGCGTCGGAGATCCTGGCCGAGCGCGGACTGAAGCTGGCGGCGATTCGCGAGGAATTGCAGCGCACCACGCAGGAGAAGGTGCAGCAGCAGCCGCAGCGGGCCGCCAATCGCGAGAGTTCGCTGCTGGCGGAGTTCTCGCGCGACCTGACCCAGGCGGCGATGGAAAACCAGCTTGATCCGCTGGTGGGCCGCGACGGCGAGGTGGACCGCACGATTCAGATTCTGTGCCGCCGCACCAAGAACAACCCAGTGCTGATCGGCGAACCCGGCGTGGGCAAGACGGCCATCGTCGAGGGACTGGCGCAGCGCATTGCGGACGGCGAGGTTCCATCCTTCCTGGCTGACAAGCGCGTGCTGGCGCTTGACCTTTCGCTGATTGTTGCCGGAACCAAGTATCGTGGACAGTTTGAAGAGCGGCTGAAGACCATCATGAAGGAGCTGATTGAGAATCAGAACTCGATCATCTTCATCGATGAGCTGCACACGCTGGTGGGCGCGGGTTCGGCGGAAGGCTCGCTCGACGCGGCCAACATCCTGAAGCCTGCATTGTCGCGCGGCGAGATTCAATGCATTGGAGCCACGACTCCGGGCGAGTACAGGAAGTCAATTGAGAAGGACCGTTCGCTGGAGCGCCGCTTCCAGTCGGTCAAGGTTCCGCCGCCGAACGAGGTGGACTCGATCAAAATCCTGATGGGCATCAAGGACCGCTACGAGAAGTTCCACGCCGTCAGCTACACCGACGAGTCGATCAACTACGCGGTCTCGCACTCGAACCGGTACATCCCGGATCGCTTCCTGCCGGACAAGGCCATCGATTTAATCGATGAAGCAGGGGCTCGCGTCAAACTGCGCCAGTCTGCCCTGCCGGAAGAGATTACCGAAGTGCAGAAGCGCATCAAGTTCATTGTTCATCGCATGGAAAACGCGATTGCGAACCATGAATTCGAGAAGGCCCGCTTCTACTCGGACGAGGAGCGCAAGGAGCGCGAAAACCTGCGCGTTCTGCGCGAGAAGTTCCACCTGGACGAGAGCGCCACGGGCATTGTGCAGCGCGAGGACATTGAAGAAGTGGTCTCCCGCTGGACCGGTGTTCCGGTGGCGGCGATCAAGGAAGAAGAATCGCAGAAGCTGCTGCGGATCGAAGAAGAGCTGCACAAGCGCGTGATCTCGCAGGAGAAGGCAATTTCCGCACTCGCAAGGGCCATCCGGCGTTCGCGCGCGGGATTGAAGAATCCGGCGCGTCCGATCGGTTCGTTCCTCTTCCTTGGGCCGACGGGCGTTGGTAAGACGGAAGCGGCGAGAACGCTGGCGCAGTTCATGTTCGGCAGCGAGAAGAGCCTGATACGCTTCGATATGTCGGAGTACATGGAGAAGCATTCGGTCAGCAAGTTGATCGGTTCGCCTCCAGGATACGTGGGTTACGAAGAAGGCGGGCAGTTGACTGAGCGCGTGAAGCGTGCGCCGTATTCGGTGGTGCTGCTGGATGAAATTGAGAAGGCACACCCGGATGTGTTCAACATCCTGTTGCAGGTTTTTGAAGACGGACAGTTGACGGACGGCCTCGGGAATACCGTGGACTTCAAGAACGTCATCCTGATCATGACCTCCAACATTGGCGCGCGGCACATGATCAAGCGCGAGGGACTCGGCTTCTCGTCCAACAAGGAAGAGAACATCAGCGACAAGGTAGAGGAGATGGTGAAGAGCGAGGTCAAGAAGACCTTCAATCCCGAATTCCTCAACCGCCTTGACGAGGTCGTGATCTTCAACGCCCTCAGCGAACACGACCTGATCCAGATCGTGGAGCTGATGGTGACGCAACTGAACCACAACCTGGCGCAGAGAGCCATCACGATCACGGTGACGGAAGACGCGCGGAAGTGGATTCTGGAGAAAACCATCACGGACCGCAGTTACGGAGCACGTCCGCTGCGCCGCGCCCTGCAGAAGTACGTGGAGGATCCGCTGTCAGAGGCGCTGATCCAGGGCAGCATCAAGATGCGTCCGGCCTTTGTCGAGGTCTATCTCGACAACAATCAACTCTTCTACCGCGAGGTAGGCGAGGAGAAGACAGACGGCGCATTGCTGATGAACTAACGCAGATTGCAAGAGAACAGGAAACGCCTCCGGCCAGCCGGGGGCGTTTTTCTTGCTGCTTTTTTCTGCTGCATAGTTGAGGGCGAGTCTGATTTCCACACTTCATTTTTGAACCCTCCTGCGCTGCCGGCTCATCTAGTAGATATGCAACTGCTCGTATATTCTGCTCCGTGGTGCGGCGATTGCCGCGAAGCAAAACGCTTTCTGGACAAACACCAGATTGCCTACAAAGAGATCAACATTGAGACCACGCCCGGCGCGGCCGACGATGTTGTCCGCAACACCGGCAAGCGCGCGATACCGCAGTTTGTGGTTGACGGCAAATGGGTGCAACCCTACCGCCCCGGCCAGGGATTCCTCTACGACGAGATGAGCGAGTTGCTGGGCATCGCCAAGAATTCGTAAGCACGGGTTAAAGATTCACCTGCAAAGAACCGATAGAGATTGCATGGCCGGTATACCTTTTCCGCCGGGGCAAGCCAAATAGAGAAGAGGACCTCCTGTTGAGGCCGGGTCACCCCGGCCTTATTTTTTTGCCCGCCGCAAAATCCAAGCGCTCGCGCCGCCGTTGTTACAATTAGGTAGTTAGGTCCCGACTTAGAGAGTTTGGTAAGGAGTACGCCTTGATCCCACGTTATACGCGCCCCGAGATGGGCCAGGTTTGGAGCGACGAAAACAAGTTCCGCACATGGTTGCAGGTGGAAGTGGCGGCGAGCGAGACTCTCGCCGAAGCCGGCATCGTCCCCAAGTCCGCAGCCCGCGCCATCCGGGTGAAGGGCGCGGCGTTTGAAGTCGCACGCATTCACCAGGTGGAGGCCGAGGTAAAACACGACGTCATCGCGTTTACCACGGCAGTGGCGGAGAAAGTTGGTCCGGAGTCGCGCTGGCTGCACTACGGACTCACGTCGAACGACGTGGTGGACACCGCGCAGGCCTTGCTGGTGCAACAGGCCTCGGTTTTGCTGCGCGCCGACATTGAGAAATTCCTGGTGGTGCTGAAGCGGCGGGCGCTGGAGTTCCAGAACACTCCGCAGATTGGCCGCACGCACGGCGTACACGCGGAGCCGATCACCTTTGGGCTGAAGATCGCGAACTGGCACAGCGAGATGCAGCGCAACCTGGAGCGCTTCGACTTCGCCACGGAACAGATGCGCGTGGGCAAACTAAGCGGCGCGGTAGGCAATGGCGCGCACCTCGATCCGAAATACGAGGAGTTGATCTGCGAGCGGCTGGGGCTGGCTCCGGCGGCGGTTTCATCGCAGGTAATCCAGCGCGACCGGCACGCCTTCTACGTGGCGACGCTGGCGGTGGTGGCCTGCACGCTGGATAAGATTGCAACAGAGATCCGCCACCTGCAGAAGACCGAAGTGCGCGAGGCGGAAGAGTTCTTCAGCGAAAAACAGAAGGGCTCTTCGGCGATGCCACACAAGCGGAATCCCATCACCTGCGAGCAGATCTCCGGATTGTCACGCGTGATCCGCGGCAACGTGCAGCCGGCATTTGAAGACGTTGCGCTGTGGCATGAGCGCGACATCTCGCACTCATCGGTAGAGCGCGTGATTCTACCGGATTCGACGATCCTGCTGGACTACCTGCTGGCGAAGACCACGAACCTTGTGGATACGATGCTGGTCTATCCGGAGCGCATGTTGCGCAATTTGCACTCCACCGGAGGGCTGGTCTTCAGCGGCCAGTTGCTGCTGGACCTGGTGGAGGCCGGAGTTCTCCGCGAAGACGCCTACCGGATTGTGCAGCGCAACGCGATGCAGGCATGGCGTGAGGAAAAGAATTTCCGCGAGCTAGTTTCGGCCGATCCGGAGATTACCTCGCGGGTGGCGAAGAAGACGCTGGACCGGGCTTTTGACCTGAAGCGCCAGTTGCGAAATGTGGATACGATCTTCAAGCGCGTTTTTCCGAAGGTAAAATCTGCTCCGGTGAAGCGCCGCACGCCATCCAAGGCAAAGAAGCGGCGTTAGCGCGCGGTTGGCGGCACGATTATGCAGGGCGCGGCACACCGTCGCGCCTTTGTTTCCCGGTTGGCGCAGAAAAGCAGCCGTGCAGAACGGCAATAGGCAGTAACATAGTCGATCAGCATGACTCCACTTCTTGACGGAATTCATTCTCCCGCGGACGTAAAGCGCTTGACGCTGGCCGAGCTGAACCAGCTCGCCGAGGAGATTCGCGGCGAATTGATCACGGTGCTGGCGCGCACCGGAGGCCATCTTGGTCCGAACCTGGGCGTGGTTGAGCTGACCATCGCAATGCACTATGTGTTTGAGACGCCCAGCGATCACTTTCTCTTCGATGTGAGCCACCAGGCGTATGTACACAAGCTGCTGACGGGACGGCGCGACCGCTTTGCCACCATCCGCACGCCGGGCGGACTGAACGGCTTTGCCCTGCGCACGGAGAGCCCGCATGACTGCTACGGCGCGGGACACGCCGGCACTGCGCTCTCAGCCGCCCTGGGAATTGCCGTGGCGCGCGACAAAATGGGCGGCAAGGAACACGTTGTCGCGCTCGCCGGAGATGCGGCATTCACCTGCGGCATTACCTTTGAGGCGCTGAACAACGTGGCCTCACAGACGAAGCGGCTGATCATCGTGCTGAACGACAACAAGTGGTCGATCGACAAGAATGTCGGAGCGATCGCCAGCTACTTCAACAAGATTGTGACCAGCCCGCAGTACCACCGTCTTTACGAGCGGGCCGCCAAGCTGGTGGAAAAGGTCGGCGGAAAATCCGCGGCGCAGGTTGCGCGAAAAGCCGAAGAGGCTGCCAAGAGCATGTTATGGCCTTCGGTCATCTTTGAAGAGTTCGGATTGAAATACTACGGGCCTGCCGACGGACACGACATCGGTTCGCTGATCCGCACGTTCCAGTTCCTGAAGACCCTGGAGCGCCCCGTGCTGCTGCATGTGATTACGCAGAAGGGCCGGGGCTTTGAACCCGCCGAAGAAAAGCAGAAGAAGTTCCACGGACTGGGACCGTACAATCCGGAGACGGGCGAGACCAAGCCACTGGCGCAGCGCACCTACTCAGAGGTGTTTGCCGACTCGCTCGCAAAGCTTGCGACGGGCAACAACAAGATCGTTGCAATCACGGCCGCCATGCCGAATGGCACGGCGCTGGACCGCTTTCGCGCGGTGCATCCTGACAAGTACTTCGACGTGGGGATTGCCGAGGAGCACGCGGTGCTGTTTGCCGCGGGAATGGCTACGAAGGGCTTCAAACCGTTCGTCGCAATCTACTCGACCTTTTTGCAGCGCGGCTTCGACCTCATCGTCCACGACGTGTGCCTGCAGGATCTGCCCGTTGTTTTCTGCATGGATCGCGGCGGCCTGAGCGGAGACGACGGCCCCACGCATCACGGCCTCTTCGACATCAGCTACCTGCGCGGGATTCCGAACATCGTGCACATGAATCCCAAGGACGAGGACGAACTCGCCGACATGCTCTACACTGCGATGCTGCACAATGGGCCGATTGCGGTGCGCTATCCGCGTGGAGTTGGGCCGGGCACTCCGGTAAAGGAGCGACCCGAGGAGATTGCCATCGGCAGGGCTGAGTTGCTGGAACATACGGGCAACGACCGCGTCGCCATCTTCTCACTGGGAGCCATGCTGCCCGTGGCGAGAGAAGCCGCGCGAATATTGGCGGCCGAAGGCGTGGCTGCGGCGGTGATCAACGCACGCTTCGCCAAGCCGGTGGACGGCGAGATGATTGCCCGCTATGCGCACTCGGCTGAAATTCTGGTGACGGTGGAAGATCACGCACTGGCCGGAGGCTTTGGCAGCGCGGTGCTGGAGGAACTGAACCGCGCGGGACTGAGTACGCCGGTGATTCGTATCGGCTGGCCCGACCACTTCATCGAGCACGGCAAACCTGACGATCTGCGGAAGAAATACGGGCTGACGGCGGAGGCCGCCGTGGCCAAGGTGCGCGAACACCTGGGCATCACCGTGTAACACTTCGCTCCAGCAAAACAGCTTCAGCAAAACAAAATAGGGAGTGGCCGGGGGCCGCTCCCTATTTTTGTTTGCGGTGCGCAAGCGGTTTACTTGTGATCGAGCAGCGGGCCACCGGAGGCGGCAACGTCGCGGCGGGCCGTGCGGCCCACCTTTGCAACCGGCTGCGAGACGAACTCCGGGCCATACTTTTCCAGAAGCACGGGCACCAACGCACCTTCGGCTTCCTTGACGAAGGTCATCGTGCCCTGCTCGTTGAGGTCGATGCGGACGAAGTCTCCAAGCCTGACCTGCGCGGTCGCCACCAGGTTGGCCAGCGGGAAGACGATGTTCTTCTCGATGGAGCGCTTGAGATGGCGAGCGCCGTACTTCGGGTCAGTTCCCTCGCGCAACAGCAGATCCTTGACGCGCGGAGTGCAGTTGAAGACGAACTGGTTGTTTCCCGTGGCCTGAAGGATGCGCTGCTGCACGAGTCCGAGTTCGATTTCCAGAATCTTTTCGAGATGCTCGTGGCGCAGAGTCTTGAAGACCACGACTTTGTCGATGCGGTTCATGAACTCGGGAGAGAACTTCCGGCGAGCGGCATCGATGGCGGCGCGGTTCATCTTGTCATCGATCTTACTGTCGATGACGCCCGATGGTTGGGCGAATCCCATGTTGCCATTGAGCAACTCATTCATCTCTCCGGCGCCGAGATTGGAAGTGAGAACAATCAGGCACTGGGAGAGATCGACGCGGCGGTTGTCGCCGAGCGTGAGGGTGGCTTTGTCGAGGATCCCGAGCAGAAGTTGCCACAGGGCGTCGCTGGCCTTCTCAATCTCGTCAAAGAGCAGTAGAGAAAGTTTTACCCGCTCGGTGTGCCACTGGTTGAGCGCCTCCTGGGTAAGCAGAGGATGGGTTTCGCGATGGCCGAGATAGCCTGGGGGCGAGCCAATTAGCTTGGCGATCTCATGGGAATGCTGGAACTCCGCGCAATCGATCTTTACGATGGCTCGCGGGTCTCCAAAGAGAGCCTCGGCGACGGCCTCCACCACGCGCGTTTTGCCGGAACCGGTTGGCCCCAGAAAAAGGAGATTGCCTACCGGACGTCCGGGCGCGTTGAGTCCCGCCAGGAACATCTGGTAAATCTCGGTAACCTTTTCGATTGCATCATCCTGGCCCACAATTTTGCGCCGAATGGCATTGTCGAAGTCCTGCGCGTCGCTGGAGCGGCGGGAGGGGTCAAGAGTCGCATTCAATCCGGTTTTCATAGTTGAACCTGTAAAGTCCGGCAAGAACCCCTCCTACTCTGGAGGATGCTCTTGAGATGGAGAATCAGAGTTCCGCGTTGTATCCGGTGAGATGTATCCGCAAGTCCCCGGGACGAATCACGCGGGAACGGCACTTCCGAAACTCACCCCATTCACCCGTTGCTGGATTAGATGCAGGAGCGCGAAAAAAGTACGCGGGCTGGTTGCCTGCTCCGCTAGCGCGAAGCCCGGCATGGAACATGGTTGATTACTCCATTGGGCAAATATTTCAGGAACTCAGGTGATCTACTATCATCGGTCAACGAAGAGGCGTGCTAGTATCCGCTCAGATTCAACTCTGGATTGCCCAAAATGTCCCGTAAGTCGGTTGTGCTGTCGGTTGTTGCCTCAGGTGTAGTGCTGCTTGCGGTCTTCGCTGTCTTTGAAAAGCTTCCGTTGCGGGCACGCGCGGTCAATCGAATCAGCGAGGCGGCGGCGCTGCCGCTTCCTTCGCCTGACATCAAGCCCGCGCCAGTGCCGCTGCCTGCCCGCACTCTGCCGCCGGACACGCAACTCCATACGGTGAGCAAAGGGGAGAGCGTTCCCGGCATCGTGCATCACTATCTACCGCTGACGACTTTCCTGACGGGCAGCGAGTTGGAGAGGGCGCTGCGCGCGGCAAACCCCGAGATCAAGGGGCTGTGGCCCAAGCCGGGGTCGGAGATATTGATCCCTTCGTACAAGGACAACTGGACGGAGAAGCCGGTGGCCGTCTCGAAGAACTTCGAGGTGCGCGCGGTCTACCTGACGGGCACAATGGCGGGCAGCGCCAAGGGACTCGAGATCATCCGCAAATGGCGCGCGGCCGGCGGCAACAGCGTGGTGTTTGACATCAAGGACTCTGACGGCTCGGTCAGCGTGCCGACCGGTGTGCCGCTGGCGCCGGAGCAGAAGAGCTACCCGATCCGCAACCTGCCGAAGTTCACCGGTTTCCTGCATTCCCAGGGACTGCACGCAATTGCACGCATCGCGGTCTTCCGCGACGAGGCGCTGGTGACAAAGCATCCCGAGATGGCTGTGCAATCGCGCGGAAGCGGTGGCGCATGGAAGGAAAACTCCAAGCTGGTGTGGACGGACTCCTCCAACCCGAAGGTCTGGGAATACAACATCGCGCTGGCGAAGTTTGCCGCGGCCAACGGCGCGGACGAGATTCAGTTCGACTATGTCCGCTTTCCGGCGGAGGGCGACCAGAAGGACGCCAGGTTCCTCTTCGAGTCGCAGCACGCTGACTGGAAGCGAGCCGACGCGATTACCCACTTTCTCCAGCAGGCGCAATCCGAACTCAAGCCAATGGGCGTGCTGTTTTCGCTCGATGTGTTTGGCGTGATGGCCTGGCAGCGTCCGGTAGACCTCTCGCACACAGGCCAGGACATTGCGCAGATGGCAAAATACTGCGACATACTGTCTCCGATGATCTACCCCTCGCACTTCTTCGGCATGGATGGCTACACCTCTCCGGGAGACGCGCCAGAGCATTTTATCGGCGAGTCGATGGAGCGCTTCCAGAAGGTTACGGCGGGGAGCGGCGTGGTGCTGCGCCCGTGGCTGCAGGCCTTTGGATGGAAGACAAAGAGCTATTCTCCCGAATACATACGGATACAGGTCGCGGTGTCGCACAGCAAGGGCGGCAACGGCTTCCTCTTCTGGAATGCAAACAACGACTACAGCAAGCCCTACTCGGCGATGCCGGAGATGCGCCTGGATCAGGCGAAGTACTTTCGCGGCGACGAAGTAAAGGACTTCGCGCAGAAAATCGCTCCGGCAACCGGCAAGGCGGCAAACTGAAGCCTGGGGCGGGGCGTGCAAGTAGTGGTTTGCACTCTGACTTGTGACGCATATAATGAATTGGTTTGCCATGTCCTGCGACTGTGGTCCTGTCCAATACGCGCTGGTTGCCTATATCAAAAGCGAACTGGGAGAGTTTGTGGAGGACCTGCGCCGCGAACTTCATCCGGTACATGCGCATCTGCCGACTCACCTGACGGTGCTGCCGCCTCGTCCGCTGCAAGGATCGGAAGACGATGCGGTTGCGATGCTCCGGGAGAGAAGCGCGCCGGTCGCGCCTTTCCAGGTGGAACTGGGAGAGGTCGAAAGCTTCCTGCCGATCACGCCCACGGTTTTTATCCGAGTGAGCCACGCGGGCTACAGAATGCGGGAGCTGCACGATCTGCTGAACCGCGACCCCCTGGCCTATGCCGAACCCCTTCCCTACATGCCGCACGTAACGGTGGCCAAGCTGGACAGCAACGAGCACGCGGCGGAAGTCCTGGCAACGAGCAAAACGCGGTGGGAGCACTTTCCCGGGTCGCACCGGATCACGGTGGAGCGCCTGACTTTTGTTCGCGGGCGCGGACATACGTGGACCGACCTCGCCGATATTCCGCTGTGCGCGGTAGTCCGCTGACCTGCGAACCCACTGGCCGGTTGGAACGAGGGGCCATGACCCTTCTTACGTCGCGCTAAGGCAATCGTTATATTGCCAAGAAGTCGATTCCAACGCTTAATGATGTCAGCGTGGCGCTTTTCCGAGTGCGCCAAAACCTCCCCAATCTGATCGCAACATCGCACGACGTGCGCCGGGGAGGCAACGCCATGAGGTTACGATGCAGATTGCCGTGTATGGCGCTGGATACCTGGGGACCGTTCTCTCGGCCTGTCTTGCGGATTTTGGAACGCCCATTGTGTGCTGTGATTCCGAGCAGGAGAAAATTGCAGGGCTTACGCTCGGGCACATCCCTTTTTACGAGAAAAACCTGGAGGAGATCATCCGGCGCAACGTACGGGCCGGGCGGCTGACCTACTCGACCGAGATCGAGGCACAGATCGCACGCTCGCAGGTGATCTACCTGGCGCAGGACGATCCCGAACGGACCGAGGCGCTCGCGGTGCAACTGGCGGCGGCAGCATTGCCCGGAAGTCTGCTGCTGATCTGCACTCCCGCGCCGGTGGGAACGGCAACACGCATCGCGCTGAAGATTTGCTCGCTGGGATATGACCTGCCGGTTATTGCGCACCCCATCTCACTGACCGAAGGCTGCGCCGTGGAGGACTTCAACTGGCCTGACCGTCTTCTCTTCGGAACCAGCAGTCCGGAGGCGATCGCGACGCTGAAGATCATCTACCGGTCGCTGGTGATGCGCGGCACTCCCGTGATTGTTACCAACCGCGAAACCGCGGAGCTGGTGCGCGAGGCAGCAACAGCGTTCATCGCAACCAAGATTTCCTTCATCAACGAGATGGCCGCGCTGTGCGAGCACGTAAACGCCGATGCGCTCGATCTCTCGCTGGCCCTGGGGCTGGACAAGCGCATTGCTCCGCGCTGCCTGCAGGCCGGAGTGGGCATGGGCGGCAACTTTGTGGAGGGCGACATCGCGAGCCTGACCGCGCTGGCGCAGCGAAAAGGCGTGCAGTTGCAGATGCTGGCGGCCGCGCAGGCCGTGAGCCGGCAACACGCCGAGCGCACCATGCGCAAGATCGCCGAGGTAATGCCGACGCTGCGGGATAAGCGGGTGGGACTGTTGGGACTCGCGGTGAAACCGCACACCAGCTCCGTCGCCGGCTCGGCTTCCGTTGCGCTGGCCCGTCAACTGGCAGAGAACGGCGCAGTCGTGCGCGCCTACGATCCGTTCGCCATGCTGCACGCGGAGCGCGAACTGGAACAGGTTGTTTCTTTCTGCGATTCAGCCTACATGGCGGCAGAGGGAGTGGACGCGTTGATCCTGGCAACAGGGTGGCCGGAGTTCCGCAGCCTGGACTTTGGCAGAATGAAGGCGCTGCTGCGCCGTCCGCTCATTGTGGACACCAAGAACCTGCTCGACAGCGAGCGGCTGCGCGGAATGGGATTTGAATACATGGGAATCGGACGCGGGCACGCATAGCGCAAGCAGTTACAGTTTTCCTACTGTCGCACTCCTTCAACACTGGCCCGGAGCGATCCGGGCCTTTTTTTTCGCCGCCTTGCGCGAGCCTTTATTTCCACAAGCACGGGACGACGGGGACGGGGCGAACACTTCACGTCTGCTATAATCAATCTCGGTTCCATGGTGGGTATAGTTCAATGGTGGAACGCCGGTCTGTGGCACCGGATGGTGTGGGTTCGAGTCCCACTACCCACCCCAATAGGATTCTGAAGAGTCTGCGACGAGCAGGCTCTTTCCTTTTGCTGCGAAGGGAGACTCAGCCCCTGGCGAGGGGAGTAGCGTGCAGCAGCCAGGCGAGTGCGGCAAGCAGCGCGGCGTAGTACAACTGCACGGTGACTGAGCCATCCTGCGGAAGCGGCTTTCGGTAGAGCTGCCAGGCGAATCCCGCAGCCAGGAAAAGCAAGGTCGCCTCGCCGGTCCACCAGAACAGCACGCCGCTGAAGAGGAGCAGGCTGATTCGTCCCATACGGTCAAGCGGTTGGACCGCGCCCGCGCCGTCAAGCATCCACACCGGGATCAGGTTCAGCAGATTGAGCCACGCTCCGGTATGGGCCAGGGCAGCCCACAGGGGATTGCGCGTCTGCCAGTAGAGCGCGGCGGCGATGAGGGCGGCAAGAAGCCCCGCCGCGGGACCGGCAAGAGAGACCATAGAGCGAGCCTCGGCGGAGACGCCGAGTGCCTGCCACTTAACGTAGGCTCCGAAGCCGGGGAGAAAGACCGGCATCTCGGCGGGAAGGCCGCGACGCTTGACCTCGGCAAAATGTCCCATCTCGTGGAGCAGGATCATGACGGCGAAGCCAACGCCGAACCATGCCCCGTACAGCGCCCAGTAGAGCCCCAGGAACGCGGCAAAGCTGAAGAGAAACTTAAGCTTGAAGAGCGCGAAGAGCAGCGTCTTTCCCTTGGCAAGCAGCAGCGCCAGAGGAGCCAGGGGGCCGAGGCGCTTGGTCCAGGGCTGCGGAGGCTTCTGGGGCGGCGGAGCCACATCCTGCACAGGCTGCTGGGAAGTGTCCATCCGGTTAGTTCATTCCGCAGCCGCCGCCACCGCAGGAGCCCGGCGGCATTCCGCAGGGCATCTTGGGAGCAGAGCCGGAAGACTTGTCCGTGCCGTGCGCGGCAAAGGTGGAGAGCTGCTGCTCAAGCTCGATGCTCTTGCAGGCAGGGCACTCGGACTGTTTCCCGCCATAGACAATGGCTTCAAACTTGTTCCCGCAACCTTTACAGACGTATTCGAAAATTGGCATGATGACCTCCGGAGCAGCGCGGCGCCGAAGTGGAATCCACTGCCGCGGGCGCAACTGATACATTCATTATACGGGTTCGTTCGGCCCGCAAAGGCTCATGTCCAGCACGGAAGTCGTTTCCCAATCGCAGAACTCCTCGCCCATCGACGATGACTTTGTCCCGCGCCGCTGGTTGCGCGGAGGCAATGCCCAGACCATCGCCGGAAATTTCATGAAGCGCGCCAATGGACTGCCGGAGCCGGAGGATCGGCTCTTTCAGATCCAGGAGGATGTGCGGATTCTGTGCCACTGCCACTGGCACAACGAGCGGCAGAAGCGCCTGACGCTGATCATCGTGCATGGCCTCGAAGGCTCCAGCAACTCGCGCTACGTGATTGGAACGGCCAGCCGGGCTTGGGCGCGCGGATGGAACGTGGTGAGGATGAACATTCGCGGCTGCGGCGGCACCGAGCGACTTTCCTCCACCCTGTACCACTCCGGCCTCTCGCAGGATGTGGAGAAACTTGTGGCTGGAATGATCGCCAGCGACGGCTTGCAACGGGTTGCGCTGGCGGGCTTTTCCATGGGAGGCAACCAGGTGTTGCGGGCGGTGGGGCTGTGGGGGACGAACGCTCCACGGGAGCTGATCGGCGCAGCCACCGTTTCTCCAGCGTGCGATCTCTCGCTGTCAGCGGACCGAATCCACGCGGCGGCGAACTCGCTCTATGAGTGGTGGTTCCTGATCTCGCTGCGCAGCAGTTTCCGGCGCAAGGCCGAGCTGTGGCCGGGAAGATACGATCCCACTCTGCTGAAACAAGTCCACTCGATACGCGATTTCGATGAGTACATCACCGCCCGCTACATGGGATTTGCGGGCGCCGCCGATTACTACGACAAGGCCAGCTCGTCTCATGTGCTGGACCGCATTGCAGTTCCGACGCTGGTCATTCACTCCGACGACGATCCGTTCGTCGTAATGTCGGCGGAGAGCGAGCGCAAGCTGAAGGAAAATCCGAATGTGACGTTCCTGCAGACCCAACATGGCGGCCACTGCGCCTTCATCGGCGAAGCAAGCGCCGACGGCTCCGACGACGGACGCTGGGCCGAGCGCAAGATCGTCGAGTTTCTGGCGCAAGCCGAAGCCTTGAGAGCGCGCTGACGTGGACGCCGACTTCAGCGTTGAGCTTGGACCAACCGCGCCCGCGCTGGAGATTCCCTGGAGAGACGCCGAGGGACGGTTGCAATACGTCGACCTGCGCAACGAACCCAGCGGGATTGAGCGCATACCGGAAGCACAGCTCTTCCCTGCCCTGCGGCAGTTCTTGCTCGACGTGAATTCGCAGCAAAGCCCGTGGCAAACTGCGAAGTGCGATGTGTGGGAAGAAGCGGCAGAGCCAGCCGAAAACTTCTACGGCGCCTGCTTTGCCCGGCACTGCTATGTAGACCTGGTGTTAACCGGGGAGGCGCGTTCACTGCGTGACAGCCTGGAAGCTCACGAGCGGCTGGCCCAGCGGATTGCCCAAATGCTCGAAGCCGACGATGAGCTGGAAGCGACGGCGGAGATCGTGGTGCGGCGATGCTACTTTCATCGCGCTGCTCCATCGGATGAGCCCCATGCGCCGCATGACGAGACATCGGACGCGGGCTACTGCCTGACCTTGTATCTCAGCGGCTTCGGCGCATCGGCAGACGAGGCCGCGGAGCGTTGGTCGCAGGCGTTACAGGCGGCGGCGAAGTGCCTTCTGCAATTGCCGCCGCACGATGAACACCCGAAAGACTGAGAACTCAGCTAAAATGGATTTGAGCGCCAGCTCAAGTCAAGTGGGAGCGTAGCTCAGTTGGATAGAGCATCTGCCTTCTAAGCAGAGGGTCGCAGGTTCGAGTCCTGCCGCTCCTACCATATACCTGATTCTAAAGTACTTAGCGACAATTTCGGTTTCCAATTTTACTCCTTGCGACCCTCTGTCTAGGAGATGAAATGGACGCCAAATTTGAGCAGTTTATGCGGGAGCGGAAATACCTCAAGTCT
>Ga0181534_10000067_pt1 | contig 74231 bp, 84 predicted proteins | sample PEATcosm2014_Bin_37_FD_119758 | JGI IMG/M metagenome (GOLD analysis project Ga0181534, IMG submission 119758) | Peatland microbial communities from MTU Mesocosm Facility, Houghton, MI, USA - PEATcosm2014_Bin17_10_metaG | ecosystem: Environmental > Terrestrial > Soil > Wetlands > Peat | place... | reverse complement strand
CTGCAACCTTCACTGTTGAAGTGGACGCCTCCGCCACTGTGACTGCTTATGTGGTCCGCACTTACGGCGATTTGGCCAGCCTCCTCACCGTGGGAATCCCCACCCTGGCCGGTAACCTCGTCCTCCAGGCCCCCCTTTCTAGCCTCGTCGCTGCCAAGACTGTGACGGGTGCAGTCACCTCCGCTCCATTCGTGAACGGAGCAGGCCCCAACTCCAATACCGTCTTCACCACTTCCTTCGTCCCTGTGGTCGATGGGACCAACGGTGGAGTCGTCACCACCAACCCCCTCAACATGAAGGCTCTGGTCAACGGCCAGCCTGCCACCATCACCTCTCTGAATGGCCAGACCGGCACCTTCGTCATGGCCTCCCCAGTTCTGGCTGGTCAGACTTTCACTGTCTCTTACTACACCAACAAGTATCAGGATACCTACGACATGATTCCTGCCACTAACGTGGTAAGCATTGATGCAGTGGGTTACGGCCCAAGCCGCAACGATTTTGTCAATGGCGTGGACTACGTTCTTCAGACTCCTCCTAACGCTGATGCCCGTATCCAGTGGGGCGGCTCTGCTTCAGTCATGGCAGGCACTTCCACCTCTGGCTACACCCCATTCAACGCTTCGGTCATCACCGACACGTTGGTTGATGAGATCATGTTCCTCCGCCCTGTCCAGGGAGCCGTCACTGGCAAGAACTACACCTTCACCCTTCCGGATGTCCCAACTGACGGATCCGGCCTGAGCGTTGTTACCAACAACCCCGCCCTGGTTCATGTGTATGTCGGAACCAACCCAGAGGAAGCCCTTCTGGCGGGTGAGGTAACGGTCACTCAGGTAGTTGGAGCCACCTCCACGGTTGTGCTCTACAATCCCCCTCCAATCGGACAGAACGTCTACGCAACTTACTACCGCAACATTCTGAATGACCACACCTTCACTCTGACCGTGGTCAACCCCGGAATTACCGGCCAGGGCACTTACTCCATCGCTGATGAAAAGGGGAATGTTCTCCCAGTCGTCGCCTCCGGAGCCTCTTCAGTCACAGAAGCCGCCTTCACAGAGTATGGTGGGGTCGTATGGCCCAATAAGTTCTCTGATCTGAATGGCGTGGGAGGAAAGAGCCCAGATGAAACCATCACTGTGACCTTCCAGGAAGGGGATGCTCCTTTCGTCATCACCCCTGGTGTTCAGGCCAGCTTGGTCTCCACCGTGAACGTTGGATTGAAATTTGTTGCCACCAACATCGGCACCGGCCCCAACGCTGTGGCCTCCATCCAGTTCGTCGGAGCCACGGCCAAGGCAGATTCCGCCGCTATCGCGGTAACCAGTAATGCAGTGACCGTCTATACGGAAAAGCTGGATACGACCACTCGCACCCTTCAGGATGTCCTCAACCTGTTCACCACCTACCCGACTTCCACTCCAACGACTGGAATTATCCTCGCTGAGACGGTCGGAACCCCCAATCTCACCAATTCGGCTGCGGCTGGAACGGCAGAGTTCTTCGCCAATGGTGCGGCAACCGTTTCTACTCCTCGCTCTCTTCACTACTGCGTGACCTCTAACCGCACCTCCCTCCAGGCCAGCACGGATGGATTTGGCATCACTGGTGGGGCTACAACCCCCCTGAGTTCCAATGTGGGTTCCAATGCGGTCGGAGCTACCGGCTGGCTGAATCAGACCTTCCTGGACCCCGATACGGGCATTCAGTTCACCATTCTCAACCCAGATGATGTTCTGGCTGATCCGCTCTATGGCTTCCAGTCCCTCCCGAGCCCCCGTTACCACTTCGAGCCCGGTGACACCCTCACCTTCACCACCAGCAAGGAAACTCCTCGCGTCACTAGCGTTATTCCAACCGTGAACGTTTACGGTTTGAATCTTGAAGTCATCTCCACCTACGGAATGAACGCAGGAAACACGGCTGTTGTGACTACCTTCAACGCCTCTGGAAATGAGCCCTCTGTCGGAGATTACTACTACATCTCCTACACGACCGAAAAGAAGGCTTCAGACTTTGCTCTGAAGATCTTTGACAACGTTGGGAACGCTTACGCTCAGTATGGTCAGCCTACCCCCGATAACCGCCTCTCCATGGCAGTTAGCTTGTTCGCTCAGAATGGTGGAAACATCTTCGCCTGCCTCCAGGTTCCCAAACAGGCTGGCCTGAATACCGCCGCCGATCAGACCTACATCAACGCCATCAGCACTCTGGCCGCTCCAGTTCCTGGAAACGAGCAGAAGGCAGGCATGATCCAGGTTCTGACTACCAGCCCAACGGTTATCCAGTACCTGAGCCGCTTCCTCTTGACTCAAGCCTCCCCACGCAACAGTGGAGAAGCAATGAGCGTCTACGGCTACGGCTTCAGCGACACTCCTTCGTCCATGATCAGCTTAGCTACTAGCCTCAAGAGTGAGCGCATGATCGGAATCGCTTCCATCGGAGCAATTCTCCAGCTTGTCAACCCCACCACCGGTCTGGCCACCAACTACACGGTCGATGGATCCCTGATCGCCGCTGCAATGGCTGGCATGATGGTCTCCCCGGCAATCGATGTGGCCACCACCCTGACTCGCCAGGGAATCGTCGGATTCCAGGGTCTCATCACCCGCTACGACGACCCCACCATGGACAATATGGCTGCAAGCGGCCTGACTTGCCTAGTGGAGAACCCAGGTGCTCTGATCATCCGCCACTGGGTTACCACCGACAACTCCAGCCCCTTGAAGCGTGAACCAACCTCTCGCTTGGTGATCGATTACGTTCGCCAGACGATGCGCTCAAGCCTGAACCAGTTCATTGGTCGTAAGCTCATCAACAGCACCATCAATACTGTCACTTCAGTGGTTAGCTCCACTCTAGTCTCTCTGGTGGCTGAGCAGGTTATCGAAGGCTACAGCACCATCGTAGTCGCAGTGGACCCCTCTGATCCAACCACTCTGAATGTTAGCTTCACTGTTAAACCAATCTTCAGCCTGCTCTGGATCTCTGTCACCTTGACGGTTACGACTCAGCTATAAACCCTGGATGGGGGACTTCGGTCCCCCATCTATCCTTCTGGAGATTTGAGTGAAGATTCATCCTGTAGTTCAGCATCTGAATGGCACTGTCACAGTGACGTTACAGGCATCGTTTGTCGGTGACTCTACGGATACGACTGACAAGCAAAGAATTGCAGCGTATGGTGATCCTTTGGTGAATCTAGGAGGGTTATTCACTAGTCTTGCTCTTCCGGCCATCGGAACTCTTACCCTTACTGGGATTCCAAATCCAGGTGAAACTTTTGCCATTAGCACTCAACTGTTTACTTGGATTGCCTCTGGCACTCCCACTACAGGGCAAGTTCTTTTAGGTACAGATGCTCCAACTAGTGCAACGAACATTATCACCGCTATCACTGCTGCCTCATTGACTGCTGTCACCGCTTCCATTAGTGGATCAGTCATCACTATTACTGCTGTAACTAATGGTGAAGCTGGAAATCAAATTGCCTTCATAAACACTTCTTCAAATATGTCTATGGATGGCAACGGTACCCTTGGAGGAACCCAGTGGGGTCGAGAAGCCCTTACTTTCCAAATGGGGTCAGCGGAAGTGTTTAGAGGTGTGACCACTCAAATGGCTCAAACCCCCGTGAGTTTCATGACCCAGCTTCCACTAGGATCTCCAGGTCTCCTACCCACTCAGTCTATCGTCTCTGATCCAGTTGATGCTGCGGCTGCTTGGTGTGAACAGATGGACTCGCGTATTTCTTTAGTGATGACAGCCTTGCGAGGAAATGAACCTCCGCAACTTGTTGCGCTTCCTGATTCCACAGTGTAAGAGGTAAAAACATGCGTTCTAACAGACTTAACAACCGATTAAACAAAATGGCCCTTGAGCAGACCGATAAAAAGGATTGGCCCAAGGATGAGACCCTGGAAGAGCTTGATGTTCCGGGTAACAAAGCCGTTGCCGTTTCAAAGGGTGGAAGTGCTGCCTGTCCATGTGGCACTAAGGGTTGCCCCGGCTGTGACAAAGACAAGAAAGCCTCTGGCTGCACCTGTGGGAAACCCGGTTGCCCTGATTGTGGAACAAACAAAAACGCCGATTGGATTGGTGATCTGATCAAACAGACCGTGCAGTATCTGACCCAACATAGGAATGACCCAGATTTGAACCAGAAAGTTCAAGCTCTTCCGATTGCTCGTAAGGTCGGTCCTGCCGCTCTTCAGAATCCCGTCAATCAGTTTGTTCAGGATGGAAACTCCTCTGCTCTGGTTGGAGAACTCGAAACCATTGTCCAAGGCAAGCGGACAACTGCATCTAAAAAGAAAGCTGAGGAGTCCTCCGTGGAAATTGATGCCCCCAAGAAAACAGAAACCCCAGGTGAACAGCCTGAAGGATTTGTTGATCCAAAACGCCCCATTCCTGCTGAAAAGCCAGTCAAGCCATCTGCCGATAATACTCCCAAGGCTGCTAATCCAGAGCTTCCAGGTACCCATCGTCGCGTGAAATTGGATGAGAAGACTGAAGCTGACCCAGCCCCTTCCGCATGGTCGGTTGACAACACTCGTGAGCTTCAGCACAAAGCTGCTGGGACTTTTGATACCAAGAAGCCTACTGAGGCAAAAACTGATCCAGCCCCCTCCACTTTCGCAGTTGACAATACTCGTGAGATGCGACATGAAGTGAAGGAACTCACTACTGAGGAACAGGATCAGATGAAGCGTAAGTGCGGCTCTGATTTGGAAGTATTCACCCCTAAGACCGCTGAAGAAGTTGATATGATTGTTGAGGCTTCAGGTTCATGGGTCGGCCACCGTCTCGCTACTGGCACTTTCCAGAGAGGTATGCCCTCGTTCATTCTGAATGCTTCTGAAGCAGTGGCTGTAATCTCCGCACAGGGCGATGTGTTCGACGCTCAGTCCACCGCCCCCACCAATAAATATGCATCCATCCTGAACCCCACTGAGGCCACCAAAAAGGCAGCAGCCGGAGGTTCTTCAGAAGAGCCAGAATCCGAAGAAGAGACTTCCGTTGATACGGTCGTTGTCTCCCTACTTGAAGCCTGCAAGACCGAATGGACCAACCTCGGTGATCCAGTCAATCCTGCTACTTGGCCGAAAGAAATTGATCGCGCCCTTCTAAGTCTCAATGACGAACTCGTTGCAGCCATTAAAAAGGTTGAGGACAAGCTGGTCGAAGGTGAGTTCTATAGCAAGAACGTTGATGAAGGACTTGAAGGCGGGGGTAGCTCTGTTGGAGTTGGTTCTCTTAATGTCGCCCCTCCAGAAGAGGAAGCCCCAGAATCCATGGAAATGGGTGAAGGTGAACTCCCCGAAGCTGATGGACTCAATACCGCAGCAGATGAAGAAGATGAGGCCCTCCTTCCGGAGGCTCCGAAAACGGGCGGTCTGAAGAGTGCGGCAGCCAAAACAGCCGTAGAGTTTCCTGATGTCACCAGTGCAGAAACCCGAAAAGCTCTGAAATTTACCCAGACTCTCAAAGAGGATATCGCTGACAAATTCTTCGAATTTAAGAAGATCGTCCAGGAAGCCAATGATTCTTCTCTGATTAAAAATGTTGGAGAAGTCTTTGTTGGCTTGAAGACCAAGCTGGAAGATGTGGAAAAGATTCTGAGCAAGCAGCTTCAGGTTCTGGAGACTGCTGAGTCAGCCATTCAGGACAAGAAAGATCTGAATGGTAAGAAATCCTTCCTTATGGCTGATGGTGGGACTCCCTGTGAAAAGTGTGGCGAAATGGTCATGCACTCTCCCTACGGGAAGGCTGAGGGCTCCGTTATCTGTGAGAAGTGCAAGAATGAAAAAAAGGAAGAATCAAAGACTTCCTCAGATGAGCGTGATTGTTGCTCTGACCATGAGGGCACCATCGAGAAAGAAGCCAATCAGTATATCGTGAATCGCCCTGGCAAGGACTCAGAGGGTAACGAAGCCCCCTGGTGTATCCTTCAGAAGGGCACGGGTAATATCCTGAGTCGTCATAAGACTAAGGAACTAGCTGAGGAGTCTTTCTCAGGTATGGAACGCAGCAAACACGGGTCTGCTTCTAAGACAGCAGCTTGTCCGGTTTGTGGGGCCACGGTGATGCAGAATGGTAAGGACACGAATGGTGTGCTCTGCCCCAACTGTGCCAATAAGCCCTCCACACAGACCCCAGGAGCCCCTCAGAACACCACCCCAGCCGCACCCAAGCTGCCTCAGAACGGACCAGTCAGCCCGTCTCCAATCAAGCAGTATGGCTCTAAGTCCAAGTTTAATGGACTTAATCTCGCTGCGGCGGGAGAGTAAAATGAATTTTGTATCTACTGAATCCTACTCTGAGGGTTCAATGCTTAACTTGCGTTCCAATAGGGGGATCTAAACATGGCCAATTCACCTTTCACTGATAGCTATCTTTACAGACAGGGGACAACGGCCCAGACTAAGACCGTTATCTCCAGCCGCTTCAAGATTTTTACCCATGCGGTAGGAGTCGGGAAGTTTGTGAAGATGGGTGTCACCTCCAGCTTCAATATCTCAGAATCAAAGAATGTAGAAGCCATTCGTGGTCTGGGTTATGGGGACATCGTTGCCGAGCTTGTGCCCGGTATCACCCAGCCGATGACGCTGACGATCAACCGCACCGCACTCTACCTTGCCAACATCATGCAGATGCTGGGATACAAGGCAGGCGTGAGTGGCTTGGTTCGTAGTCTCAAGCATCACAAATGGCCGTTTGATATCAAGACCGAGATCGCTTTCTCAGAACTCGCCTCCATGGCTCAGAATGTCGGTCAGGCCGATTTGGCTGATGTGGCCGCAGAGGGTGGACTCAACAACACTGGCAACCCTGGCCTCTACGCAGTTGTCACGATCTACGAGGGCTGCTGGATGGAGTCCTACACCAGCAACTTCCAGATCGAGCAGGCAGCCGTTACCGAAGACGCAACCATTATCGTCACCGATGTGTTTGATGTCAACGGATCCGTCTACGGAGATTTCATCGACTCCGGTCTGGCTCCTTCAGACGTTACGGGTGCTTCACTCCTCTTCTCTGGTGCCACTTCCTAATGAACGAATTACTCAAGAAGCACTCGCCCTCAGCCAATAAAGAGGCGGGTGCTTCTTTGCTCGTTCGGAAAGAGGCTGTAGATGCGCTGTTGACTGAAATGGCTAGACCCGGTGTGGGTACCACCTATGACCGAGACTACCAGACTAAGCATGAGAATCCGTACGCTGACTCCCGTTTTGATGAAGTCCCCGTCAAGGGTGATCCGAAGGAAGCATCTGATCCTAATGCCAGGATGCTCCAAACAGATATGGTGGACGGACACGAACGCCATTACCCTCAGAAAGACAAGAAAATCATGTCAGAAACGACAAAAGAAGAGCTTGGAGATGAGCAGGGTGAGGATTGGATCCATCACCACAGTAGTCTGACAGCCAAGAATCACTCCTATGATTTTGAATCGGATCGCAATAAGAAAATTGCGAATAGAGTGGCTGCCAACCGCTACTTCAAGCAGTATGTGTCGGCTGAAAACGTGAAGACCAATAATGACATTTTGATGGTCAATATCCCTCGCGGAAAAGTTGCTCAGGCGGAGTTCGGGCCTACAACTATGATCCGGATGGAGCGGGAACTTTCCGCAACTTTGAATGTACGTGCTAAATATGCACATGTAGTGCTCAACGCTGGCTTCGATGGAGTTTGCTTCGAGTTCATGTTGGTGTAAGATGTTGAAAAAGCAAGCCACTGGCATCATCTCAGACCCCATAATCAGCCTCCAACAGTGGGATAGTCTCCACGGGGCGAAGTTTGGCCACAAGAACGCCTCGTTCTCCAAAATTGCTGGCAATACCTCTAAGTATTTGCTCTCTCACGTGACCATTATGGCCTCCGTGATGTGTGAAAAAGAGCCTTCAGATTGGCTGATTGTTCCAGAGTGCTCCTATCTGGTCAATAACAATGACGATGGCTGGGAAAATGAGGTTTTGAAGCTCAGTTATCGTAGTTTTGTTGGTGCGTTCAATTTCCTTGAGCATTATCAGAACTCCAAAGCGGCAAAAGGCCACATCCTTGATGCTGTGTTGAGAAAAATCAGGATTAGTGGGGAAGTTTGGGTCTATTTCGTGGATCTTCTCGTCGCCACTGATCTGGCTCACGAAGATCTTGTTAGCAAGATTAGAAGTGAGAAGGTTAAGTACCTTTCTATGGGCTGTGTGACTGATTTGGTCATCTGCTCTTACTGTGGACAGCGGGTTACTGACAATGGTAATTACTGTTCCCATCTTCAATATAACAAGGGCTCTTTCCTCCCTGACGAAGACGGTATTCCTCGTCGTGTAGCTGAGCTTTGCGGACACAGATCTCTTCCTAATGGTGGAGTCAAGTTTATCGAAGCATCATGGGTTGCAATCCCAGCTTTCCCCGGTGCCTCTCTTCGGACTATCATTTCCACTGAGTGGGAAGGCCCGAAAACAGCCTATACAAAAGACGCTGGGTATGCGAGTAAAGCCGCATCCCAACTCATTCTACCTAAACCCGATGCGGTCTATGCCGAATTGGGTAGGTTGAAGCTGTAGTACGTTTACTAAAACTAGAGAGTTTACAAACTTTCTGAATCAAGGAATAGAGAGCCTATTTCACCACCAAAAAGGAGTCAGAACCATGGCCGAAGATCGTAAGTCCCTGAAAGAACGCCTCGCTAGCATCCGAGAAACAAAGCAGTCTACCCATAAGGAAGCTAAGATTCGCGTAGCCTCTGCATGGACGCTTGCCAAGTCGTTGCTTCCGACCGCTCCGAACGAAATCCAGTACAAACTCGCTTCCTCGCTCTTGGCGAATAGCACCAAGGCACTGACTGCAATGCTGCGTCAGACGGCCATCAATGCTCATTATACCAAGATTGCCGAGAAGTTCGAGCAGGTACACAAAGTTGAACTCAATGAGTTCCTCGAAGATGAGTCCTTCCTCAAGAAGATGAAGGGTGAAGTCGAGAAGGAATTGAAGGGTGAGCCCAAGACTGCCGACTTGAACAAGAAGGCTGATGAGACTGAAGAGCCCAAGAAAGATGAGGCTCCAAAGGATGAGGCCCCCAAGGACGAAATGCCCCCAATGGGTGATGTTCCCCCAGAAGGTGATGTTCCTCCAGTTGATGAGACGGTTCCTCCAGTTGACGAAACTACTCCTCCGATGGATGAGACGATGCCTCCTGAAGGTGGAGCCCCCGCTGGTGAGCCAATTCCTGACGAAAAGAAGCAGGAACTCCAGGAAAAGATTGACAATCTTGAAGCCGATGTTACTTCCCTTGAGGAAGCAATTGAAGGCGAAGAGGAACTCGATTTCACCAAGATCTTCAACGAAGACGACATGGGCGACAAGACCGATGCGTTGGCAAATGAGGGTGAGGGTGAGGAGTTTGGTGAGGATGGTCTTCCCGTTGAAGCTGATGGTGGCGCAGGATTCTTCGGATCCGAGCCCAATGAGCTTGAAGAGGGTGGAGCAACCGCATCCCCTGAAGATTTCTTCCATCATGCCTCTCGCTATGACATCTCTTCCCTCGATGTGCTGCTTGCCGATCAGAAGGTAGCTGCAAAGGTCCAGGGTGTGGATGATCCGATTGTCGAGCGTGGCGATATGGCTGATGATCTTCTGAATGAAGGTGGAGTGCCAGACGCTGAGGAAGATCATGAAGATGTGATCCTCTATGAGGTTCTGAAGACCCTAGGCGTTGACAAGTATGATCCGGGTGCCAAGCGTGAGGGTGAGCCAAAGCTCGAACCCCCAAAGAAGTCAGTCGCCTCCAAGGCCCCTGCCAAGCCAGCCGCTAAGGCCGCTTCAATCCGCAGTCTCGGCAATGTCAAGACCGCCACGGATATGAGCAAAGAGCAGGCAATGCTTGCTAACCTTGTCTTCACGGATGACATCTAAAATGAAGGTGGTAGTCTCATACGGAATTTCCTTATGAGTGGATTGAAATAAACAGTAAGCAAATAGCTCTCTGAATATCGGCCCCTTACATGAGGGGCCGATTTCTTATGTGGACTAATGAAGACCCAACCTGGAATCTTATTCGTATTCTCAAGGATAAAAGAATGATGACTCTTAAAATTTGGGAATCGCTCAAACAACGAGCTTCCAGTGCTAAATTTTATTATTTTACAGACCCCTATTACCCTGATTTTCAGAATAAAGTCTATACGGCTCAATATGTTCGAAATTGGATGTGGATTTACGAGCAATTTAAGATCAAAAAATCTAATCCTGATTATTCTAATCCTACTGCTAGTTATATGAATATGAAGTACAAAGTTCTCATGGATGATGTGGAACATCCAGAAGAATGTAAGTGGGTAGAAGTAACCGGGCTCAATCTTGATGATATGGATTCTTTTTCCAGTAGATACGACTCCTTTTTTTATCAGGGTGATACCAAATTACAGGTAATTAGAGAATTCCCTCTGGTAACTTTTACTTCTCAGGTGGCAGAATTACTATAGTGGCTCTCCCCTTCTTCCAACCCTGCTCCAAGAATAGAGGCAGCTCCTCTAAAGACACTCTTTTGCTGCACCCATTTTTATTGATCCATTTTTTTCCTTTACAATACATATTTCCAATCTTTAGTTTTGACATCTTCTCTCTAAACTTCGCATCACATCTAGTTTCTACATTATTCTTATTTGCTTCTGACACTTGCCTGCACCATTCTTCATCTCGTCTAATACCATTATCTCCTCGTTTTTTAGCAATTTCAGACATTAATTTCCTGGTTTTTTCAGAACGTTTTACACCTAGATGGGAACCAGCAGTGACGCAGGTATTGTAAAGTAATACCCCCTCTTTTTTTATTCTATCCATCCAGTACTGTTCACGGCTTAGCAGTGTTTCACGGGTGCAGTTGGTTTCTTCCAACACAGTCCAGATAAACGAGTCAGGCCCATACTTATCCCAAGCTCTCTGGAGATGCTGATTGCTGTGAACTCCCCTAGTGAGTTCATTGTGATGTCTCCTCCATCTTCGATAGAAATTAATGGCAGAGCCAATATATACGACTCCACTCAGTTTATTTTCAATTTGGTACACCCCTGCCCTGGTGTCATATGGAAATGGGTAAATACCTAGTGGTCTTGTCATTCTAACCTCTATATCTAATACTGGAAAACCACGTTATATAAGTAACTTTGTTTTGCTAATATCCCTTCCTCATATGCACAAGCGACTCCATCTTGTAGCGATCTCGCCACCTCGGCTGATCCATGGAGAAGCGAAAAATCATATATAGGAGAGTAGAGAATGTATCTCGAACTTAATATATATCGGGTCGGCGCAGTGGAAACATTACGTTCGTAAGGTTTAAATTCGGTGAACGCTTCCAGGTAACCCTGATGCCAACGCCGAGCGAAGCAAATCATACGGTGCTGAGATTTGAACGTGTAGAGACTATAATAACCCATCTAACTTGAAGAAATTTCAACAAGATGAAGGCATAGTCCAGACCACAAACACTAATGGTAGTGGCAGTGAAAACTGAAGTGGTAGAGAAAAATTTCCTAGTGGGTCTGAAAACCACAAGTGAAACAAATGCGAATATTACGGTCAGAATGACGGAACTTGCGTCCCCAATCTGACTCTCACAGGTGATCCTGGGACTGATAATGCTGCATTGACTGCTGCTGGCTATAATTCTGGAGCCATCGTTAGCATTCTTTACAATGGGGCCACTACCCCTGGCGTTCTCAATCTCATCGTTCACCCTCTGGACGGCGCAACCTCCCTCACCGGAGCCGCTCCAGAAGTCCCCTACGGCTTCTTGCTCTTGGGTGCTGGCCAGTTCTCGTCTTCCATTACCCCTTCGGGTTCTGGCAAGACCCCTGTGGTCCGCGCATTCCCCAAGTTCAAGGTTCCCGCCTCTCAGGTGACAGGCAGCACCCCCCTCAACGGTCAGCGTCTCTACACTGCTAACGTTGGTGGTTCGGTTGGTCCTGGAATGTTTACGGCAACCCCTGGTTCCGCAAACACTGCCGGATCCATCGTCGTGGGTATCTGCACCCACCCAATCTCTGCCACCGAGCCCTGGCTTGGCGTTGCTTCGTTCTTGTAAAGGGAGACAAATACAATGACTATTCTATCCCGCACCCAAGCACAGACCGCCCAGCTTGGTCAGATTCTGAAGACCGCAGCCGGTCGCCAGAAGCTAGCCGCCGCTCTAGGCCCCTCTCTTCGTCGTCGCCGTGACTACATGTCAATCGCCCGTAAAGCATTGATGGTAGAAACACTTCCCGATGGAGCCCTCCCGATTTACGACAAGGAATTTGACGAAACCGGACGCAGCTTCGTGCAGGCGTTCGTGGTCGGTGAACAGGGTGGAGACGTTGTTAACGTTGCCAATCCTATCCGTGTCACGGTCCCCACGTTTGAAATCGTGTCTAACCCCATGATTCCAATCACCCAGATTAAAGAGCGCAGATTCGACATCGTTTCTCGCGCACTCAATCTGGCGAAGGCCGAAGTCGGAGCCGCCGAAGACAACCACGTTTTCAATATGTTCCTCGCCATTGACGCAGCAGCCACCACCGCTACTTCTTCGACCGGATACACTGATTACGTCTACAACAAGAGCCTTGCCTATACCGTTTCTTCAGCTTCCGGACCTTACGGCCTCGCCGTTGATCCCTTCGCAGATGCCTTCGGTATGGTGCAGCGTCACGACCTTTCAGTCGCCTACATCTTCATGAATCCTCGTGATTATGTGGACATCCTGAAGTGGACTGATGACAACATCGACCGTGAGACTCAGCGTCACTTGCTGAAAACCGGTATTATGGGCTATCTCTGGGGCGCAACGATCTTGCAGTCCAGAAAAGTCAATTACGGTGATGTCTGGGTCATGGCTGATGCCGAGTTCCTTGGTGTCATCCCTGAGCGTGTCCCCCTGACCGTTCTAAGTGCTGACCGCCCTGACCTTCGTCAGATCGGATTCAGCGTGTTCGAGATCCTCGGATTCCTGATCTTCAACCCATCAGGACTTGAACGTATCGTGATCACCCGCTCCTAAAATCCAGATAAGTCTGGTAAAAATGAGAAAGCCCCAAGAAATTGGGGCTTTCTTTTTCTCAAATCGAGTATTAACTTAATATCCCCCTCTATCTTATAGAAGGATCTCATCTATGGAGAACGCATGACTCAAAAATGCTATAAATTCACCCGAGACGTAAACTTTCCTCAGAAGGGACCAGATGGGAAGACTCCCAATGGCTTTACGGCTCTACCAGGGGATACGATCACTCAGATCGCTCACACCACCTATCAGTTTTCGGATGGGTATAAGGAGCGTGAACTTACCCTGACCGATCAGGGCATTGAGACCATGCTTGGTCACGGATGGCTTGAAGAGATCGGTGTTGAGGGTGAGGAAGGTGAAGAGCAGGAGACCTCCACGGACCCCTATGAGATCATTGCTGCGGCTCAGGCCCAGATTGCTCAGGCTCAGGCTGCCATCAATCAGGCAACTGCCAATAAGGCTATCTCCAAGGCTGCGGCCTTGCGTCCTGCAAATCGTTCCAATACCCCTACCGCCAAGCCCGTTCCGACCCCCCAGGCCCCTCGTCCCGTCCCACCTCCAGCAAGACCAGTAGTTCCGGCCCCTACTCCCAAGCCAGCCCCCAAGCCCCTTCCCAAGCCTATCGGAAAGGTTGTGGCCCCAGCGGCTCCGGAGCGGACATCCCCCATCCTTGAGTCTGCTCTGGGTGAGGATCCTACGCAGGGTCATGGTCAGCTTTCTGAAGCTGAAGCAGTTGATGCCGTTCTCTCCAGAGTTAAGAGGGTGAATCGCCCCCGCACCCCAGCAGGATCGGCAAAGGGTTAAAATGCTGCATCAGTATCAGTCAGATCGTGAGTTGAAATTCCCTGATCAGAGGCTTTACACCAAGCCGGGGGATATTTTAATGTATAACGACCTAACCTTTGCGTTGACCATTTATCGGAACTCAGTTTTGATGGGGACGGTTCAGTTCTCTCGAAGCGGTCTTCAAGAGTTCTTGAGACTTGGTTGGGTGAAAAAGCCGACTGAAATCAACTCTCTTCCTAATCTTCCGGTTCCCCCAGTGTCCTCTTACATTGTAGGGATGGATTTAGGTTTCGGTGAAGATAAGTCGGTAACCGTAACAGCCACCCAGACTCTCGAAGGGGACATCAAAATTGTGGATATCACAGAAGTGAAGGGGATTCCTGACTCTATGCTTCCTCTGGTCCCTGGCATTACCCCTGAAGATCGGGTAGTGGAAACCGCTGACATCCCTAAACCACGCAAAGCGAAAAAGTCTTAGACTATTGCCCTCTCTTATGAGAGCGACCAATGTCCGATAATCCCAAGCAGCCAGATGAAGTGTGGGTGAGTATCCCACTCTCCTATCTGGCTGTATCTCGTTATAAAATTGCTTTGAATATCAGGGAGCTTACAACCCTGACGAATCAGTTCAGCTTGAAGTATGTTAAGGGTTGTGTACCCACATTGATCCGCTCCCTCCCTAAAGAGCTTTCCATGCAATATAGGGTGAAATGTCAGAAAGAGGATTCAGATCCGGCTGGCCATGAAGTTAGGGTCAAGTTTGATATCTCTCAGGTAACCAAAGACACCACCCTGAATGACCTCCAGGTTCGCTGCTCCTGCACATGCCCCGCCTTTTTGTATTGGGGGGCTCAGTGGCACCTTCATGAGAAGGACGGCTTAGAAGGGCAGCCAAGGCCCCTCTTACAGGCCCCCCAGGAACGGCTAGATCTACGAAATGGATATCTGATCTGCAAGCATGTGAAAGTTGTTGCGGATCGAATCATTCCCTCCATCAGCAAGGTTATCAAAAACATCTCCAGAGACTTGTTGGTTCAAGAGAATAAGTCTCGTGAAGAGCAGGAACGTTTGGACCAAGAGGCTGATGAGAAATTGCAGCAAGCTCTGCCCCATGAAAAGGGCAAGCCAGTGGCCCCGCGACCCACTAAAGCTCCGCAGGTTCCGAAGCCAACTCCTCCGCAGAAGGCTCTCACTCAAATGCAAGGTCCGAGCCCACAGGAAGTTCAGCGTAGACAAGATCTTCTTCAAAAAGAACAAGATCGCTTGATGGATCTTGTCATGAAGCCCATCGAACAGGCTGAGTCTGTGGAAGACATGAAGGAAAACCCAAGTAAGCCAGCAAGGCCCAAAAAGCCTGAACGGAGTGGCCTGGATATGGGACTCCAACCCGGTCAAAAGGTTCGAACACGTAAGGGAGTTATTTGATGAAAAATGCCGCTCTTCCAGATACTACCAACCTACCCAAGCAGCCGATGTCCAAAGAGTTTGATGCGGTTCGCCGCACCTATCAGGCTATGGTGGATGAGAACATTCAAGCTCTGAGTTGGAGAGAGTTCCAGCAAAAATTTCAGCAGGCCGTAAAGCAGTACCCTCAATTATTCACTGAAATTCGTCATAATAAACCCACTGTTCAGCAGTCTGATCTGAAGAGTTGGATTGACAAGCAGCAGAGCCGTGGCAACTATAATATCACTTACGACAAGTATCATAGCCCCGAGCACTCTTATCGAGATGTAGAGCAATTGGTCATGCAGTTGAATAGAGGAGCCGATGCAAACAAAATCTTGGAAGAGGACTCCCCGCTGGGTCAGTTTATCGACATGGTAGGTCAGGCCAGCGGCCCCTCCGGACACCCAGCTAAGCGAGATACGGTGGGCTGGCTTCGAGTTGATTTTGTGGATGAGGACTACCTGTTTGTCGATGAGATTCAATCTGATTTAGTGAATGGGGTATCGCAGGCCCAGGCATTCCTCAAACACCCTAATTACCAATCATGGTACAACGCTCAGAACGAGGGAGTCAGAACTCAAATTGACGCAATTCCTGATGCGAGGCAGCGTTTTAATGGGGCAAAGGGTCAATTCCAGATGATGGGGTATACGGTTGAGAGTCTGGAAGAGATCAAAGGCAAGCTGGTCCAGTTATTCGAAGACTGGAGTGAGTATGCACTGGCTACGATTCTGGAGATTGCCCGATCCCATGGAATCAAATATGTGGCCATCAATAGCTCTGATAGCATTGCTACAAGAGACCCCTCTGTAGATCCGCAGAAAATCAAGATGTATTACGATAATCTGGCAAAATCCTTTGGATTTAAAAAAGAGAAGGTCGATACGGGTCAGATTTCAGGCATCTTCTGGGTTCGCAAGGCATCTATTCGCTCCTACCTGACAGCCCGGTAAGGACAAGTCTTCATCACAAATGGACTTCCTAATTCTTAGGATGTAGACTTTTACTAGGAGCCCCTATGACTACAAAAATTGCTGCCGCTGACGCTGAGGCGATGAACAACCTCTTCGCTGAAGAACTCACCAAGACAGGTTCTAAGGTCGCTGCTGGAGAAAAGCTCCAGTGCTTTGACGATCACAAGGAATATGTGTCCACCCTCGAATCCGTCTTGAGTGACGACAAGAGCGATGCGTGGGAACCAAATGACATGATTCTCGACTAATCGAGATAAATAATGAAGCTCTCGGCTGGCCTAGTTCTCTCAGGTTTGAGAACACAAGAACAAGGACGGATAAAATCATCCGCCCTTTCCCGTTCTGTGTTTTCAAGTCTGGTGAGAATTATGAGTTTCAACGAGGATTTCAACATCTATGTTCATGAGGCCCTAAAGGCTCATAATCTCCCTATCGATCCTAAAATGGATTGGGCCAAATGGCTCAATAGAGTGTACCGGACCAAAGTTGCCCCCAATAACGAAGAAATGCGTGATGAGGCAATCCACGAAGTCCTAGTCCACCACCTGTTTGAAGAAAAGTCGGATGTGTTGAATAAATTTGACCCGGCCCGACTTTCTGAGAAAATTCAGCAACGTCCTCTCGAAGAGCAGGTTTCCTCTTATCTGAAAACCTGCTTTATTTTCATGATGGGGGATGCAATCAAGTATCTCCGGAAGATGTATCCTGAGCAGGAGACCGCCATGGGCCTGACTACGGAGGATCCTAATACTCCGAGTATTCTCAATAAAATTCAGCATGGGGTGGTCGATAAGGAAGAGGAAGAGCTTGTGCAGAATGTTGAAATGCGTAAACTTCGTCATGCTTTCGACGAATGGTGTACACGAAAGCTCCGTCCCGCCACAGCTAAGCAGATCACTCAGTTTTTTGACTTGATTATCATCTTTGATGGTGGTCAAGGAGAAATGCTGGATGAGTTCGCCGCTCGTTCTGGGGTTAGTCGTGCGAGAGCCAGCCAGCTTCTTTACCATGAACTGCCCCGCTACCTACGTCAATTTTCTAGTTCCCCGGAAGGAAAAGGTTTCAGTCTCGCTAAGCGCATTCGCACCAAGATTGAAAATGAAAGGCATGAATCCGAACAGCCTGCGGTCGAACCAGAACCAGAACTTGCCCCATCAAATCCCTAATCCTTTGGAGGAACCCTCATGCGTGAGAAAAGAGAACTAGAAACCCCGGTTGTTGCCGCTGAACAGCCTGTAAAATTTGCCCGATTCAAGCAAATTGCCAATGAAGATCCTGCCGCTCTGTCGGATGCTCTTTGTGAATTATCAGAAGCATTTTCCAGTATGGCAGAGGCTTCGGAAGCACTGATCGAAAATCTCGATCTAACCCCAACCCCAAAAGAAGCCTCTATTCGTGAGAAGGTAGCAGCCCGTAAGAAGTTCGCCACTATGTTGAAGAAACTGGCTGAGGAAGCTCCTGAAAAAGTAGAAGAAGCTCTCAATGAGATTTATAATGCCGTTGATGAAGTAGCTCTCGCAATTGAGAATCTTTCCAGTAACCTCGGCTTCTCTCTCGGTGAGACTTCTGAGGAACCAGTTGAGGGTCCAGTAGATGAGGTTGAGATCGCTGAAGAGCATCTTGGTGAGCCCCCAGTTGCACCAGCCGAAGAAAAATGCATGATGTAATGCATCACAAAATCAAGTTAAACTGCGTGATAGGTAAAAATTACCCTCACGCAGTTTAGTTTATACAGTAATATACAGAAGAATCACATCTTAAGGAGCTTGATTTGGCCGAGAACAGCCCGTACTTCGAGTCAATTGTAGCATCAAGAGCTATGTTGCTAGATCCAGACGATTACCAAGGAGACCATACTCTATCGTTGGAAACTCAGGCAGATATGGTATCTCAAAGCACCATATCTTATATCCAAGACAATTTTGGCAAATTTATGGAATATTTGAAGTTCTTGAGTTTTGAGGACCAAGAATTGCTCCTATCCTATTACCTGCTCAGTAAAACCCAATGGTCAATAGCCAGACTTCATGGTTCCACACAAACTATTTGCAGTTTTAAACTCAGATTAGCCATGAAACGACTCGGCACCTATATCCTTATGGGCATCCCCTCCAAAGAGAAAATAGATAGAACACTAGAGACCATTGATATGGTTAACTTCTACCCAGAGGAACGAGCCGTTCCCATCCCCTACTCTGACATGATCGATCTCTATGCCAAGACCCGCTCCTTCAAGACCGTAGCATTGGCGTTTGGGGTAAAACGTCCTGATGTGAGGAGAGCCCTCTCTACCCTTTCTAAGACGCTTCTAGCCACCAAGGATTCCCCTACGCTGGCTCTAGGAGCCTATGTGTTTGGACTGATAGATAAAGCCTCCGCACAGGGGAGAGGACTGAGCCAACGAGAACGTGCCAAGATATGCCCCATTTACCGTCGAGATCCAGACATGTTGGGGAAATTTGAAATTAACGTAGCGGCCCCAGAGTTTGACCATTTCCTTCTGTCCCGTGCGAACAATTAAGACCATCGCTAAAAAAGACTATCTGACCCATTAATGAAATGGAGTCGCACACCCATGCAAGCCGATATTAACCAGCAAGTTTACTACCTATCTGGCAAGACCCAGAAGCTGGCGTCTTCGAAACAAGCGTCAGACAAAGGGTTGAAGAAGGCTGCGTCGATGGGACTCATCAGAGTCGCTGGAAACTTTTTCGAATGCCCAAGCAGCAAGGATTTATGGAAAGTGGACGGGGATAAAGTGAAACGTGTGTCTTCAATAGAAGTGGACTTCAACGAAAAACTTTCCGCAGCCGACCCTGAAGATCCCAATGGATATTTGAAAGATATCCTGGCCCAACTCGATTTCTAAAAAGGTAAACCCTAATGGACGACAACAAGCAATTTTCTCTTATCGATTCCTTCCTTCAGGACGTAGAGCCCGACTACGGGAACATTGGCTTGAAAAAGCCCCAGAAGATGGATGAGCAGTTCACTGACGCCTCGTCCCAGGTGGACAACGCCTTCCTTGATCAAATTGGGGGAAGATCTGAGCACACCGTTGTTCCGGCTGGCCGAACCGCCGCTGGAGGTCGTGAGACCAAACCAATCAAAGATGCGACCACGGGTGACTCTGCTCTGGCTGATGCGTTCAAGGCCCTTGGAGCCGTAGAACAGCATAATGAACTTGATGTGATCACAGATGCGGAAATCAAGAATCGAGTCAATTACCTCCTAAGCCTGGGGCATAAACCTAGTCGTGTTGCAGGTATGATGGAAAAGATGGCTGAATCCGCTCTAAAGGTCTATGACAAGAAGACTACAACCGAGTTCCTTAAGGATCAGGCTGGGCAGGCTGGGTTAGCCTATTTGGAGCCTAATTTCTATATGAACTCCTGTGTGGCTTCTGCCAAGGAGATTCAAAAGAATGGCCACCTGAACGCCATGTCAGTCAAGAAAATCGCCGCCTGCCCTGGATGCAAGTATAACAACTGCGGTAATTGCACCCTCTACAGTCGCCCCATCGTTGCTTCAGCCAAGGAGCTTGAGACGGTGGTCAAAGCGAATCTAAAAGCCAAGGACATTAAAATCGCTGGAACTCTGAAGGCCACATTGGTCAAGATGCATGAAGGTGGAGAGAAAGAAGCTCAGGCCCTTCCTTACAGCCGCAATACTGAAAAGTATGTGGTCCGAACCGCTGGTGACAAGCAATCCATGGTCCACAAGGAGGCCAGTGTTGAAGAGATCGGCACTATGGTCAGTTCAGGTATCCCCCTTAAGGATGTATATAAGACCGCTGCGGCTCAATATGGTAAGACTTCTGCGATGGCCGCGATCAAACGCTACATTATTGGTCTTAAGAAGAGTGGTGCGAAGGTTGTGCTGGCTGCAATCGACTGCTCCTTATTGAAGAACAAGCTGGCAACTGGCAATGCTATTGTAGGTGAAGGTAAATGTGCTTCTTGCACCTATCGAAATGGAATGCATTGTGGTCTGACCGGTGGAACTCTTCTGACGTTCCCTGGAATGGATCGTGTATCCTCGAAGCATATTGCTCATGAGGGTGTGAAAGACGGGCGTGAAGTCCTATTTGAATTTGATCTCCTTGATACTGGAGAGGACAGCCCCATCGAGTATAAAGAAGTGCCAGAGCAGGCCGATACTGATGTGGAATTGACTCGTTCGTCAGAAATCAACATCGAGGACTAAATGGAAAAAGACGGATTAATCACTTTCACGGTTCAGAGCACAGAGGCGGCTGGAAAGCCCTCTGAGGGGGAACTGTCTAAGCGTATGGTGGAGATTCTGGGTAAAATCAATGACCCTAATCAGCCCGTATCTGAGATTAATCGACTGATTGCTGGTGAGATCGCTGTGGTTACGGGAGAGATGAGTATGCTCTCCCAGGCCAACATGTACAAGCAAAAGCTCTACACAGAGCAAATCAGATCGCTCAGGGATCTATCCAAGACTCTCAGTGAGTCTGAACTTCTTTCCAAGAAGGATTTCTTGAACTTTGATGGCCCTAAATTCCAGTTTGTTTTCCAAGAGCTTGCCGGTGCGGTTAGAAAGTCAGCCAAAGATTCCGGATTCAGCGAGGACCAAACTAACACTCTACTCCGTAATTTCCGAGACACGGTAACTCAGATGGAGCCAGAGCTTCGCAAACAAACCGAAAAAATCGATTCCAGTTTTCTTCAGAGGTAATAATGGCACGAGTAGAAAAATCATTCACAACGTTGGGCTTGGAGGGCATCCTTCAGGGTGTCGTTGCTTGTCTCATTGATGCCGAGAAGAAGGCTATCTCCTCTCGTGAAATCCAGTCCCTGGATGTTAGTCGTCGTGGGCTCCGACAGGATCTTTACGTTGGCAAACTGATGGTCATTCCCGCTTCTGTCATGGATGAAATGGACAAGATTCCTGACCCCCTACTCAAGGGAGCGGTGATTCGTCTCTTTGATGGAGAAGATGCCTCTTATCTGGAAATGCACCGGCTCAGCACTAGTGAGTTCGATAATCTGACCCCAAAAGAGGTCAGTGAATACAAGGATAAAGTGTTCAAGGATTCAGAGGGAAAACTGGGCTGCATTGTCATTTTCCAGCCAGCCTGGGGGAATGTCCGCGATCTCCACGCCTTCCGCTTCACCAAGGAAATTCCGAAACTGACCCTCCTGGTACGTCATTTGGTGTTCTCCGCCTACTACAACCCCAGCCTCTCTGCATTGTTTGATACGTTGGCTGAGGATGCAATTAAGCTGGATGCGGTGAACATCACTCATGATCATCTTGGCCCCGCTTATGAGTTTCAGTCTAAGGAGAACGTTTATCCAAAATTGGACAAGATGGCAAAGATTGCAGCCATCATGAAGATGAGTCCGGATGAGTTTACTACGGCCTATCTGGAAGCTGCAATTTGGACCGGATCAGATGAGACAGGGGAACCACTAGACAGAGACGGAAAATTCTCTATTGAGGATTTCTCTACTGAAGCTCTTAGAAAGGCCGAAGAAGATTGCACAGCTTTCATGGAGATGGCCGGTCCTGAATTGGATGCCTTGAGTTCAGAGCAAGCGGGGCACCTATTTTGGTTGAATCGTAATGGCCATGGCACTGGATTCTGGGATGAGGATGCACTCTCTCCAGAGACTCAGCAATCTCTTGACAAGTTGGCTCATTCATTTGGTGAATGTGACATGTACGTCAGTGATGATGGGGAATTGGAGCTTTCCGGGGGTCAGATTCCCGCACCTACCCCGCAGCCTGGAAGTGGTCATATTCTCCCCAAAGAGTCCAAGTGGATTCGTCTTAATGCCTCCGCTCTTCCATTGATTTTGGCCGACAAAATTACTCCCGAAGAGTCGAGTGTTTTTGACGAACTGACCATACAATTAAAAAAAAAGACCGCTGGTAGCAAAGCTGCCGCCGAAGGAGAAGTAGGCCCATACGAGGGGTATTGCCCCGTTTGTGGAAGTCCAGGGTGCCAGGGTGAGTGCTCCTCAGCCGGAACGGGAAACAAGGAAAATTTTACTGATCGAACCGCCACTGGGGATGCCGGTTCGGTAAGGATCCCCACCTCTCCAAATACCGGAACCCGAGCCCAGGAGGATTTCCAGGATCCAGGTTCCCAACCGACTGAAGAAGAGCCAGTACACTTCGGCTCAGCCAGGATGGCCACTTTTTTAGAGAAAGTAGCAAGTGGTGAAGTTTTGAATGGTTATACGCAGATGCGAGAAACCTTCAAATCTGACTTTGCCTCAAAAGATGAGCCCACCAAAGAAACTGATCACGCAGAGGATATTGCAGCAAATAAGAAGGCAGCCGATCAGGCTGTTAGCTCTGCTGCTAATCGGCTAGTGGAGCAGCATGAGGGGGAGTATCTCTCTAAGCAGAATCTTATGAGTCTTCTGTCTCACATGACCAACAATGTCAAGGCTGTGTTTTCTTTCCTGACGCAGCAGGGACTCCTTCAGCCTTATGGTAAGGATAGCTTCAAAGTCATGACCCGCACTGAGCAGGAAGATAATCAAGGGGATGGCGTGTTCTGCCCCAATTGTGCTGGCCCCGGAGTTTCGATGGGGAATCTTGGTGGGCGTGAGCACTTCCGTTGCCGAAACTGTGGGACTGATTTCAGTCAAAAAACAGCCGGTGATGTGAAAACTGCATCCGCACACAAGCTGGCCCTGACTTATATGCACCCTGGTGAAGCCTTGGAGCAGTTCTATCCTGAAATTTTAAAGGATACCTCTGATTATCCTATCGGTTACCCAGAGCGCAACTCTACTCCCCCTCCCCTCTCCCTGGAGCTACAGAATGAGCCGGGTGGCGAGTCCCAGGTGACAGATAAAGACTACAGTGACAATGGTATGAAGCACTCTCTAGGGGAACCTGGATTGCTCCAGACCGAGCAGGACAATTCCTCTGTTCCGCTTAAACCCAATGAGCGTTCGATTCGTGGACCCTTCTTCTCAGATCAATTCTATCGAATCCACACTGACATTGAGCCAGCCCTGTTGACTATGAAGTCATCTCTGGAAAACAAGACTGCGGCTGCCCCCGCCAAGGCAACCATTATAGCAGAATTTCTCCGTAAACTAGCTGGGGAGATTGCTTCTTCCTTGTTGGCAGCTTTTGTGGTAACGGATCGCCCTCTTTTCACCAACAGTCCTTCTTACTCAGTGATCAATTTGGCAAACGAATCCACTATTTGCCCCATGAATCCCCTGCTCACTAGTGGAGGAATGAGTCCGTATGTGGCTCAGTTCAAATCCCTGCTTTCCTCAATTAACAGCGGGGAGCTTACCGAAGCAATCAACAACGCATGGGCTCAGGGTGGAGTATGGCATGATGGTCCGGACGGTCGCTTCCTCTACGAAATCTTTGTGAGAATCGAAAAGGTTGATCTGGAAACGCTGGATATCACGTATAAGTATATTACGGGAACCAAGGAGTAATTGATGTCTGATACGAATATTGTTATCGCTCAGTTGAAAAATCTGATGAGTGAGGTTTTGGAACTTCGGGATCAGAAACCTGAAGCACAGTCCAAGGCCATCGAACTCCTCAAGAATGTGATCAACGCTCTTCACCTGGGGCGTAAAACAGGGGCAAAGAGGGCTGCCGCAGCCCCCAGGAGCTTCGATACCCCCGCTACCGAGTACTTGTATGGTTTGAAACCAGACCTCGAATCTGGCGACCCTAACCATGGTAATGGTTGGTGGGGCCTCTACTTGGGTATGCTCTCTGAGGGCAGTCCAGAAGGGTCTGGTGTCTCCAGTGGGGCCGATTCCGAGATGTTGAAGCGCAACCACGGTGCTATCATTCACGAATCTGAGGACGGTTCCGTCACCGGCCAGTTCTTTCCTCTGGAAGAGGATGCAGTTGATCAATGGGAAGAGTCTATCAGTGGCGACGAACCCGAACTTTCTCACATTTAATAGAGGTACTACATGAAACTCTCACTCACTGCAAGACTTTTCCTGGCTGATGTCTCTGGGTCCACCAAGGCCACTATCGTACAAATGTACAAAGCTAAGCCAACCTTCCCCAAGGATGAAGCTCAGATTGGAGCAGTCCTCGCAGCCTTGGATTCCACCCTACCTCCAGGTCTCCCACCAAACCGTCAGAAGGTTTATTTGAAGTATCTGGCCAAGCAGCTTTGGGGTATCACCCCTCCAGGGTTCGTCTTGAAGATGACCCCAGAGGGTCAGATTGACTTTGAGGACAAGCCTCGTGTCAGTTCTACGCTGGCCAATTTCGAGCAGGCCGTCAAGGATCAGACTTTGACCGGAGAGGCAACCAACGTTGAATCTTACGCCACCCTGTCAGACATGCAGGAAGCGGCTGCCACAGAGAAGGGCCAGAAAGTTAAGGCCAAGTTCACCATCGATAACCTTCCAGAAGAAGCCGAATCTGCCAAAGGTGGACAGCCCGGTAACCCACGGCAAGCCGTAGCCGAAGGTAGTAAGGTAATTGCTCAGGACGGACCCTGGAAGTGCTACAAGATTGAGCAGGGTGATCCGAAGGGCAAGGAAGCTGGAAGCTGGCTGGGAATGAATGGCTGGTGGGGTGTGAGTTGGTGTGTGGGCCGCGATTACAGTGGTGAAGCATGGAAGACTCGTCCTTATATGAACGAAGGGGATTTCTACTTCCTAGTTCGTGATGGAATCAGTCGTTACGCTATCGCCACGGACGGTTCCAAGGCTGATGTCTACAACCCCGCCGATGATGTGATCTGGCAGACCGGTGGGTCCGGTGGGTCCGGTGGTGGAACCTTCCCATCTCTGGAAGCCACAGCCAAACAGGTAGGAGTTGAGTTCAACGCAAGCTCCGTTTCTAGTCTCCCCCAGGAAGCTCTAGGCATCCTTCGTGCTGCCACGGCTGTTGATCCCTATCTGGCTGGCCTGATTCCTCCTGATCAGTTGAACGAGACCGACACTGCTTCCCTGGACAAGGTTATCGCTTCTTGCCCCGCTGAGGGACTAGTGAAAGATCTAAACTCCAACTCCAGCTATCGTGGCAGGGGTGTGACGGCTGGTATCATCAACCGTTGCGTGGCCAAGAATAACAAGTTCGGTGCAAAGGATTTCTCTGCTGTTTGGGACCAGTTCGGGGAGCAGGCTATGATTATGTATATCGAAGCCCTGGCCTCTAATGGTTATAAAGAGCTACCCCCTTCGTTGGAGGCTTACTTTGTCAAGGAAGCGGAGAACTTCGAGTTCTAAGCTGACTGAGAAAGTAAGGTAATGTGAGTAGTAGACAGAGATTCAGCCAAAAATCAAGAGAGTCTGTGTTGGGTGGGTTGGTTGACACCCATATCACAGACAGTACAACCCTGCTCAATGCCCTGGAGTTCATTGAATCACCAAGTGGATTGAATATAACCTTATATCCAGTTCAGCGTGTTCTGATCAAGTTAATCTTTGGCATTCCGATGGATTGGGATGAGCGGGAAGTTCCCGTTTACGACCAATTCTGCGAAAAGTTACTCTTCACCTTTACAGAACGTGAATATATCCGTTATGTATTCGAAAAGGGTCGAATCAACATTCCCACCTGGGAGGATGCAAATCCACTCGGATACAATGAAATTGACATGATTGTTGGTCGTCGTGGTGGTAAGAGCGTTGTGGTCGCCGCAGTCGCCGCCTATAAGCTCTATCTTCTCCTGAGTCATCGAGACCCCCAGGAATACTACGGTCTGGTTCCCGGTTCCCCTATTGATCTGACCATGATGGCCCAGGACTCTAAGGGATCCAGCCGTTTGTACGATCAGCTTAAAGAGGACATCAACCGAGCCCCCTTCTTTGCTCCTTATATTAAATCCATGACCGGTGAGGAGATGACCTTCATCTCCGAGTCTGACCGTGGCAAACGGGAACTCACTCCCTCCATCAAGGCTGCTGCCTATCCCTGCACCACAAATGCTGTGCGTGGGCCTAGCAGCTATTTCTTAGCATTGGATGAGTTCGCCCACTATCGGCAGCAGATTGGTTCCACTTCCGATGAGATGTACTCCGCCGCCGCCCCTGCAACGATGCAGTTTAAGGGCGGGGGAACCCGTGACGGTCTGAGGGAAAGTATGATTTTCATCATAACTTCCCCAGTGAATAAGATTGGTAAGTATTACACCTTGTTCAGAGATGCCTTGCTGGAAGGCCCCTCCAGTCCAGTCCTAGCCTTCCAGTGTTCTACCGCAGAGATGAACCCCCGTTCTGATACTCCGTTCCTCAAAAAGGAATACAAGGACAACCCTGAGAAGTTCAAGGCTGAATATGGTGGGGAGTTTCTTGACGCTTCTGAAACTTACGTCAAGGGCTTGACGATTGATGAATGTGTTGATCAGGATCGTGGCAATATGACTACCCTAACCTCCTCCATGATAGGGCACAACTACTTCTGGGGTCTTGATCTGGGCATGAAGCACGATGCTACAGCCCTTGCGGTTTGCCACTGGGAAGGCGGTCAAAATAAAGCATGGCTCGTATACGACTATATTGATAGGCTAATGGTGGGGCTAGGCAAGTATAAAGACGTTGTTGAGCTTCCGCTGGACGATGTGCTGGATTGGCTAAAGGATGCCCATGCAATGCTTCCATGCTTCCAGGGTGTGACAGACCAGTATGGAGGCTCCCTCCTGGTTCAGTTGCTGAACGCAAATCATGTCACCGGTATCGAACTGCTCCACTTGACTTCTGGTGTGAACTCGCAGATGTACCTCACACTTAAAACCCTCATGGAAAATCGTCAGGTAAAATTCCCTAACGTAACTGCATTTGTATTGGAAATGAAGCTCTTAGAGGCATCTTTTATCAATAAATATCAGGTTATTGTTAAGGCTCCGACTGAGAAGGATGCTCATGATGATATGGCGGATGCGGTAGCTCTTGCTGCCTATAAGGCTCAGCTATGGGCCATAGGAGACGGGAAACGAGTTATGTGGGATATCATGCAAGGTGTTCCGCAGAATATGATTCCAGGCACTATTAGAGGCGGATGGGATATGAATGGCTCTCTCGCTCATCTCAGATCCTACGAGCGGCAGCTTCAGCATCAATTAAATCCTTATGGTGCAGTTCAAAACCCATGGAGAAGGCATTAGAAATCAAAACTTTCCCCTGCTATGATAGAGAGGAAAGCGTGTGTCAGACTCTGATGAACTGCTATGCAAAATCCAACAGGATATCGAGCATCTGACTAAGCGAATTGGTCAGATAGAAGAAGATACAGGCTCCCTGGTAATGGTTCAAGACCGAATCTTGAACTCTTTAAATGATTTGCAGACTTCTGTATTAAAAGTGCGTGAAGCCTTATTGAGAGTGAGAGAGAAATTAGGATGAGCGAAGAACTGTTTGACGATGAGGAAACTTCCAGTGAGAACGGGAAGAAATCTGGCCCTCGGTATCTGCCGAGTAAGACCACTATAAAGGATGATCTTCAAGAAATCTACGACACAGAGCGTCAGATCGGCTCCGCTGTGTTCAAACTTCACCAACTCATCGGTCAGGTGCAGGAGACGCTAGGCAAGAAAGCTGATTCAGAAGAAGTGAGCGAAGGTCTTGAGGATATCAATCTCTATCTTGAAACCAACAGCAAAGCTGTCCAGGATCGTCTGGCTGAGATTAAAGCTGCGGCAGATGTGTTCACCAACCATCTGGCCAAGATAGATAATGATTGGCTTCGGGTGCAAAGGGCGACCAACGAGACGCTCAAGTCCCATGGGATCGACCCCCAGACCCTGGCCGAAGAGTCTGATAAAATAAAAAAACTTGGAAGGTGGATGACCGCAATCCAGATGATTGGAGTATCAGTCATAGTGACCCTTATCTCTGCGTGGATTATGTCCTCCGTCAGCAAGACGATTGTCACCGACCAGAAAGCGATAAATGACCAATTGTTGCAGCAGAACCAACAAATTTTGTTGCAGAACAAGGAAATCCAACGCATACTGGATGAGCACATGCTCCTGGATGAACAGAAGTTCAGGCGTAGTAGTGATCGTTCGTCAGAACATTCTCACTAGGCAAAAATTTCCGTATAGGTTTTCGCCGGAGGATGGGTATAATAGGTTGCAGGACCACAGGAGGTTTTCTTGACAGACTCTTTTGTTTTCTCTTCAAAAATGCTAGGACACGGCTCTGATGCCATGCCTGGGTACGAGGGGGAGCCGTTCACTGGAGACGGAACCCACTTCATCGGCCAGGATGGGTTCGTCGTTCCGGCAAACTTCATCGAGTTCTTCGAACGTTACCCCGTGTACGTTCGGAACTGGGTGTCGAAGAAGCTCCGCAAGTGCAGCAGCCACCCAGATGTGGAGGACTGGACCCAGACGCTGTTGACGCACTTGTACCAGCTTCACCACGGTCGCACCATCAAAGGTGGTGAGGGTGAGGAGGATCGTGAGATCGGAGGAACCCTGCACAAGCTGGGGTTCACCGATGTGATCCACGCCTTCAACCCATGGGCTCAATATGGGGCTTCGGCTCGTCGGTTCTTCAACTTCGTCAATACGTGCCTCTGCCACAAGTACCTGAGCCTTCGATCCAAGTATGGCAAGGATGCGACCAGCCACTCCTTGTTTAGCCTGGACTCCCCCACCCCTATTCAGGGCATGGATGAATCCAACGGGCCGATCAGCCGTGAATACCTGCTGATGGACCGCTCCAGTCTCTACCGGGATCAGGTGGCCGAAAACCGCCCCCTTACTGCGGATGATGTGTTCGTCCAGCAGTTCAGAGATTTCGTGGAGCGAAAGGATCCGAATCTCCTCCCTCTGGTTCATGCGATCATGAACAAGGACAAGGTGGATGAGATCCTGGAGGTTCTGGGCTATGACCAGAATCGCTACCTTCGTGACCGGAAGAAGCTGATCCGGCTCTCCAAGTCGTTCCAAGCAGGAGACTAACAACGTCAATACCAGCACCACTTCAAATCCGGAGGAGTTTAAATGAGCAAGGCTGACAAGATCATGGGAATCCCCAAAGCTGCCGATGAGAAACGGGTGGATCCCCCTGAGCAGAACCATACCAAGGCCCATCGGCAGAAGAAGGTGTACCCCCCACACATGCAAGTGCGGAGCTATGGAGCCGCAGGTTTCTGGGTTCGCCCTCATGGCATCCCCCACCTCGCCTTCTGGATCTACTATGACAGGTGGGTAGATCGGACGGATCTTCCCAGCATCATCCGCTGGTTCGAGGGCCGCTATCCTGAGACCTGTGATCTGCCGGTGCGGTTCATTAATTGTGCTCCTGTCGAATGTGGACGGGAAGTGCTTCCTAACTGAAACAATTGTACATTTTAAGGAGATGAAGGTGGCTACTAAACCCAATGGTTATTATGATGAGGGCTGGAATGCGCGAGTGGAGAGGGCTCCATACGATCCCACTAAATCTCGTGATTGGCGAGATGGTTGGAAAGATTGTGAGGATGTCGAAGAGTCTGAACGGGTACATATGGATTGAAGTAAAGGTGTGGATGACTTGGGATCACGGCTCCCATGCTTAGCGGCGAGTTATCTCACGGGTAGTAGGTGGGGCTAAATCCCCTGCTTGCGGAAAGGTTCGAATCCTTTCGCACCTACAGAGTAATATTGTACCAAAGGCTAAGAATGAGTGAAGAAGATTTTGAATTTGGAGACAAGCTCCCAGGTCTGGACCAAGAAATTGCTCCGGAACGCTGGGAGCGAGTTCGCAATGAGATCGTGTTCAAGGATCTGGCAGAAGAGATTCTGAGCAGGGCTCACCTATGGCATATGTCAGGGAACAAGATCAATTGCCCCTTCCATGGTTCAGACTCTACCCCCAGCTTCACCTTCTATGATGAGTCCAATTCAGCCTCTTGCTTCGGTTGTCCCGGCACCCCCAAGGATCAATTCTACGATAATGTGAATTTTATCGCTAAATACTTTGGCATCAATAAGGTAGCCGCCTTGCAATGGCTGGAGAAGCACTTCAAGCTCCCTCCGATTGCAGGACAACCTATTGAGCCGGATGAAGAAGAGGAGGAGGACGAAGAGGAGTCAGACCCATTCACAGTGAAAGATCTGGCCCCCGTGTTTCTCACCGTAGCCCCTACCTTGATTGAAACGGTGGAGGATGCTAAGTATCTGATAAAGAAATACTTCTTAGCTCTGCATCTTGATGACCCTCTATTTTTGGCACGGGTTCTTGGACGAAAGCGGCTTGAGAGTATTAGGTTATCAGGACGAGTCTCGAATGAAGGAACTGGAAGAAGCAATAAATGAACAAGATCCTGTAATAACAGGGAAGAAGCCTCGTAAAAAGAAAGAAAAGGCTGAGAAAAAGCCCAAGGCTCCCAAAGTTATCAAGACCCTCCGTGAAATATTCATGGAGCGGTTGGCTCTTATCGATATCGAAAATCTGAAGAAGCCATGGATGGCCACCAAGTCGTTCAGGCTGATCGACACGGCTGAAGAGCTTCAACGCTGGGTTGATATGGTCATGAGCGATCCTGGACGCTCCCAGACCCACTCATGGGCCACCCACACCGGTCCCGTCATTGCGGTGGACACTGAGACGGATGGTCTGGATATTCGTGTAGTTGATGGGAAGATGCGGACCAAACTGGCTGGTGTCTGTCTGTCAGCAGACGGCCTGGAGGGGCTCTACATTCCAGTCGGGCACGAGAATGGCCGGAACATCCCCGCTACCGAACTGGCCCCGATCCTTCAGAGGCTATTTGATCAGTGCCATTTGGTGTTCTTCAACGCCAAGTTCGACCGTGAGGTATTGCGGCTTAGCCTTGGCCTGACCTTTAGGGACTACCCTTTCTTTGAAGATGTTCAGACCCTGACCTACCTGGATGACCCCAAGGCCAAGGTCGATGACAAGGGGGCTGGAAGCCTTCAAGAGGGCTTGAAGAACCTGTCCAAGGTGAAGCTGGGATTCGAACAGATTGAATTGGAAGATTTGGTCAAGGTGAAGGCTAAGGTCTGGAATGTGGAACTGGAGAAATACACTCAGCGCATGGTCTATTGCCCATTCACCTGGGTTCCAACTGAAATGGCTCTCTGGTATGCCGCATCTGACGCGATCACGACTTGGCTGCTATGGAGACTATCCCATCAGGAGCGAGATTTCTCCCAGATGTTGGGGGTCCATCGGTTAGACCATCTATTAGTGGACACGATCACCTGGATTGAGCGTCAACGTCCTCGTGTGGACGGAGACCGTCTGCAAAACACCATTGATTTCCATGCTAGTCGGGTTAAGCAACTCACTGAAGAGTTGGGCCAGATTTCAGGCATCGAAAATTTCAATCCTGGCTCTACACCTCAAATCACCAAGATTCTCTTTGAAGATAGAGGCATGGAGGTAATTGAACGGTCGGAAAAAACTAATGACCCCTCTACGGCTATCGGAGTGCTGAAGGAGCTTCACAAGCGGTACCCAACGGATGAGTTCCTGATCAAACTGATGGACTTCCGTGAGTATGCGGCTTTGCATCCAGCCAGTATGCGTTACGACCCGATTGATCACACAATCCGGTTCTACCTCAAGCAGAACGTAGTAGCTGGAGGTCGTCTCGCGGCTGCGGGTGGTGAGTTCGAAAAAGATGGAGGCTGTCAGCTTAATCCCCAGGCCATCAAGAAGGTAGGTGGAAACTGGTGGGTTAAGGGGTGGCTCTTGGATACGCTTCCGGAGGAAATGGCTGCGTTATCTGTCTTTACTGAATACCCTGACAATTCCATGCTTGAACCCTCGTGCATCAAGGATGGGAAGACCGCCCCTAACATCGACCCGAATAACCATACTGCTACTTATTTTGGCAGACGCTACTGCATGGTTCCGTCTTGCAAGTCCTGTCTACGGGCTCAAAAACCTGAACGAATCGATGCCAATGAAATCATTAATTTCAGAGGTCTGATCGTTGCAGACCCTGGCTGGACAATGTTCAGTTCCGACTACAGTAACATCGAAATGAGAGTGGCGGCAAACATTTCAAAGGAGCCGCTATTCATTAAGGAGTTCATGGAAGGAACGGGAGATTTCCACTCCCTCACCGCAACAGCCCTCTTCCCTGAGTTTTCTAATCCGAACACCCCCAAGGCTAGAAAGAAGGAGCTTCGTGCTCTGGCCAAGATCATCAATTTCGCCCTGTTGTATGGTGGAACCGCCTATACGATCAAGGAAAACATGAACAAAGCAGGGTTCAATATCAGCTTTGAAGAAGCCGAAGAATTGGTTCAAAAGTATTGGGATTCAGTGCCCACATTCGCCGCATGGTGCCAGAATAAGCGTGATGTGGCTAGAGCGAAGTTGATTTGCCGCACCCCAACAGGCCGAATCGTCAATTTTGAATCAGCTATGAAGGGGTTCCGTATCCACAAACCAGAGCAGTGGGAAAAGGATAACTTCTGGGAGTGGAAGAAACTGTGTAAGCGTGAGGTAGAGCTTACTCGCCTGGAGCTTAAAGAGGATGCGCTGGCAGTCAAAAGAACTGCGGAAGCGATCTGGGCTAATCCTAAATCTGGGGTCCGAAACGTTCAAGAGTTCAATCGCTTCCTAGGTAAAGCAGAGCGAGTCGCCATCAACATCCCTCTTCAGGGGACTGCTGGTGACTTGATGCGCTCCGCTTTGAACAAAATCAGAATTTGGGCTCTGGCCAACCCTGGTCTGGAAAAAGTATTTCGTCTTCATCTTACCGTGCATGACGAAATCGACTTCTCTGTGAAAAACGAGTTCGTCCCCTATGTGCTGCCCAGAGTTAACCGATTGATGAAGCTCCGTAAGCTCCATGAGTCTAAAGGGTGGCCGGTTCCCATCGAAACGGATTGTGAATATGGACAGACCTGGGATGTGAACCAGCATCTCACTGGAGACGATGGACATAAGGCGGCTGGATGGACAGCAATTTCTGGAATGGAGACTTACATCCCCCCTGATTTTGCTGAAGATGTGGTTGACCGGATTGTTGACACATGGATGAAGGGCGACCGGGAGCGAGTAACCAAGTGGCTACAACAGCTTCACCCTAGAGTTCACGGCTACTTGGCTGAGTTTAATGATGACCCTGAAACGGTTCGTCACTACCTGATTATAATGCTTCAACTTCATGAATTTTGGAAGATTGACGAAGATGAAAGTGATACGTTGACATTGCTGGAATACGCAGAGGAGAATGGCTTGAAGATCACTGAGGAACCGCTGGTGGGTAACCTCTCCGGCTACTTAGATTCGGTCCCCCCAGAGGATATCCCCATCGCTACAGAGGTTACGTTGGAGCCGGAAGCTCTGTCTGAATCCGAACCGGTAGTGGAACCAGAGGTACAGGAAGCTGTCTCTACTGAGCAGCCCCCTGAAGTGGTTCAGAATACCGTAGAGGAAGCAGCATCCGGAGAAGCTGAAGAAGAAGTATTCTTTCAAGAGCCAGCCCGTAAGGAAGTGGTGCCAGTCGTGGACACGACTCCTAAAATCCCAGTAATTCGGAATATGGACCTGGATGAACAAAAGGTATTCAAGACTCTGATCGGAGCAGGACTGGGTAAGAAGGAGATTGAGTTCATTTATGAATTTGATGGCCGATATTACAAGATACCCAACACTATTACTGATGAGATTCCAAAGGAATACCTGTTATGTTCGTGACCTCTAAAAATCCAAAATATCTCAATTTAGGGCGAGATATTGAAAATGCTACGCTTCGAATGGCTCATATGAGGCGGTTAATTGACATGATGCAAGGGTGCCTTGGATCTGGCGTGACCGTCTTGGAGTCTTTCAAGGAGTTGGATGATAAGGGAAAGTATGCGAAGGTAGAGGGTGAGAAGCTGGAACATCTGGTTCAGGTCAAAATGATTCTGTCAAATATCCAGGAATGTATCACCATCGCTGACAGCGAATTTGAGAAGTATGTGAATGAATTTGACAAATTAGATAAGACATTTATCAGACTGAAGAATGCCCCTCAACCTAAAGAGAAGAAGGTGGCAGAACTTAAGCCTCAGCTTCCAGAAGCTACCGCAGCCTCATTCCCCGATGCATTACCGGCCCCCGTAGAGTCGCCAGAATTGCCTGAATCCACAGAAGAGTCCAAGGGCAACTGATAAAAATGGACTTTTCCTCCCTTTCGTAGGGAGTTTGGTGGTATATGGCAGGAAGACGTAAGCAGACGAGAATCAAAGTAGCAAGTAGGGATATCCCGCAGTTCTCCGTAGGGAAATACTCTAGTTTCGATACCAATGGCACGGTTGTGGACCCCATTAGGAACGCCTCATCCGCTGATGCTAAGGTTCGGATGGCTAACAAGATGCGGAAGAGTGCAGATTTGTGGGCCGGAGAGAATGGCCCCGCCAACATTTCGGACTCTGAAAACATTGGGTACTACAGCTATGAGTTCCCTGTTGACGCACTTGAGCTTCCGCAATCTAGAGCCCAGGAACTCCGATTCTACCGTCTAGCATATGATCGTGACCCAATCGTCGGACGGGGTATTGATCTGCATACTGAAATTCCTATGAATAAGATCAATCTTGATCGCCCAAAGTGCTCATCTGAGGCTTTTGGCGATTATATCTATGACTTCTATCAGGGTTTGGTAACCAACTCAAGGTTGTTTGAGACCCTTCTTCACGCCAGTCGTGAGTATTGGAACATTGGTGAAGCCTTCCTGTTTGTAGAAGACGATCCGGACATCAAACCATCTGAAGCGGCTGAAGAGTATGTTCAGGCCATGGATGAGCAAGATGATCAGAAGATGGCCGAACAGGGACAGTCTCGTTCTTATTTCGAGACTGATAACACCTCTTGGGGCTCTGAGGCAGTCAGCATGACTACCAAGCACTCTTCGGCTAAGTTGGCAGCCCAGTTAGGATTCGACCCTCTGGCCGAAACGGATAAGGCTATTCGTAAGAAGGTAGCGGCTCTCACCCAGATCATGAGTGATCTGAAAACCTTGGAGAAGACCGCAGAAGCCAAGCAAGCCGCACCCCCCGCAGCAGACGATGGTGGTGGGGCAGCTATCGGGGAATCAACTGATGCTCCCATCGGTGGAACTGATCTACCGGCTCCAGGTGATGAAGCGGGTGGGGGCGACACGGATATGGGCTTCGAAGATGACACGGCTGGTGGAGGCGGAGGAATCATGCCTTCCAGTGGTGGGGGAGGTGGCGGAGGCGGCTTTGGTGGCGGCATGGATATGGGCTTGGATGATACCGGCACCGGCATGGAGCAGCCTGTTCCTCCCAAGGATCTAGAGACCCGCAGGATGGAAGAAGTAATCAAGCTCTTGAGAAGAAAGAAAGATCTCCTGGAAGAATTGGAAGATCTTCATGAGATTCGCAAGAACGATTTCGAACTTTTTTCTCATCTGTGTAATAAAAATTACATGGGATTCGACCGTATCCAGCTTCTTCCTCCCGAAAATGTGGAAATCAAAAAGTCTTCGACATTTGGATCGGAACCTACAATCTTCTACAAGCCCCCAGAAGATGCAAAAGCGTCCTATATTGACAATCCCGACACCCCTGATGAGGTTAGAGATAGCCTTTCAGCGGACGGAGTTATCCCTCTGAATGATAACCCATTTAAGGGCTCTTATGCGATTCATTTTGCACGTAAGAAGGCCCCGTTCGAGGATCATGGACGCAGTATTCTTCAGCGTTGCATGAGAAGCATCATCTATCGTGAAAAGCTCCGTCAGGTTCAGACAACCATTGCTTCCCGTAATATGACGCCCAAGACTTTGGTGGTCGCACCGGGTGTGGCGAATGGTGAGTTGATGGCTCTTAGAGGCCATATTGATGAAGCCAAAGCGGATCCCGACTACACCGTAGTTGTGAATTATGAATGCACATGGAACGAGATTGGTTCTGAAGGTCGGCTCCTCACCTTGGATGGTGAGTGGAATCATACTGGCAACGACCTTGCGATTGGTTTGGGTTTCAGCCCCGACATTCTCAATGGTGAGGGGCTGTACAGCAACACCCGCACCCAATTGGATATCCTCAGTACCACTTATCTCCAATTCCGTGCGGTCGTAGCGTATATCGTCCAGGAGTTGATCTTTAAACCCATCGCTATGAAAAAGGGCTTCTATGAAATCGACCGCTATGGCCGACCTCGCTGGCTCTACCCAGAAGTAAAGTTTGGTCGCATGGCTCTCCGCAATGCTGGGGAAACCTATCAGATGTTGTTTGATCTCTATCAGAAAGGCTCTGTTCCGGTTAGTGTTCTGCTTGAACTCCTTGATGTGGACCCAGAAGTCTGCCGCAAGAACTTGGAAGCTGATCTTTTCACCGTCAATGACTCCAAGTTCAACGCCTTCTTGGAGAACCTCTACAGTAATGTTGCTGGCTCTGAATCATTTACTACGACTGACATTGCAGATAAATTCAAACGTGCGCTTGGTTTGAAGGAAAAGGATATCGATGAGTCTGAGATCGAAGGTTCTGGCGAGGGCATCTAATGATTACATTACTTGGAACCCAGTCATGGACCTCTGAAGTCCTCACCGGTAACGGGGAATTTCTGGAGACATCTCCAGGCACTTTCTACGTTGTTTCCAATAGTCTATCTAATGGAACGTTCCAGATATTCAAATCAACGGATTATGGCAACACTTTTACCGCAACCGTAACCTATACATTCCCTACCGCAGGGGATATTGCGTTCGATCCTGCTATCAGCTATGATGGGACTTTGGTTCACATCATTGGGGCCGTCACCAACGCTACAAATAGCACCCTAACTGACTTGGTGGCGTTCACTCTCACCCCAGGATCCACGGACACACTCTCTGCTCCCTCAACCGTAATCACTGGTAATCGTATCCATTCCGGATACGATATTGTTTCACAATCTGATGGGACAAGTGTCATCGTCACAGCCGTCACCAACCCCACCAATCCCACTCTTACAAATGATTATACATTAGTGGGGATTGTGTTGGCCTCAAATAACACGGTTAGCAGTGTTACCCCCCTACTTGCTCCAGCCTGGGCTGCTTCCACCATGTATGTGGTTGGAAACCGGGCATCCTATGGTGGAGTAGGTTACGTCTGCATCAAAGCCAACACTTCTAGCTCCTCCTTTACTGCTGATAAAGCGGCAGGAGATTGGGCCGTAGAGACGATCAGAACCGGAGAAACCTACGGGGCTGTCTCTCTTACGACTGATGGCACCACCGTTGAAGCCTACTACACGGCTCATCTCAAAGTGGTGACGTTCGGCTCCGCTCTTCAACAGATTAGAGTGCGGACATTTCACAGTGGGGTTTGGTCTGCCGAAACAGTTGTGTATTTCTACGCTAGTAACTTCATCGACACAAAACTCACAGTTCTCCCGCTGACCGACCCAACTTATGATCGGGTTATGTCCCATCTGTACTACACACAGACCGGAAACCAGCTTTCTTCAACCCTACTGGTTGGAACCAGGGCCTATGGGATCTGGCATTTTATTACTTATACGGGGTCAACCACTAAAACCTACATGGAGCCTACACTCGTCTATGATTCAGGAGATAACATCCACCTGAATTATCTATGGGGTAATGTCAATTCTGGTGCGGGTGGGTTGCTAGTTTCAAATCTGTTAGACCCCACAACGTTGAAATATACGTTTCAGCCAGGGCACTACGACCAGCTTCTCCTAACGTGGCTGAGAGGGACTAAGAGTGTAGTGGATACGACCTCCGCTTGGGCTGTGATTGGAGAACAGACACCAGCCACCCCAACTCTTCCACCTTCTTACATCCCCCTGTTTGTTTCGTTCTACAATTCCCCCCCTGTGGTGAATTTGGTTATCGATGCGGGTAACCATACGATTATCACTCCTCCGATTGAGACAGTCAAAAGAGGGGCTACGACTATTTTGGATGCGACTGGAACTTTTGATCCAGATTATGACCCAATGCGCTTCACCTGGAGTAGTGATGATGTGACGGGACTGGTCCAACTCATTCCAGTTGCAGGAAATCCTGCCCTCCTTAACGTTGTCATTCCTAACCAGATAGGCCCTGCTGCGTTTACCGTAAACGTTACAGTTTCCGTGGTGGATCTGGCACAGGATGGCCTCACCCCATTGCACTCTCCCGTAACCGCTACAGCGACTCTCACAGTTGCGGCCACAGCCCCACCGGTTGTCACTTGGAACCCCTCGCTCTTTACTTACAATTCCATGACGAATCAGTGGGATATCCCACTTCCTCGAAATAGCACAGTTGCGTTGGTTCCAACCATCGTAGGCTCTTATGGGGCTACAGCCAGCTTTGCTACCAATGTGATGACTCTTCAAACTGTCCCATCTCAGGGAGCAATTGCAATAGGGCAAGTGTTACAGGGCTCTGGAGGTTCTCCTAACGCTCTGTCTGGTCTGACTATTACAGGGCTTCTCTCAGGAGTGCTAAACGAAGCTGGGTCCACCTATTCTCTTTCCGGAACAGTTGGAACAATCGCAACGGAAAGCATTACTACCGGAAATTGCTACCCTCTTACCTACTCATGGGCTCAGATTTCCGGAACTTCGGTCCCCATTCTGATCAATACCAACCTCTCCTATCTTTGGATATTGTTGAGTGGGACTTATGTCCTGGGCAGCACGGTAGTCTTCCAGGTTACCGTATCAGACGGTATCAACACTCCAGTGGTTTCAACCGTAGCGGTGGCTGTTTCGGCCATTAACACCGCTACTTTGGATCAGAATTTCATAAGTAGAGCAGTCTACTCCACCCCGGCTCTGTCTTCAATTCTCACTCGTAATAACCCGACTGATCAGTCAGTTTGGGGGTCGATTGAAGTGGGGCTCGTCACATCAGACTTCGTTCAGATGAAGGTTTCTCGTAATTCCTCCACTGGGGCCAGACGGCAGACTTACATCGGAGAGTATTCGATTGCAGTCATAGGGGAAGAGGGTTCTGGAGACATCTACTATAGAAAAGTGTTCCTCCTAGGAAACGACCGTGGAAAGATCGTTGATGCAGTCCTCTTAGAGGATGATGATCTGATGGTCCTGACAGATGACCATCAACTTCTTCGCTACACTGATCTGGGGCTCTACAATATTTCTGATTATTATCAGGACTCCATTGACCTTAGCTCATATTTCTCGACTAGCACAGAGGTAATGTGGTTTTCAGCCACCCCTTCCTTCAATGGCTCTAGAGTTTTTGCCTTTGCCACCTCAGCCGGGGCCTTCTTCATTCAGGTAGCCGAAGAAGGTCTAGTCCTCGGAGATGTGCTGCTCCTGTCTACTTCCAGCTTCAATCTGTATGGTGGGGATTACATCGTATTCATTAGATTCCAGCAGGTTGAGAACCTCCGGCAGGGAACGGTCTTGGTGGGTAGCCTCGCACCCAAGACTCAAACATCTGCACTGGAATATTTTGAAACGGTGTTCGATCTTAGTCTTAGGTCTATTGTAAACGTATGGGATCGCACTAGCCGCATTAATCAAAACGTAGTAACGGGTGAGTTCCTGAGTAATTTTGAGTCTAATTACACCGGAGTCCTCCAGGCCCCCATTCTCACTCTCACTCAAAATACTGACACCTCTGTGACCCTTACGTGGACTCAGGTCAGGCCAGATTTGGTTGAGACCTATCAGGTATTTGGTAGTGCCACACCTGGGGTTTCAGTAGCTCCACTTTCTGATGCAACGAGCTAGGAGTAAAGATGTCCGCGCCCTTTAATCTTCTGCAAACAATCGGTAGTGGAGCCATAACGACAACCACACTGACCGGGTTAGACCCCACTATGACCTATAAATTTTATGTCAATTCCACCAATAGTGACGGAACAAGCCCTAACTCAAACGTGGTAACCTTCGGAGCCCCGCCGCTTCTCTTCACTTACTTACCGAAATTCTTCAAAACCGTCCCCGGCACCTCGGGAATCCTAACCCAGCCGGTTACGATGGTAGATGGCTCAGACCCCACTTCTTATACGTGGACCGCTACGTTGACGATGTTGAGCGTGATCTTGAACTTTCCTCCGAATACCTCTGACGACACGATTTTGAATATCCCCGCCCCAACTACAGCCCCAACTCAAATTACCAATTATGAGTGGACATGGTTCGACCCATCTACCGGGACATTTTATCTTTCAAATAATTATACTAGCTGGTTCACAAATGGAGCCCGACTTTCGTTTGATGTTACGGCTACCAGGATTTCTGATGGTTTGGTTTTAAATGGGGCTTACTACTCATTCCAGGCCCCACCTTCACTTGAGGTTGACCCCCTAACAACTTTTGGTTTTGCAGGATCAGGATTCCAGCCCTTCGGTCAGGGAACGTTCTCTCAGGGAGTTGTAAATGTCCGCAGTTAGTAAACCCGCAATCCAAACTAATCCATTCGCCTATGCAGGATTGAAGAATGCCATCTCATACGCATCCAATTCTCCGGCTGCTTCGACGCATGATGGATTCCCCCAGATCACCATGCAGCCTATTGCTTTTGGTGGCCAACCACCCACTGGGCAGGATTTCAATGGGATTTTCAATTTCATAACTGCATCTCAGGTCTGGACCAACTGTGGTGGCTACTGGTGGTACGACTCCAACTTTGCTGACACGATTGGTTATCCGATTGGTGCGGTGCTGAAAACTAACGATCTGGGTTATGAGTTTGCTTGCATCGAAGATGGGACAGCCGTAGATCCTAATGTGAGTGGTCCGGACGGCACTAACTGGGCTTCTTGGGGTGGGCTGGTTTCTGGAGCCTTGCGGCATGTCCAGGATACGGGGCTACTTAATGCCTTAGTCATCACCACCAAGCCTATCGTTACCAAGCTCTATGACGGTATGAGTTTCAGTGTTGTGGTGAAGAACACCATTACGGGTGCCTGCACGTTGAATGTGGGGACTGGGATTGGGGCGATTTCTATTGTTCGTTCAGATGGTTCCACTCCTCATCCCAATGACATGGTAGCTGGTGGCTGCTATGATCTCGTTTATGACAAGGCTCAGAATAAGTTCTTCGTTGGTTCGAGCGTGATGGGAGCGACCGGTTCGACCGGACCAACTGGGGCTCAGGGGCAGACTGGAAAGACCGGTTTGACCGGTGCGACTGGATTGACAGGTCTCACAGGACAGAGCGGGTACACCGGCTACACTGGGTCTACGGGGCCGACCGGAGCGGCTGGAATGACAGGTGCGACTGGTCTGACTGGTATTAATGGCAATACTGGCCTGACTGGAATCGTGGGTCCGACCGGACCTCAAGGTATCCAGGGCATTCAGGGTATCCAGGGCATTCAGGGTCCACAGGGTAGCCAAGGTCCACAAGGTGTTCAAGGTGTGGCTGGAGTTGATGCTTACTCTGGTTATTTCGTAGTAACAAATGGAATGGTTACGGCTGGAGTGAACCCTGCGGGAGCCTCCATTGCTGGCTCCTCCACTAAACTGGTTGCCTCTTACAACTCAGGGAATACGGTTCAGTTTTACGCCTCTCAAAACTGTTTAGCTATAATCGGAGGCTGGCTGTGGGCTCAGGGCTATGACAACTCTGCACCCGGTGGGGGTCATTGCGGTTATATTGGCTCCATTTATAATGAAAGAACTGGCGTTGGTGGGACCATCACCATTTGGTTAAGTAATGCAAACGGTAGCGATGGGCTCCCGATTTCCTATATTCTAAACAATCCATATTGGAATCAGATGGTGCTCAATAGCTCTGGTAACGCTCCTTGGGCAACGGTGGCGATGGGTCAGATAGTCGTCCCGCTCACCGCAGGGGACACTATGATCCTCACAATGAACAATACATGGCAGACCGTTGCCTGGGTTCAGAGTACTTGGTACTGGTACACCTCCATTGCCGTCACCTAATTCTTGACTCCAAGGCCGCATCACGTGGTCCTTGGAGTATTATGTTAGATGGACTTCAACTCTCAATTCGAATCTGTGCGCTCCGGCCTGCTCACCGAACAGACCATTCTCCAACGAAATCAAGTCAAGATTGATGATCTGGAAGCTCAGAAGATCATGAATACGAAGGCTCTGGGTGTCATCGATAAGGCCATTCAGGTCATCAGTGCGAACGGTATTGGCAAGGTGGAATCCATCGTTTCCGATGGACTGAAGCTGGTTTTTGATCAGGATCTTCAACTTGTGATTGAGCGCAAGGAAGGGGCCAGGGGCGATTCATACCGCCTTATGGTCCAAGAAGGTGATGTGATCGGTCCCCCAATCGACACCATGGGTGGAGGGGTTGTCAATGTTATCTCCTTCCTGCTGAGAGTCATCATGATCCAGAGGTTCAAACTGAATAAACTGATTATTTTGGATGAGGCGTTCAACAATGTGTCGGCTGACCGGCTTCCCAAGGTCTCGGAGATGCTCAAATCCCTCTGTGATGACCACGATTACACTATTTTGTCAATTACTCAGCAGCCTCTGCTGGCTTGTGCGGCAGACCGAGTATTGAGTGTAGAGACGGGGCCGCTCCTGCGGGAGCTTACCTCTGATGAACTAGATGAATTGAGGGCAAATGGCTCAAATCAAAGTAAAGTCCGATCTGGAGATTCTGGCAAGGCTAAAAGAACTCCTTCAGCGACATCGTAAACGATACGTTAAGGCCAGACTCAAGCCCAAGGGCTCTAACTGCGCTCATAAAGTATGGGATGATGTGAAGAAAGAGTGGTTCTGCGAAGGTTGTGGCTCCAGAGACCCTGAAGTCTGCTTGAACCCTATGTGTTTCGAGCCTGAACTCACAAAAGAGGAATTGGCCGTAGCGTTCAGGGAGGATATCTGTAACACACAGCGGATGCTTCGTGATTATCGGGATATCGCTACACTTTTGTGGGTTTTGAGTCAATTTGATGACCCTGCTGAGTATGAGCGAACCAAGGAAGGGTTGATCGGGATGGAGCAGCGACAGACTCAGGATACGTTGGAAAAAAAATGAACAAACCAGCGAATGAGCCTATACGAATTGTCGATGTTGTGGGTATAATAGCTGTAGTGACCGTTCTTCTGATTGCTCACTTTTTCCTGCATTGGATCTGATATGAAACTTCTGGTCAAAACGATATATGGTTCCAAACTGTTTGGTACCGCTCTCCCCACTTCTGACACGGACCTGAAAGCCGTGTTCGTCTGTGACATGGAAGAATTGGTTTTCAACAAGACTGATGCGGAGAACACGGTGGAAGGGGCTGGGAGCCATAAAGTCGAGTTTGAGGCTCATCACATCTCCAATTTCTGCCGTATGCTCAAACAGGGTCAGACCCTGGCTTATAGCATGTTGTTCACGCCGAAGGAATTGGTGGTCAGCACTTCTGATGCATGGGATGAACTGGTGGAGAACAAGGCTCGATTGGTGAGCAAGAATCTCCGACCTTTTGTCGGCTACGCTCGTTCCCAGGCTCAGAAATACAGCCTGAAGGGTGAGCGGCTCCGGACTCTGGATCATTTCATTGAGGACATCAAAATGTTCTTGGATGAGAAGGAGGTTACTCCCAATGGCCGTCTTCATGAATCGGCTTTCTGTGGGCTCATGGAGCATTATAAGGATGCTGAGGGGGCTAGACTGTGGGTTGAGCATACGGTCAACATGGACGTTCGGCACATCGAAATCTGTGGTAAGAGCTTTGGTGAGACCACCCCACTTAAGCTGTGGGTAACACCCCTGATGGACCTTCGCAGTCGCTATGGTGGTCGTTCCCAGCAAGCCAAAGAGGATAAGGGCATTGACCTGAAGGCCATGTATCACAGTGTCCGTATTACCAGTGAGATGAATGAAATCCTCACCACTGGCAACCTCACTTACCCTCGACCTGAAGCCCCATTGCTTCTGGACATTCGGAATGGCAAACTGACAAACCGTGAGGTGGGTGACATCATCGACCGTCTCATCTGCACGGGTGACGAATTGTTTGAAACCTCCATTCTTCGGGACAAACCCGATGCAGAGTGGCTGGATGACTGGCAGCTTCGCACTCAAGGTGATGCCGCTTTCTGGGCCTGGGCTGATCGAAATTCCATGGTGAGGCCCAATGCACGTTCCTGACCCTATTGAACTATCGGAGGCCCGAATAGATCGACTCATGGCTCGATTTGTTGACGAACATACTTGCATGGAATGCGGGAAGCGTGTAGACTACGAGTTGTACTGCATGTCTCCGCTAGGGGACGGCCCATGTGTCTGTATGGAGTGTGCGGGAATCAGCGAGTAGCCTATGAGTTTATATTTACAAGATGCATGGTGGAATGACCTTAACGAATTGAGGTCCAGAACTGAGAAGCTGTACGAGAAGATAGGTCGAGACATGTGGCAAGTCACGGCTGAAAAGATGATCGCACTTCGAGGCTGGAAAATCAAGGAGTCTGAGGTCATTCCAGTTTTGCAAGAACTTGGGGCTTATTATGTCCCCAAGAAAATGATCCCTGGCCCTATGTTCGTGTTCCCCAAGGTGGATGCGGCAGGACACACCACCAGTGCCCAGACAAAGCCCCTCCTCCATGACCTGTTTGGCCCCGGTAAATATCACACGCTGGGAGTGAGCCAAAAGGTCTTCCTAGGCCCTACCTGGATCGGGAATACTGACCAGACCCTGGAGAAGATCCTACGATTGAAGTCGGTCACACTGGCTGAGGGGCCGTTTGATTTGGTAGCTGCAAAAATCATGGCCCCTAACCTCCCCATCATGTCTTCCCTTACCAAATCTATTGGAGAGAAACATGTGGCTTACCTTAAGATCCTTGGAGTGCGACATCTTTACCTATTGTTCGATCATGATGAAGCGGGTGAAAAATCTAAGATCATTCTGAGTAAAATCCTGGACATACCGGTAGAGGCTATCGGTGACTGCCCCGGTGATGACCCATCTGGTGCGCTGAAGACAGTTGGTACAAAACTGGCTCTCCGTCGAGTATTAAAGACCATAGAAGGGGAACACGATGATTGACTCTATCCCCCTACTCAGAGGAGCCTTATATAAGGTCTTCAAGCATCGTGACACGGCAGAGATGATGGATGTTTTTATCTCCGGGGAATGTGAGCGTTATTGGATTTACGATCTCACTTTGGAGGATGGAACCGTCACTCCGTTTATTGACTACTCCCTTCAAGATGGAGGGGGCTGGCTCAATACCGGCTGCTCCTATGCAGATTTCGTGGCTGCGGTGGACCAGATCATCACCACTTGGCCCCTATCTGAAGAAGTCAAAGCAGTTCTTGAAAATGAAAAATCCAGGCTTGCGAAATTGATGCAAGACAGTATCAATACTAGCAAGCCTGATTCACTGCCCAAGGAGGCACAATGAACAACGTAGCAAAGTTTTTCTACTCAGTCGGCGGAGTGGCGGTCGTCACTCTTGGTTCCTGGCTCCTCAATTTCGGACTCATCCACGGTCTTATCGCGGGTGTGATCCTCTGCATCGGAGCCCACATCATCCTTAAGATGAAGGGGTAAACCACAATGATGTTTGGTAAAGGAACATGGACCCTGCTGAAACTAGTGCAGGGTGATGGGGGTGTGGCCCCATTGGAAGCCTTCAAGACAGCGTTCGAAGCCGCTGGGTCTCGCTACATTCCCCTTGTGGCCATTAGCGAGGCGATCCACGAGAAGTCTTCTACTATCGGTCTCGCTCCCTTCCAGCAACCCCGCATGGGTGATCTGGAAGAGATCGAGTTCTACGTGGACAAGACGGCAAAGGACTTCAAATCGGAAGACCTGGAGTGTTTCATCAACAACCAGACCAATCTCCGTGAATGGGAGATGATGGATGATGAGCTTATCTCAGGGAAGATTCATGTCCCCCTGGAGCCCTTCTGGGAGCCGAGTTTGGACCAGTGGCAGTTCTCCCCTGGTGTGTACGGCATGTGGGTAATGATGTTCGAATACATCGACGCAATGGATGTGAACAGCAAGAAGGAGCATCTGGCCTACAACTACGGAGCCCCCTTCAAGTTCCAGTCTGCGGACATCAAGAAGCAAATCACCGAACAGGTGGAAGATATCAACACCTTCGTCCGCAAGCACCATCAGGTGGTCATTGACTTCAACATGGGTTACATCTGGATCAGCAGCGGTGCGAAGGCGATCCTTGAGCCCATCATGACCCTTCTGGATGAAATGGGATTGATCTTCACGACTCCTGATGATCTGGTCGGGGACATCAACGCAGATGACGTTTCCGGGGCTCTGGAGACACTGTACAGCACTTCGGTGATCAAGGATGATGTGGTGCGGCGTCTGGAAGAGTTCAAGCTCCACGGAGCCGATGGAGTGGAACCAGACTCCAATGCGGTTATGGAGAAGATCCTGAAGGCGTACTGTGCGTTCAGCGAGATCCAGGGATTTCATGTCGGCATGTCCGCACCCCTGGCCCTCTTCCTGGACCCCCGCTTCGTGTCTCCCACGGCAGCGAGGAGCACTTACGAAGTGACGGAGCTTCTCAATTCCCATGAGTCGGCTCGGGTCGCGGTCGCGGATCTTACGTTCTGCCACTACACTGACCGCATTGCCAAGAACGGAGAATCCAGGAAATTCCTGGAGAAGTTGTTCAGCATTCAGGCATCCCCTGTGCTGTTCCACAAGGATCTTCCGGGGCTGCGGGTCTGTGGTCTGAACATCGACAACTACAGGCGAATGATCAAGACCCATATCAAGGCTACCGGTAGTGCTCCGACGATTGCAGAGTATTGGAAGATGAGCTATGATTCGATGAAGGAATCGGTGTTCACCTACTACTCCGTGCTCAAGGACATCAAAGAATCCAGGTAATAGATAGTAGGAAGAGGGAGCACTGTTGAATTTCTGGGCACCAGTATCGCTGAATCAAATTGTGGGCAACACTAGATCACTGGAGTTGCTGAGAGCGATCCTGGAGAACCGGGATCGTGCTCCCTCTTGCTATGTGTTCGATGGCCTGAATGGGGTAGGGAAGAACACCATGGCTAAACTGTTTTTCCATGATTTGTTCCCTGATGTCAAACCCAAAGTCGTCCAGCCTGAGTTTTTCTCACAAATATTGCAACAAGAGGATTTGGATGAATACACTTGCCTGATCTGGGATCATGCGGAGCGGCTATCCACCGAACAGGCGGATCAACTTTGTGCATACCTGGATCGGTCAGACGTTAAGACAGTTTCCATCTTCCTCTGTGTCAGCTACAACAAAGTGCATAAGGGACTCAGGGCCAGGGCTTTGCGAATCCCTTGTCTGAAACCAAGTCGAACAGATATGGTCGGTCTGCTCGGCTCCATTTGCGCCAGTCATCACCTCAACTTTGAACTAGAGGCTCTTAATCTCATAGCTGCCAGAAGTTCTGACATTCCCTCACGGGCTATTCTTGATCTTCAGGCCACTTCGGTAGTGGGAGACATAACGGTAGGGACGGTGCGTAAACTTCAAGTAAATATTGAGGAACAGGCCATCAAACTGTTATCTAACATCGATCATCCGGATATTATGAAAATGGCTGGCTCGATTAAAGATATGCATCCCATGGAAGAGCTTATCGATACTTTATTTGAAGTATATTCGATGGCTTTTTATGATAGTACAAAATCTCTTGGAGTTATTGCCGAAAAACTGAGTAATTATATAAGGGTGGGAGACATTTTCATCAAATGGAAATCTGTTATCACCCCTCCCCCATCAGCGTTGTTTATTCTCATAAAAGAATTGGCGGATTCAAGAAAAGCTGTGGAACTGCCAGTCCTCATCTCCTCCCCTTCTCTAAAAAAGGAGGTCCAACGGGCTCCAATCGCCACGGAGGAAAGTTGGAACAAAATTATTTCTGAAGCGAGTAATATCGGTGATTCTTCAATACGGTGATATCAAAAAGCTCAAGGGACTCAAGTGGTATATCCTTGAAGTCAGGTCGGAGCGAACGGTAGAGAATGTGATTCGTCGTGTTGGTAAAACCATGCCCACCATCTTCAAGGATGGGGGATCTTGTGAAGTGTTTGTTCCGATTGAAGACCGAGATCTTAATCTGTTCAGCCTATCCACCTCCTCCTATGTGTTCCTTCGCTCTGATCGAAAGAAAGAATTGCAGAAATTCAAAGGAGTCACGGGTGTGGTGGGAGTCCTTTGTGAGGGAGAGCAGCAGCGGATCGATAAGGCTCTGATGGTGGAAGACGATTACGTCCAAGACCTGATCAAGACGACTGAAGAGAAGTTCATGAAGAGCCCCGAATCTATTCAGGTCGGCTCTTTTGTTCGTATTCTGGATGGTTTGGACAAAGGGTTCTGTGGACATGTGTCTCGTATAGATCGGGGTTATGCCCTGGTCAGAGTCGAACTCAAGACAAGGCAAATGTTCATCGACACCCCCCTACACAATCTTAAGGATTTGAGTTTTGTGCCTCCTCACTCTAGGGTGTTCTATTATTCTGATCTGGTGGATGAGTATGTGAAAGAGTACAGTGATGAGGCCATCATGACTTTGGCCAAAGATCTGGAGTTTGTTGTAGAGGTTACCGAACCTCTCCCATCTGACGAACCGGATGAGAAAAAAGTCAAGTATGGTCGGCAGAAGACGGTGACTGCCATGACAAAGAAGTTGATATTCAGTGGCATCAAAGACCCAAAAGTTATAATTAAAGAAACATTAGCGGCCATTGAGTCTAGCGACATCAAAAAACCAAAGAGTGCGTTTATCTTCTATTCAATCCTTAAACAGGCCATCATGGAGACTCTGTTCAAAGATGATAGTCGGATCAAAACCTACAAGGATGTGGTTAAGTATTACGGTGATTCTTACCGTTTCTCCCCAAAAATGATCGCGGAATTGGATGAACATTCGATCCTACCCCCGAAAAGTGAAACCTCGGATAAATCGAATCAACATTCTACAGTAATAAAAATTAAACTGACCAAGGAGTCAAAATGCCAAACACCACCGGAATAGGATTAGATATTGGTACCGCCTACATCGTCTCTGCCAAATCTGACATCGACAATAAAGTCAAAATTAGCTCAGTAAGAGATTGCTTCCTGGCTCTTCCTCTCGACCAATCTCCTGCATTGGAAATCGCTGGAGTGGAGTTTATTGAGGGTGCGGAAGAAGTCTATGTGGTCGGCAATGATGCGATCAACCTGATTGGTGTACTCGGAGGGGAGCTACGCCGCCCTCTCAGCAAGGGCTTTATCAGTCCTAAAGAAGAGGATGGTAAGGAGATTCTCCAACTCATCCTTCAACAGATCCTTGGCAAACCCCAGGTTCCGGGGGAACTCGTGGCCTTCTCAGTCCCCGGCCCTATCTTTGACCTTGAGTCCACTGTTGCCCCTAAGACTAGTGGGGATACCTCTCTTGCCTTCCATACTAGTTTCTTCAAGAATCTCATCACTGATCTGGGTTATACAGCCCGTCCGGTCAATGAGGCGGTCTCTGTATGTTTCAATGAGACTGTTTCCCCAAAGAACAAGGATGAAGTGCCCCTCACTGGATTGGCCATTAGTTTTGGGGCTGGCACATCAAATTTAGCCCTTACCTTTAAATCAATACCAGTTAAGTCCTTTGCCCTTCCATTTGGCGGAGACTACATCGACCATATGGCAGCAAAGGCAACTGATTCCACCCTCTCTCATATCACCTTGTTGAAGGAGCGGGGTGTTGATTTGATGACAGGGGTGGTAACGGCTCAGGGTGAGTTTGATGACACTCAGACTGAACGGCAAGCTGAAGCTATCTCAGTAGCCTATACTGACCTAATTACTAAGTTGGTCAATGCAACTAATAAATATTTTGCTTTCAATGAGAATAGGGTAGAGATTCCTGGGATGATTCCGGTTGTTTTGGCCGGAGGCACTACTAAATCTCCTAATTTTATGAAACTTTTCAACAAAATTTTCATGGAAAACCTTGATGTGAGATTTAAAGTTTCAGAGGCCAGACTTTCTGCAACTCCGTTTGATGCGACCGCTTCTGGTTGCCTGAATTATGTGAGGATTTTAAATTCTAGAAAATAAGGTTTGGAAAAGAACACAACTAACTACCTCCTTGTATAGATATGCTACAGGGAGATAGTTATGCCATACCGAAATATTGAACAAAGAAACTACTTTCATTCAGCTAATGGGTTTTCTGAAGTAATTATTGGAGTATATAGGATATATAATAAGAAATCTGGAAAATCTTATGTCGGACAAGCTGCTGGAAAGACAGGGATATATGGACGATGGTACAACCATTGGAAGTGTTTGATGCGAGGAGCTTACAAAAACAAGCATCAAAAATTACAGGCTGCCTGGGATAAATATTCTCCTCAAGATTGGGTCTTTGGTATTTTGGAAGTTTGTGAAAAGACTCCTTCAATTCTTAATGCTAGAGAGAAATACTGGATGGGGGTTTACGATGTTATTGATAACGGTTATAACATCTCACCTACTCCGTCTACTACATTGGGCATGAAGCTAACACCTGAGCAGCGACAACGACAATCAGAACGAATGAAGAAAATGCACCAAGATGATCCAACCATACGACAGCGAATGCTTAAAACTAGAGAGGGATACCTCCCCTCTGAAGAAACCAAAAAGAAAATAGGGTTAAGTAATTTAGGAAAAAATGCTGGGAAGGTGGGCTGGAATAAAGGTGGGCACCTTTCGATAGAACAACGACAGCATTTATCTGAGCTACACGAAGGTACACATTCTTCTGAAGAGACCAAAGCTAAGCTACGCGCCCTTCCAAGGGGCAAGTGGATGAACAATAGTCACGAATCTAGACGAGTTCAGGAAATCGATATTCCTGGGTTTTTAGCAGAGGGATGGGTGTTCGGCTATAAGAAGAAGGGCTACCCCGCTAAACCCTCTTAGTTCAAAGGTAATTCCTAAGAGTGTGTTCTGATTTTCTTTTATGCAGCTTAAAGGGAAATTTATATGCCTGACACACAATTCACTTCAGCTCCAGCACTGGTCCCATCTCCAGCTATTACCCCGCTTCCTGTGGACCCTCCCAGATTTCAAATGCCTACCATTAATTTCAGTGGTGGGCATTTTCTGATTCTAATTCTAGCTATTGGGATCACGTGGTGGGTAACAAAGCGTAATATGCCGACTCAAGCAATCGCTCAGACTCAAATGGCTCAGTTCCAGGCTCTTTCTGATAAGGTGGACCAGCTTGCAGGGCATGTGGTTACTCAGTCAGATTTGGAAGATAAGGTTAAGGCTCAGATGGGGTCTGCCTTTAATGCGGCTGTGGCTAAACAGGATGGGACTCTCACAAATCTTGCCACAGCGGTTGGGCAAATCCAGGGGCAATTATCCGCTATGGGTCAAACTACCGTGCAGAAAACTCCGACTGGGGGCTTTAGCACGACTCTGACCCAGGATAGAGGGTCGGCCCCCCCGCTGACTGCTCTCAATCTCACATATGATCCAGCCTCTTCCGGACTTAAGAGTCAGTGGGACAACCACACCGAAAAATTTACAGCAAGTTATGGAGAGTGGAGAACCAGTGGGGATGGTGCAAGGGCAGCACTTACACTATCTAGGGATGTGTACAACGGATCGGTCAAGATTGGAACTGAGCAAATCCCCTTAATCAACGGGGATGCCTATTTTAGTCAGTCGGATATTGCCAGAACTGCTCCAACACCAAAATATACGTTTATGATCGGATCCAGTTATGATATGCAAACTGGAAAACCCCGTCTGAGTGGTCTGATCGGAAAGCAGTTCTCTCCAGTATCTGGGATCGCCACTGGTTATGTGAATAATGGGTGGACAGTCCTTTATACGTATAGGTTTGGTGCAAAATAATGCGTTTTTAACCACGGGTCGAAATGGTAATTTTATGCAGGTTTCTCAACAACATAAAATTACCATTTCGACCTTAATAAACTGAATATTCAGTACCTAGAATAGGTGAGGAACTTCCCCCTTTTTGACATCATAGGAGATACAACATGGCATCACCCATCAACGCTACCGGAGCCACTGGAGCAACCGGAGCACCTGCTCCCTCCGTCCCAGCCATCACTATTCAGATCAACAAGGCACAGTTCGAAGCAGCGGTTCAGCAGTATCTGAATCTCTCTCCCGCAAAGGCAGAGTTGGCTGTCATCAAGTCCCTCGATTGGCCGAAGTGCTGTGTTCCCCCCGCTCTGTGGACCACCATGGCCGATGTGGAAACCCTGATCGCCTTGGTCGCCTCAGCTTGCGAGTTGGCAAAGACTGCCATTCTGAAACAGTATGATCCTGCCGGAACCTTGGGAAGTAAGATCGACAATGAAATCGTCCTGGCAGTGGCTATTCAGATTGTGGGTCAGTCCATTACTTTTGGGGGGCTTTTTGGGGTGCTGGCTGACCATCTCAAGGATGCGCTTCTCTCCATGTTAGTGAGTATCTGGGTAGACCAGCAGCCCACTAACTGGGTCGCACTGGCAGAAAAGATCCTCGGTCTAAGTCTCTAATCGAGGTCAATGTGTGCCTTCTTGCTAAAATCGGAGATCATGAGTACATGGCTTTTTTTAAGCCAGTGCATGGCAGCACCGACTACAGCGGAAGGGTGGAACTTCGAGATTCAGCTTTCCAAATTATCCCTCTTGATTCTCTACTCGGCCCCATCGGTAGCATCCTCGTGAAGGATCCCGCTGAGGCCGATTGGCATGAAATGTCCATGGAAGACCTAAAACAATTGGCCAAGGATTCAATGGCGAAATCTCTCGTCGGCCTTCAAAGTCTTTCGCAGCAGTCATGACAAAACGCAGTATTAGTAGAGCAGGTAGAAGGAGTTTGGGTGGGTGTCTTGAGCCTTAGTAAGTTAGACCGTATAGAACCGAAGGGTGGGACACGCTCGACATATGAGAAAAGGGCTCCGGCAGGCTCCAAGGCAATTCCTTGCTGCCTCCAGTGCAGGGCTCCCTTCGACTTGGCTGAACTGTCCATGGTAGATCAGATGGATGCCCTGGACGGAGTTTTGATTTGTGAAAATTGCAAGGAAGAGAACAAACTTTCCGAACAAAAGCACCACCATTTCGAGTAATACATAACATACCAGCGGAATCCTCCGCACCCCGTTAACTCAAAGGAGAGTCATATGACCACCAAACCCGATGTAACCTCAGTCATCAGAGGAGAGTTCGCCAAGACTGATACGCTCACTGTCAAGCAGATCAGAGCCCTCAGCACTGAACTCGACAACGCCAATCTCGTCCGTAAGGGATTCAAGTCCTTGATTGCCGAGAACTTCTGCACCCTGGAGGGCAGCAAGCGCGGATCCAAGTACGTCCGCAAGCAGTCCTAACCGGATCCCAAGAGAAAAGCAAGTTGATGAGTAGACCGGGGCTTTGATGAGCCCCGGTTTTTTATTCCCAGACTTTTTATTCCTCCTGTAGAGGGGGTAGCCATGCGACCCATATGTTTTACCCTAATGATGGGATTGTTACTAATGATAAATTGTGGGAAGATGCCTCCACCTGTGCGGGTAGCTCTGCCTGCTCCGGTCGAAACGACAGCCCAGACTAAGGTGGAGGAGCAGGCCATCTCGAAGTCTGTGGCAAAGGCAGTCAAGCAGTCACATCTGAAGGTAGCGGCCACGCCTAAGCCACCTCCTAAACCCCCTGAGAAGGAGGCTATGGACACCTTAGAAGTGGAGACCGATACTTCCGTTTGGACGGTGGGGAAGACCGGAATCATCACAGTAGTTATCGCTGAACCAGATCTGGTGGCAGACGCTTCTCATTCGAATGAAATTGGCATCGGTGCCACCCTTGTTCCCGTATCTGCATATTACCTCGTAGCCCTTCAAGGAGCCCTTCCAGGGCAGTTTGACATCGCTCCCGCCCCAGGACAGCAGGAAAGGCAGCACAGGGCTCCCAAGGGCTATCCGGCCACTTGGCGGTATGAGGTTACCCCACTCCGTAAGGGTAAAGTAGACCTTCTTTTCACCCTCAAGATTTTTGCAGAGAATGATACGGCTGGAACAGATATTTCAACCCGGCCCCTTCATCTTGATGTTGTCTCAAAATTTCCCTCTTCTCTTTTCTTCAGTCTGAACCATACTATCACCAACGGCCCTGGCTGGGGAGCAGTATTAGGAGTTGTGGCTGCTCTCATCACAGCGTTGGCGTATTCAACATGGTGGAGGAGTAGGCGCAAAAGTCGTAAAAAGCAAATCGTTTCGAAGGACTGAAACCAGCTAGTTTACCACTACGAGCTTCTCTTGAAAGGGGACACAATGGACACCGTGAAACAGTCTTGTCAGGTGTTGGATCGCATCCTACGTCAGGGTGGGGTGATTGATGAATCTGCGCTTCCCTATGATAACGATCTGCTTATGTATAGGCTGACTCAGAGGAAGTTCATCCGGCCCACGGCCACGTATGACAGCGGAGAGCGTATTTTTGCTATAACCGATAAGGGTATTGCAGAATTGGAGCGCAACCCCAGTCATACCGGGAACTGACATGTTTCCCGTTGACTACCGCATCCACCAGTTGGAATTGCGCGTCAACGGCTGGTTGTTCCCCCAAGTGTGGCTGGCCATTTATTCATTTGATAAAGCTGTGAAATACGCCTTGATGGTTGATGACCCTACCTTTGGCAGATTCGAATTATCAAGTAATATGATAGTAGAATGGAAGACCAAGGGACGATGGTACCAGACCAAACCGCAGTTTGTGATTAATCACCTACTCGCTAAAGGAGCGTACGATGACGCAGAGGCCCAAGAAGGTTGAAGATATTGAAGATCTGATGGACACGGCGATTGACCAGAAGGATCATAAAGAAATCAAAAAGCATCGACACGGGATCGGCAGACACTCAGAATCAAGTGTCAAATTACATCTTTCTGATGCGGTGGAAGAGCCCCCAACCTGGAAATACGAGTAATACGTAAGGTGAGGATAAGCGTGGACGAACAGTGCCCACTGGTTACACCGTATACGGAAAATGAAGGCATCCCAGTGAAGATGCTGGAGTTACTGTATCGAATCCGAAAGCACGATCCAGAGGATGGGCCTATTCCAGTGCCCGTCCCATCTTGCTTTCGAGAGTTCTCTCTGACTCAGCATAAGCCTGTAAAGCTCAAGAATTTTCAGACCCAGATGACGGCTCATCTGATCAAGATGCATCGATTTATCAACGGGGAAGGAACGGGGCTGGGTAAGACCCTAGAGAGCATTGCTGCGGCTGCGTACCTGCATGAGAAGCACGGTTGTAAAATCCTGGTCCTTGGCACTAAATCAACCACCTATCAGTGGAAGACGGAGGGGTTTGATGAGTTCACTACACTCCGGACTCATGTGGCTACTGATTCTTATAAAGGATTAAAAGGATCGCAGGCTAGGCTTGCTCAGATTAAAGACTTCCTCAAAAATGACATGTGCGATGTGATGATATGCAAATACTCCTCTCTCATCGGCAGAACCAAATCACTGGAAGGTGAGTTTGATGAGCAGGGCTACCCCATTGAGAAGGGCCAACGAGAAGAACTGAGCCAGGAAGTGAAAGACCTGATCCAGATTGTGGAGCCCTACGGAGAGAAACTGATCCTGATCTGTGATGAGGCTCAGAAATTCAAATCCACTACCACCCAGGTTCGCAAGATGATTTTGGAGTTGCAGAGCCGAGTGGGGCGAGTGTGGGCCATGACCGCTACGGTCATTCAGAATAGTCTGGATGAGTTCTATAGTATTGCCAGCGCAATCGGAATCCGCCCCTTCGGAGGGATGTCTAAGTTCAGGGATCGGTTCTGTAAGTATCAGATGTCCTATATCGGTAACGGGAGACAAAAGCCTTCGCTGGTTGGCTATCGGAACGTTAAAGAGTTCAAAATCGGGATGCGTCCCTTCTATCTGGGTCGTTCCTGTGCTCAGGTAAAGGAGCCGTTGCCAAAACTCACTACCCTCTACCACCCGATTGATCTGGATGCTAAGCAGATTAAAATGCTGGAGGACATCAGGAGTAAGAAACTGGTGCTCCCGCCTTCTATCCACAAGATAGCCGGGGAACTCATAGAGAAGGAACGAGATGCGGATAATCGGATGACCATGTTGTCGGTCATGCAGTTGATCTCGAATCACCCCTGCCTGATTGACCCTACGGATAAGAAAGCCTTCTTCACTAGGTCTCTCAGCCCCAAGGAAGAGGCCCTGCTTGAGCTTCTAGACGGAGAACTTGCAGGAGAGAAGGTTCTGGTCTTTACTAAATCCAGGAAATGGATTGATCGATTTGAACACCTCTGCAAAGAGGGGCATTACACTGATCGAAAATTCCTCCGTATCACTGGGGCTGAAGATGAGAAACAACGGGATACCAATAAACGGTTGTTCCAGACTGATCCTGACCATAACCTGTTGTTCATCAACACAGCCATTATGGAAGGAGCTAATCTTCAGCAATCAGCCCACATGATTCTTTTGGATGCTCCATGGGGCTGGGGGGCATTGATCCAATTGGTGGGTCGGATGGTCCGCATGTCAAGTCCCCACTCAGTCTGCACCCTGCATGTGATATGTGCGAAGGGCACGATTGATGAATATGTGATCGATACGCTGCGAGGCAAAAAGGGGGTGTTTGACATCATCCTCGGAGAGTCCCATGCGGCGGGGTTGTTGGATACCGGAAATGATCTAGACCTATCTAGCGGCATGGAGACACTGAATGACGATAAGGAGTTCAGAGAACTTTTGACTGCCCATGTCAAAACTACCAAGATGGGGGACTATCTGAAGGGTAAAATTCTCGCAGAAGCAATAGGGGAGGGGGAAGATTATGTGATGAGCTTCGAGAAGGAGCCCAAAGAGAGTAATAAGAACAAGAAGAAATCGTTCGAGTTTTCTGAGAAATGGTGATAAGTGGACCTAAATGAAACTCCGGAATGCCCTCGCTGCAACGGCTCCGGGTACATAAGACTTGCTAACGGAATGTTGGAGTTCTGCACTTGTTTTTTTAAGAGGCAGTTGGCGACTCAACTAGGCTCTCTGACTACATTCCCTGAGATCAGTTCGCCCTCAAAACTCTCCCCCTTCTTGCTCAAACGAAGAGGGAATGGACTCATAGAGGTGGACTCTCTGGATGGGAGTATGGAGGCGTTCTCAGTTCATCTGAGAAAGGCCCTGACAGATGAGTTCTATGATGCAATCAGCAAGGGTCGCCGTCCCATTACGTGGAGAGAAACCACGATGGTGGAAGTAACCGATATCCGGTTTGGCAACATGCCTTATGCGGAGAAGTTCGCTCTTCTGACCGCCCCTCAGCTTCTCATTATCAGAGCCGCCATGTGGCCCCCTTACGTCCAGCACTATGATAATGTTCGGATGCTGATCGGGGATCGGATGGGAAAGAAGAATCTGACATGGCTAGTCAATCCTAACTTTGCCAAGATGAAGGATGATAAAGCTATCCCTCTGTCGTTCAAAGACTTCATTAAAGACATCCTCGGACTGGATCGGTTTGTTCATATAACTAGGGAAGAATCAAAGGGAGAGAGTGGAGCAAAAGTGAAAAAAACAACTGAAATGGACGTTCACCAGGGCATCGGGATAACGGGTATTAATCAAAAGATGCTGACCGATGCAAATGATCCGGTTCAGACCAGAATAGCCAAGATGGAGAAGACCGTTGACCAATATGACCGTAACAGCAGTGATGGTTAGTCTTAAAGTCGGGGATGTAGACTATGGACGAGGGTCTGAACGATTTGTCTCGCTGCGTGGTGAAGTCCCTGAAGGGCAGGAAGGTATCCCCATCAATGACTATGATGAGATCTTGAAAAGGGTTCTGGATCTTCAGTTAGAGGCATGGGAAGCAGTGCAGGGCAGCAGGTACGTGGGAGGAGTCGTGAAGGCCCCATTGTTCAAGGATCTGATTGCTATGGGCCGGAAACGCACCGAACGAGTGAAACAATTTTTGACTGAAAGAGGCGAAGTAGATGTTACCGATATTGAATCAACTGAAAGCTGAGACGGTCCTGGAGGGAACAGGGCTGCTTGAGAAGGTGGAAAAGCTCCGCTCGACCTTCACCTACAAATCATCTGAGGAGGCTTACTCCTTTGATGACTACTACTTGAGGTTGTTGAAAGAAGCGGATGGGGTCGAGCAAATCACTCTCCTATCCTCTGTAGCCCCCGGCACGGCTCAGTCTTATCTGGTGCAACTCACTCAGTCTCTACAGTTGGTCACTGATAAGATCGAATCCATTCACAGTCGAGCCCTATTCTTTTTGGGAAAAGTCCGTGCGGCCATCCACAACAAAGATGGACTGGAGGCGGCATTCACCGTATGGTACCAGATTGCCATCACTGAAATCCTCAAGGCCCATGATCTTAAGTTCACGGCTTCTGTCTGCAAGGCCCTGGCTGAATCAGAGTTCACCCGTTTGATTGGTGAAGAGGTAGTCCTGGAAGGCATGGAGGATGCGATCAGTATGCTGATTGAGCATCTGAAGAGTGCGAAGAAATTGGCCATGGAGAAGTATAAGCTGGGCACCGAACAGGCCAATGCCTCTCTCCTGCGGATGCCATCCAGCCAAGGCTTAATGGAGAACGAAGACCCCTATCCTCTGTTGAAGCAGCGGTATGGCTCCCTTACAGAGGAGCCTCAGAAGCCTAAATATGATGATGAGGAAGAGTCTGAAAGTGGGCTTCCATCTGATGAGGGAGATCCAAATTACGTCGAAAGGCGCGAATTTGCTGGCCACCCGCTTAGTGACAAAATTGTGAAGATGGTTCAGGGCACCGTAGAAGAGCCAGAAGTGGGTATTGTATTGGGTGGGGAACTCAAAGAGGCAGCAGAAAAATGGCATGAAGAGCAGTTGGATGCGGTTCAAGAAGCTGAAGATAAAGCTCTTCTCCAGATGCTGGTCTCTCCCAAGCTCACTTCAATGGAAGACTTACTCGCCCAGCTTCCTGACACTGGAGTTACCCATGGGGAGAACTCGAATGAGGATGCGGAATATGTAGCTGCTCATCCAGAAACTTGGACTCCATTGGTAGTAAAGCGTCACGATTTTGATGAAGTCGAAGGGGATGCTGTAGAGATAACCAGGAATAGACAACCGGCTGAAATCATCCACGATCCATTTGTCGGAGATGTCAAAGTAGTGCAAGGAGAAGATGGCCCCACCCTGGTGAAAGAAAAAGGTGAAAAAGCCATCCAGCCCAAACCTAAGAGTAAGCCAAAATATGACGATGAAGATGATGAAGATGGTATCTCTGTCCCTGCCTCTACCCCGGAGCCCCCAGCCGTAAATCCAGAGCCAGAACCAGAGAAACCAGCAGTACCAGCGGAAGTTCAACCGGTCAAAAAAGATCGAAGAAAGATCACTTTTGACGACTCATTCTGAGTATCAATTAAAGAGCAAGGAGCACACATATGGCGAACAAGCCAAAGTTTGACGAAGACGAAGAGCTAGACCTTAAGGCCGGGTCAAAGGCCGGTGCGGGTCAAAAAGGAGCCCCCGCAGCAGGGAAGAAAACTCTAGAGAACGAGGAAGAACTCGACTGCGACTGGGGTGATACCGAACTGATGAAGAAGAAGGATCCGATGCCACGGGTCAAGCCGGAGAAGGGCAAGGCCGTTCGCTTCGCCATCCTCCCCTTCATCAAGCCGAAGAAGGCGTTCAATCACTACATCGATAAGAAGGGCACGTTCCGTTGCCTCTCCACAGAGGAGAATGAGGGCATCTGCTGCACTTCCGGTCTGGCTGGCAATGCCAATCTGGCCATCGTCGCCCTGGTGGTCAAATACACCAATTGCGACCCCAAGACCGGCAAATATGGTCTGGACAAGGACGGTCGAAAGATCGTGGAAACTGACTGGGAGATTGGTCATGTCAACCTCAGTCGCACCAACTACACGGCCATCAACCGTATGATGGAAGATGAAGACGCTGCCAACGGGAATCCGGAGACCGTCTATGACTTCGACATCATCATGACCCACAACGAGACCACTGGTATCGGCTACACCCTCACCCGTGCCTCCCGTACGCCCCGTTACCGCAAGGATCCAGAGATGGTCGCGGCTATCGAAGAGGCCGTACAGCCCCTGTTGGATGGCAAGCTGCTCACCGCAAGGCTGGGTCGCAAGATCAACGCCATCGAGTGGAAGGCCCTGCTTTCCGGCATCTCCGGAGCCAACGATGATGACGCCTCGGACAATGGCGATCTGTAATTAGCCCAAGAGCTTGACTCGGGGAGCCTCGGGGCTCCCCGTTTTATTTTGGAGAAGTAGTGGCACCACGTAAACCGAAGAAGACTTTTGCAGAAAAAATCACATTTCCTCCTAAGTCAAATAATAAAAAATGGCTGGTAATTGGACTTGACCCCTCCCTTAGTCGCACCGGTTTTGCCTTTGCCAAAGTGGTGGGTACATCCTTTCAATGGTTAAACATTGGCTCCCTTAAACCCGATGATACCTCTCTTCCTACATGGCTTAGATCTCAACAGATAGCCAGTACGATTGGAGAGATGATGCAGCATTGGCAGAGCACTGTTGCAACTGGTAGCTGGGAACCAAATGGCTTGATTATTTGTATGGAAGTCCCCACCCCCAGGAATGATTACCTTAACATTCTCTCCAAAATCATTCATGCTCATCTACTTCCTCTGACTGGTAAATTGTTTAGTGAAGTGCATGTACTTCAGGTAAATGCTGCCACAATGCGGTCCAACATGGGATTGACCGCCACTGGAGACAACAAATGGGAGAACGTCCGGAAAAGCCAGGAGTTTGCAGACCCTCAAACTTACCCAGGCATCGATTCCGATTCTTGCGATGCGATCCTCTTTGCTGAGTATGGCCGCATGGTCACTCAACTGCTTAGTTCAGAACCCTCCCTCATTGGTGAATCCCCAATGTTGCTGAGCCTTTGCGATAATACTCCAGTAGTGAAGGGCAAAGGTAAGAGAGCCCATACCGTGACTAAGGGCATCCTCCACAATACTCCAGTAGTGAAGGGCAAAGGTAAGAGAGCCCATACCGTGACTAAGGGCATCCTCCACAATCCTGCATATTGGTACACCTACACCCCCACTGAATACAGTATTAGCTTAAAAGACGCAACCGTTCCTCCGAAAAAGCGGCTGCAAAAGATCACCATAACCATCTAAGGAGAGCCATGGCAGTAAAGCGCATTAAACACAACAAAGAAGCAGGAGAACTCCCTGATTCCAAGGCAGCATTCCTTGAAGCCCTAGATGGCTTCGGAGAAGATCCAACGATTCAGAAAATGGAGGTTCAGGAGACCTTCGTGCCAATGGGATCGGTCATCCTGGATCATGTTCTCCAACTGAAGGGTATCCCTGGCGGGGGTCGGGTCATTCAGATCCACGGCAAGGAACACGGTGGTAAGTCCACCCTCTGCTACAACATCGTCAAGTCCTATCAGCGACTGACTGGAAAGGCTGCGGCCATCTTCGACTTCGAAGGAACCAGCACTCCTGAATACTTCAAGTCCAACGGGGTCAATACTGACCGGGATGCTTTGGTCGTCTTCAAGAACAACTCCGTTGAGGCAGCGATCCAGAAGTCCATCGTACTGATGAAGGCTGGAGTGAAAGTGTTCATCTATGACTCCGTTCCTCGCATGAAATCCATGGTGGATGAGAAGGAGATCATGAACGGGAAGGCTTTCAAGAACACCGTTGGTGCTCATGCCAAGACTATGAACATGTTCTTCGATATCCTCCTTCCCTACGCTCAGCACTATGACTGTGTGTTGATCATGGTCAACCAGATTCGTGCTCGAATTGATGGGTCTCGTGAGGGCCAATCAGCCGCGAAGTACAGCACCATCACCAACCTCAACTACGTGCTGCCGGGGGGATTCGCCATGCGTTTCATTCCCTCTCTGACCATCGAAGTGAATGTGGCCAAGGCCCTACGTGCGGGTGGGGGCGAATCCGATTGGGATATCGAACCCGGTGAGAACAAAGGCAACAACTATGTGGCAACCCGCATCAACGTTCGTGTCCTTAAGAACAAGGTCACGATGGGTGGTTACAGGGCGGGTGTGCTCTACCTACGTCCTGGCCTAGGGTTGGACGACAATATCAGCATCCGAGAACTGGCTCACCACTACAAGCTCATTTCCTATGTGGGCCGCAAGTATATCGTGGGCTTGGAATCTGACCCCATCATGGTCTACGACTCCAAGGATTCCGCGATTCGAGATCTGGTAGTCGAGCAGAATCCTGAAGTTCTGAGAAAGCTGCGAGAACTGGTCATAGCGGCCATTGAGAATGACGAGAGCGGGTTTGCAATCGAGCCTTCCCTTGAGGATCTGGCCTCTTCGGATGAAGACTTCTACCAGAAGATTACCGCTAAGGTGGCGTTCGATGATGAGGACCAGGATCTATCATGATTATCGATTCTAACAACCTCATTCTCAAAACCTTCTGGTTCCTCGCCTTGTTGGGTTCCACTATCTTCATGGCCTCGAACCTCACCTACAGCCCTGCTACTCTGCAATACGGAATGTGGGCCGGAGGGATCATCCTGGCTGGCTATCTGACTGGATTCCTAGGCGTCTTGACCTACACCGTGGCCCACTCCGGAGGGGTCGATCAGGCCCTTCGGAAGATGGGCACACTGGAGAAGTTCGTAGATGCGCTAGCCGAGCCGTTCCCATGGGCTAACAAGGCATTCTGGTTCACCATTTTCTACTATGCCTCTCTCTTCATCAACTGGCCCTTGCTACATGGAGCCTTACTCTGCATTTCAGCCTCACTCCTGGCTACCACAGTGCTCTGCATCCTTCGTAATTTTCATCTCATCAGAGCCTTCCTCCGTCTTTCGATCAAGGGAGTAATGACTGAGAGTGCGGTCAAATATTTGATCGCCCACATCATGGCCTCTGAAACCACGAAAGAATGTGACAAGGAAGGCTGCTCTTGCAAGACTCCCCCTGAAGAGGAATCATGAAATTTCGGCTCGTAGGTAAGGATTTTCAGTCTTGGAAACATTTCGATTTGACTGTCAACGGGTTTACTATCATCGTTGGCAGTTCAAATCGAGGAAAATCCGCGATTGTCAGATCCTTGCGCGGTATTCTACGAAATCAGGTGCAGGATGCCTTCATCCGTCATGGTCAGAGAGCCGTGGAGCTTAAGCTCGAAGTAGAGAATGGCTCCACGGCTGTTCTGACCAGAGGGAAGACCACCACTTACAGGGTCAATGGGGAAGACTTCGCCAAGCTGAATGGGGATGTGCCCCAGCCAATCAAAGACTTGAAGCTGGGCGAAATCACAATCGGTTCAGCCAAGCTGGACCCTACGTTCGCAGGGCAGTTTGACAGTCAGTTCATGATGAACCTGTCCCCCAGTGAGTTGAACTCCGTGTTTGGGTTGTTCAGCAACACTGAGCAGTTGAACCAAGGCAAAAAAGCCATCAATCTGAACAATACAGAAATTAACTCCCAGGCTAAGATGTTGGCCCTGGAAGTCCAAGCCGGTCATACCAAAATAGCTGAGATTAGCTCAGTGCTTGGGGTATTCGAGTCCCTTAAACCCAAGCATGATGACACACGACAGAAAATTGCTACGGCTCAGACCGTGCAGATCTTGTTGAATCAAAGAATTGTGCAGTGGAGCAGGGTCGTGACCCTGGAGAGCATAAACCGTATCACCCCTCCGTCCACTCAAAAGGTGGCTAAGGCCCACAGGGTTCACACCCTCTTGCTTCACAAGACGCAGACTTCAAGTCGCGTCAAAACCCTCCGTCAAGCCTCCCAGGTGGTCCTACCTTCAACCGAACTGGTTTCCCGCTACCTTCGCCTAGGCAAAAGCCTCAGACAGGTCCAGAAGCTCCAGGAGCACATTGCTATCGGTTCTGGGGTGCTGAGTGCCGCACGGTCGGTCAAATGGGGGCTCTTGATTCGAAGATGGAACCTCTTGCGGGATTACACTCCGTTAAAGAAACGCCTAGCTGCGGCCCCACCGATGGTCGATGTGAATACGGATGACCTGTTGCGGGGTATAATGGATCTCCGACTTGTCACATCTTACCCCAAATTGAAGGTATTGGTGACAGACTGTAAAACAAAGACTCAGACCATTGCTACGGAGCTATCTGATCTCCACCAGCAACTACATGAACTCACAAAAGACGCCATCTCATGCCCGAAATGCGGGTATCAATTCACCAAGGAGTAATCGTGGCCCTAGCTGAAGAAATCCAAGATTTGAACAAACGAATCTCTGGTCTAGAGAAAAAGCAAGAAGAAGTCAAGCGCACCTTGGCCGTTGAGGAGCACAAGCTATCTGAACTTCAGGCCCAACTCAAGGAAGAAGGGTATGATGTTTCCAAGATGTCAGATGCGGAGATTGAAGCTCTGATGGATAAGCTGTCTGAAAGCATCGAAACCGAAATGGAAAGACTCAAGGGAATCATCGGAGAAGCCGAAAAGCAATATGAGAAGTTCCAAGAACTTCGCTAAGGTGTCCGATGTGGCCTGAACCGCTTCTCCCCGCTCCCCATTACCCCTTCATCCCTCAGATGAGACGGGTAGAGCCGGTGGTACGGATTCAACCTCAAAACCCTGATAAAAGGACTCCTATTGGAAACAATCAAGTTGGCACCCTCATTGATGTCTACGTCTAACCGAATTGGCTAGCTGTTCCATAATGAGGAGAGTCCGATGGAGTTTAAACTTGAGCCCCAAGCCCTGATACCCTGGAAGCTGATGAATAGTAGCCAGTTACACCAGGACATGGTGCTGGTCGATACAGATTACATGGCCCTGATGTATGATGAGGGATTTGATTGGTGTAATGTTTCGCTACCCAGTGATAAAGCACTCCGAGTAGTGCGGTTGCTGGAGACCCCTAATCTCAACCAACGGTTGACCTTTTTATTCAACCTGATCCAGTCTGAAACTCTGAAATCTGAGTGCCTCAGAAATCACATAGGAGCAATTGTTACGGATGAGGATTTACGAATCCTTGGATCCGGCTTCAATCGTAAACCCGCATATTTCACCCATTGTGATACGATGGGATGTGATCCAGAAAGGATCTGTCGGGCTACTTTTCAACCTGAACTTATGGCACTCAGTCGATTAGAGAGCACTGATGCCAAGCCCTCTATTATGTTTTCCAGTGTGGCACCAAATTTGAGCAGCATTAATTTGTGTGAACTACATGGAGTATCAATTATTGTATACTTGGCTTCTCGAAAATTTTCGAAACTAGACACACCGGTCATCAGTTTTAAGACGGTAAAGTCCGGTATTATTTTCTTGAAAGCCACCATGGGAGCAGCAGAATGAAACTTCTTATCGACCTACGCAGGAAACGAGTCAAAATTGAGTTCGAAGCCACTCAAGATGAGATGGGTCAACCTGAGTCTCAGGTCAATGTCGAGGTCAAGACGAATAAGCGGCAGAACAAGCAGATTCTGGACCAGATCCCCGACATCACAGGTAAGCTGCTTTATTACCTGACTATGACCAATGTCGTCCTCCTTGATTCTACGTATGAGCAGATGGAGCAGATGATTGCCAAGGCTTTAGAAAGCGAAAAGCGCAATGACAAAAGACCCGTTTGAGCAAACACACACAAGCATTTTGGAACTCTTGGCCCACCTTCACGTAGGGACAAATTCTCCGGTCCTCCTGGGTGAACTAATTGACCACCTGAGCAACCACTTCATTGATGAGGAACGTCTGATGAAGGTTTGCAACTACCCTGAACGGGAGAGGCATATCAACGAACATCTCCTCATCCAAGATTTCATTCTTCCACTCTTACCTCGTCTCGTGTCGGGTAATAATTCACAGGAAGAACTTGATTTGGTGCAGGAGAGAATGGCTCTCCATATTTCCGCCGATGACGCCAAGTTCATCCAATATGCCAACACTTACGCCCCGGAGATCCTCGAATCCCTATGAAATTGAAAAGGATAGATGACGAAGTAAACATTGTATGGATGACGGATATCCATCTTTCAGATCGGGCTCCAGGGAGACGTTCGGATGCCTACAGGGAGCAGATTTTCGATAAGCTCCGTCAGGTCCGCAAGATATGTGAGGACAACCATGCTATCTGTTTGGTCGGTGGGGATGTGTTTCATATCAAAACCCCTAAGTCCCCCGCGAATAGCCTATCTCTGATCCGAGAAACAATTGAGGTGTTCAGTGAGTTTCCAGGAGGCTGTGTTTACGGCTGCGTGGGCAACCATGACATTCAGTTCGACCGCATAGACACGCTTCCCCACCAGCCCTTGGGTATTCTGATGGAGGCGGGGGTTTACCGGTCCTTGAACGAAGAGCCTCTGATCATCGAGACCAGGGAAGAACCGATGCTGGACCCCTCATTCACCATCCAGGTGGATACGTGGGACTATGCGGAGCCGGGTGATACGTACGAGGCTCTGAAGCGGTCTGGGGCTCGTCCAGAAGGCATTGACTACCGTCTTGGAATCGTCCACGCATCCGGATGCAGTGGGGATACGAAAATATTTGGAGATCAAGTTAGCCTCATCGGCTACAATCAGCTTCGCAAGCTGGATTATGACATCCTGCTCTGGGGGCATGATCACACCAGGACTGAAACGGAACGTTGCGGCAACGTGACTCATATCAACCTAGGCAGTATCGCCCGTGCAGCCCTATCACAGGATGAGGCGGATCGCCCAGTCAGTGCAGTGCTGCTGCGGTTCACCCCTGAAGGGGCTAAGATCAAAGAGATACCACTCAATGTAGTCCCGCTCGAACAGGCATTTCGGACAGAGGACAAGCGAGTAATAGATGTGAAGGACAGCACAAGCATGAAGGCATTTTTCTCAGAGTTATCGGAGTCAGTGGATGAGATCGAATCTTCGGATCCCATCACTGTGATCGAGGCTCTGTGTAAGAACGACCCTACGTTATGTGCTCATGTAAAGGAGAAGTGCAACCTATGAAATCAATTGAGGAAATCTGGCAATCTGAGGAATCCATGGCGGAAGCCTATAAGGAGATTCTCCACCTATCGAAGTTTGATCGCACCACAGATGCGAGTAAGCTGGTCAATAGGCTGGTGGATAACGAAGTCATGATGACGATGAATGGCTCTCCGCTTTACTATGACAAGCGGATCTGGATCCTTCAGCATATTCAGGATTTCAATATCGCTACTCAGCTTTTGTTGAACTGTCAGGAAGGCTCTGTGCGATTTGATATCGCTAAGCTCGACAACGATACTCAAGCGTGGCAGAGGGATGGTAACTTTGAAGCCTCTCCATTCGACAAGAAGGCCAAATTCATGGAGGGGGAGGATGAGAAGTCTAAGAAGTTTAACACTATTCTTGCTGGAGTTCGTAATCTTAAAATTCTATCGGCGGGGCTAGTTGGGTTTAACAGCTTCAGAATCAGCCCCATTGGCTCAACTCCAGCTTTCGCTGACATGAACAACCTATCCAATCTTTCCATTATGGGGTTGGGTAAGTATGCAGGCTCTGATGTGAAGATCTGGATGCTGAATCATAAGGCTATCCAGGACTTCATCCATGTACGCCAGCAGGAGGATGGTGGGACCATCGCTGATGGCTTGGTTTACCCCATCTATTCTAAGAGCGGTGGGGATATCTTGCTCCGTGCTCTTACGAGTCGTTGGGTCGCCTATCAGGCTTTGAGTGAACGATTCCGCATCTATGTGGTCCCCAAGTATGATTCGCTTCTAACCGTTGGGGATGATCTTCCAGAAGGCTTGAAGGAGTTCGTGAGTGAGTTTAAGGACTGATGTCAAAGACAAGCTCCGCGCCCCAGCTAAAGGTGGGTGGAAAGAGACGATTCAGGGCAAACCTGATGTCCAACAGTGCGTCATCGAAATCATTGGTGATGCACTGGGCCAGGGTGTCGTAGATTCAAAAGGGAGGCCCCCAGATAATCTGGTTGTCTGCCTGGATCGAATCCTTCAGAAGAAGCAGCACATAAACGATTTGGATTTGCTTTTGATTTTAGATGAGGTTGAATGATGAAAATTGTACCACCGAGTGTCACACTCCTACACCACACCCCCGAAGCAGAGAAGGTCATTGAACGTGCTGGAAGAGTCTGCTGGAAATCAGAAGAGAAGATCACGGAGGATTCTCACGTGGCCTTCATCAAAATGATCATGGATCCAAGCCGCAAACATGAATCCGTATTGGAACATGCTTCCGCTGGGTTCAGCATCGTATGTGACCGTGGGATCAGCCATGAGATCGTCAGGCATCGTATCGCCTCCTATTCACAGGCTTCGACCCGCTACTGCTGCTATGCGAAGGATAAGTTTGGAGGGGAGATCTCTGTTATTTGTCCAAGTGGGATCGAAGAGGGGACGAGCGAACATATTGCATGGTACGAGGGGTGCTATCATGCTGAGCAAGCCTATCTGAAACTCATTGAATTGAAGGTTTCTCCCCAGAACGCTCGTTCAGTCCTCCCCACTTGTCTCGCAACTGAAATCGTATGGACGGCAAACCTTCGTGAGTGGATACATATCATGTCCCTAAGATCGGCAAAAGCTGCCCATCCAGACATTCGAATTATCATGGAAATGATTAAACCGCATCTGGTAAGTATCGCTCCAACAATATTTGCAGATTACGCTTCTTAAAGTCTGAAATAACGGATTCTCTTCTGTATGAAGGGGATCCCTAATGGATACTTATTTTATCGTAGAAGCGTCACATTTATTTCGAGCCGGAGAGATTCATTCTTCCCAGCTTTATGTCATAGACGTAGTTAATTACATCGCACGAGAAATTTTGGATGCTCCGATTACCGATACCTGGGTTTTATTCGGTTCGACAAAAGAGCAGCAAGCAGATAAGTATGTTCAAGCTGTAGAACGAACTGGCGTAAAAGTTGTCCGAATGGTCCCGATTGATTCGAGAATCATTCCAGGGAACAAGTTTTACAAGCCTTCCACCTATTTGCATGACATTTTTGCTACCCTACCAATCGGATCTCAGGTCTGCTTGGTGGGGTTTCATAATACTCGATTTGAAGACTTGCTTCGTAAATATCAGGAGTCGTTCAAGATTAACATCTGTGCGTTCACTACCAAGTCAAAGACAAATAATGATATGCGGATCCCAGAGAATTTCACTCCTCTGGTGGAACGGGCCGTTAGTCTAGACGATCACATCTCCGGCATCAAAAACGAGTATAAACGGTCTAAGCAGGTTGAAGTCCAGTAATAATCAAGTAAGGATCAAACTTTTTGACACTATGTAGAGGATCCGATGAAATATAGCACTGTAACAGAGGAGCAATTGGACGTACTCCAGCAAGGGTTAGACTTACTGGCACACGTTAATCACGACCTCGTACCCACTACGCTGTATTTATATGGTTTGTTAAAACCAGGGAGTCCTGTTCTGGCAAATGTGACAGAGGCCGCATGGGAAGATAGCTATGCGGGAGAAGCGAAAGAGAATGACCTCCATATTGAGACTGCTGCGGTTGGAATCCGACTAAGCAGCGATATTTTGCAGTATATCCTTGGTTCAGGGTATCGTTCTGATGATGATGACTTTCAGTATATGCTGAACGGGGAGATTCATGAGAGCAGTTTTTCTTATACAAGTACCAAGCCGGTGCTTTCATTTTCGCAATTCTCAAAGGTGGCCCTGGCTGACGATTCCTACTGGCTCAAAGATTTCTTACAGGCCGAAGGGGCGGTTTCGGAGCAGCAGAACCCCAGTGTCGTAACTCGAACCGCCCCTGCGACCAAGGAGCCTCATGGTGGGGCAGAGGAAGCCCTACATCAGCAGCACCCCCATCAGTCCTCTATGAAGCCCATTGTGGGTAAGTTGAGTCCTGAGATGATCGAGCAATTGATCTGGAAGAATCGTTTAAAGTAAAGGAGTTCCGATGAGAGTCATGGATGCCCCACCCGCTACCCAGTCGCCAGTTGAGATTCAATTGGTTGTCTCGTCGGAGTATGAGCAGGCGGTCAGAAAACCCAACTATATCAAGGTATTGCTATGGTTTAGTACCGAGCAGCCCCGAACCCTAGCCTCTCGAATCCTTAAAACCCCCCCTTTTGATGTGCCGGGACCGGTGCTTGAATATGTGGCCATCTTAAAACCAGCAGATAAGACATTTGATCTTCTCTGGGCTTTTTTGGAAGACTTTGAAACCCTCAAAGATCGAGGGGTAGTCCCTCCCGATGCCAAGTTGGGTAGCTTTGACTTCATTGAAGAGGACTCACGTTTTCTTGCCTGGGTGATGTAAAACGTATACAGATTGTCCTCCGACCGAGTATCATAAGGTAGGAGGCTCTGATGAGCAATAGTTCTGCAAATACGGGTGGTGGGTGTATCACGGTCGGATCGGTCGTTTCGGTGATCCTCAGTGCGGCCCTGAATCACTCCTTCTGGTGGGGTGTGCTCCACTTCTTCTTCGGATGGCTCTACGTCATCTATGCGGTCCTGTGCCGCTCCCATGAGATCGTACCTGCGCTGAAGGCGATGTTCTCGTAATATCAGTAATAGGTAGTAACCGAGGGAAGTATGGCAGAAGATAAAAGGACGTTTGAGGAGGCCGGTCGTGGTCTCATCATCGATACGAATAACGAATTGATTAACGCTCGTCACGCATATTATGCGTTGGCTCGACCCATCATGACCGATGCCGAGTATGATCGGCTGGAGCGTCAGCTTTACGATATGGTGAAGGGGCTGCCTCAGTTCAAATCGCTGGCTACGGTTTTGACGACCGTTGGTTCGGACTTAGTGAATACCGGAGGCCGGATCAAGCACCAGACTCCCATGCTGAGTCTGGAGAACAAGTATGCATTCGATGAGTTACTCGAATGGCTCAACCAGTTCCCCGGTCAGCAATTCGTGATCGAACCCAAAGTAGATGGAGCCTCATGCTCCCTCCTCTATATCAATCGCAAGCTCGTCAAAGCTGTGACCCGTGGTGACGGGCAGTATGGCGAGGATGTGACAAAGCAGATGGCTGCAAGTGGAGCCGTCCCACTCAGCTTACCTGAAGAGTTCTACCCTGAGTCTCCGGTGGAGATTCGGGGCGAAGTATTCATCACCATTTCCCAGTTCGATAAGCTGAATAAAGAGCTAGAAGCTGAGGGGGAAAAGCCCTATGCCTCTCCTCGTAATCTCGCCGCTGGTTCGATGAAGCTGCTGGACCTGGAAGCTGTAAAGCGAAGGGGCCTTCGCATGTTCGTATGGGAGGCCAGCGGCATCCCTCAAGAGTATCTGAGCAAGCGGTCAGCTTCAAAGGAATATGCTCATCAATCAATTCAGTATGTGACCCGAACGAATGTCTGCTTTCCTCAGTCTATTCTGAGCGTCTGTACATGCCCAAAGGAAGTCATAGATGCGATTGACAACCAGATCCGCAAAGAGCGGGAAATCGTCTGGTTGGGTGGTCTGGGGATGCAGACCGATGGGGTGGTGATCAAGCTGGTTAATCCTTCGGCCCGTAAAGAAGCAGGAGTCGGCTCCAAGTATGTGAATTGGGGAGTCGCCTGGAAATACCCCTCCGAGAAGAAGGGAACGATCCTTAAGGATGTGATCTGGCAGACCGGACGCACCGGAAACATGACCCCAGTCGGAATACTCGAACCCATCAATGTGAGCGGAGCGATGATCGGACGGGTCAATCTCAATAACTACAGCTTCATCAAGGATTTGGGTGTTGAGATCGGTGATGAAGTGCTGATTCACCGGGGTGGGGAAGTCATCCCTGTCTGCACCGGTATCTCACACAAGGCTCAGAACCCCCGACCCATCCCAGAGCCCACTCAGTGCGTCTGCGGAGCCCCTCTGACCAGTCAGACCAACCCCAAGTCGGGTGTGCAGTCCCACTGGTGCGAGAGCCCTACCTGCACCGAACAACTGAAGGCTAAGCTCTGCTACATCGCTGATCGTTCTGTCTTGGAAATTGATGAGTTGGGTCCAGAACTCGCTACCTTCATGGTAGATGAGGGTTACGTCACTGTTCTCTCCGATCTGATTCTATTCTCCAATGGTATCGTGACTAAGCTGGCAGAAAAACCTGAAGCAGTCACTGCTAAGCTGGCTGGCCTGGGCTTCGGGGCGGCTCAGACGATCAAGATGTGCAAGTCTCTGGAAAGTGCGAAGACCCGAGATTGGGACCGGTGGTTGGCCTGTCTGGAAATCCCTGGTATCGGTCGCACTATCAGCAAGGTGCTGGCTACTCAGTGCCGTCTCCAACCGGAGGATCTGCCTGACTTGCGGACGATTCTGTTGAAAGCCCTGATGGATGAAAAGATTGACGGGATCGGAGACATCAAGAAAACCGATGCGGTCAACTACTTGACCTACTTCGCCACCTTCTTTGATGAGGAAATGCAGAATCTCCATGATGCGGGGGTCCGACCTACCGCACTGATGAAGCCAGCCGTGGCGGGTGAACAGCCCCTGGCCGGTTACGTCATCTGTATCACTGGTGAGTTTGATGAGGAGCGAGAGCCCTTGTCGAAGAAGTTGGCCAGCCTTGGGGCGACGATGAAAACCGGTGTGTCCAAGAAGTTGACTCATCTGCTGACCGGTGAGGCCCCTGGCCGTTCCAAATTGGCTAAGGCTGCGGAGTTGAATATCCCCCGATTGAACCTTGTCTGGTTATTGGATGTGCTGGAGAAGAACGGCATGAAGATGGACAAGGAGATTGGTGGAATGGGGGCCGAATGGGACGACTAAGGGATAAGTGGGAGGCCATCCGAGCCTATTTCAAAGAGATGGAAAAAGAGACCTACATCAAAGACACTCTTGACGAAATCAGTAACTATGATAGAGGAGAATGGGAAGTCAGCAACGGGGTTCATTTTGACCTGCATCCTATTCGCATGTCCTCTGCCTGGGTCGTGAAAGATGACATCCGGATGGATCTGTGGGAAACCCATGGAGGCTATAAGGTATCAGACCCCATGCTTCGACAATGGCTCTTTGAAGGGGTAGTCCTGTTAGACCAAGAAATCAAAGAACGCAACCAACGGTGGGCTGCCGAACGAGCCCAAAAAGAGAAAGAATTTGCTTCACATCACTACCCTAACCGTTACTCACAGGAGAGATAATGATCATCACACAAGAAGTAGCTGATCGGCTAAAGAACAATCTCATGTTCGATAAGACTGATATTACCGGCGCACAGGGGGCCATTCAGATCTTGTTTAAGAATGAATCCCAGGAGTCCATTGAGGGGCTCTATGCCTTGCTCCGCTCTATCGCTGAAGGTGCGGACGCTCTGGTTGGGTTGGAGGTTCCAGATAAGGATTTCTCTGGCTCGATGGAGTATCAGGACCAGAAACCGAGTAATACGTAATAGGCAACACGCCTTGCCGGTGCGGATGGTTTCCCCCTCCCTCCCATCTCCCGGTAGTTTGAAGGACTTAACTTGGTCCTTGCCCCACCCCCGCAGAAATTGCGGGGGTTTTTGTATACGGATTCCCTCAATTTGTGGTATCATAGAGCAAAGGAGTAACGAATGAACGTCAATCGAGAAAACATGCTGTTCGAGAACCTGACTGACCATGATGCCAAGCGGCTCAGATCTGCCGTGGAGGAACTGGTGCAAACCGGCCATATCATGCCTGATGCCAGATACTTCTTCGAAGTGTGGCGAGTCAGTCTGGGATACGACGAACGGCAAGGAATGATGCTGATGAACACTGCCTTTCCGCAACGAGCACTACTTTCACTTCTGAGGAGAAACGATGAACGCCATTGAAACGATGACCGCTCAGTCTGATGAGCAGATCCTTGCTCTCGCGGCGGAGTCAGAGAGCTTCTATATGAGTGGGATCTCTCCCGAAGACTCGCTCATGCGCCAATTCCTGATCCAAACGAAGCTGGATAACACGGCTTGTGGGCTGCTGTTCCTGTCCCACATGGTCTTTCACGAGTGCTACATTCGAGGAATCAACCGGAGGAGTGATGCGACTCTCAATTGAAGAAACCCTGCTCATCAGGGAACTGCGCTACGTCTCGTTCAAGCACCTCATCCGCCTGTTCTGTGCGAAAACCGGAGATGACTATACGGAGGTCGTGCAGCATCTGATGGGCTGGCAGGGAGGGTTTGGCAAGTCAGGACAGACCCTGGTCCTCCTGCCTGACCATGTGTTCCTTCATTACATGGAGGCATTGGGCAGTCAGTGGATG